>Ga0209211_10004134_pt1 | contig 22935 bp, 15 predicted proteins | sample RifGroA2_FD_183992 | JGI IMG/M metagenome (GOLD analysis project Ga0209211, IMG submission 183992) | Groundwater microbial communities from Rifle, Colorado, USA - Groundwater A2 (SPAdes) (version 2) | ecosystem: Environmental > Aquatic > Deep subsurface > Groundwater | place: Rifle, Colorado...
GCTTCCACTTTCCCTTACGCGAGTACCACCGCTCTGACCGTTTCCGGTCCCGCTTACCTTGGCTCGCTTAACGGACCGCTTCAAGCCAACAATGGTCTGGTCTCCGCCACCACTTCCGTCGGTTATGAGTACGGTGGCACAGGTTTGACCGCTGCTCCGTCCTTCGGTCAATTGTTGAGAGGAACAGGTTCCGGATACGCTCTTGTCGCCACTTCAACATTAGGCATCAGCACCACCGACCTCACCGAAGGCTCTAATCTTTTCTGGACAAATGACAGATTTGATACGAGATTATCCGCCACAACAACTTTGCCGAATTTAACCACGCTCGCCAATCTCGCCACTGTGGGAACAATCACCTCCGGCGCTTGGAGCGGCACAACAATAGCCGTGAACAAAGGCGGCACAGGCTTAACCTCCTACACTCTCGGCGATGTTCTTTACGCTTCAGGAACGGGAACTTTGGCGGGAACAACCACCGCCAATCTCAAAACCACCCTCGCTCTCAACAATGTGGAAAATACCGCTCTTTCCACTTGGGCGGGAACTTCCAATATCACAACCTTAGGCACGATAGGAACAGGCGTTTGGAACGCCACCACCATTGGAGTAAGTAAAGGAGGCACGGGAGCCACAACTTTCACCAATAATCGTCTTCTTACGGGCAATAGCACATCAGCTTTAGTAGATGAAGCCAATCTAACTTTTGACGGTTCACTGCTCACGGTAACGGGCAATGCAAGCACCACGCAGATAGGTTCAACGGGAAGCGCCTATTTTGCGACTACTGGAGGTAACGTCGGCATAGGGACGACGGCGCCGGGACAAAAATTAACTGTTGTGGGAGGCAATGAAAATGTTTTTACAACTAATATAACGAAAGCTGCCGGAGTTGATGCTCAAATAAATGGCGTTGGCAGCTTGGATGTTGCTTTTACAGGGGATGGGGCGGCGGGCGTTAACGGTGCTTACAGTTATTATGGCGCGAGAATAAACAATTCTTTTGTAAGTTCTGACAATACGGGAGTCGCCACTAACATTGGTTTACAAGTTGACGTGTCAGGCGGAGACAATAATTATGGGTTAATAGTAGGAAGCGGCAACGTCGGCATCGGGACGACTACGCCGGGGGCGAAATTACACACTCTCTCCACCACCGAACAACTGCGTCTTGGTTATGATGCTTCAAACTATTGGTCTTCAACAGTCGGTTCAACCGGCGGTTTGACTTTGGCTGGAACTGGAGCGGGCGGAGCTCTTTCATTAACTCCCACAGCGGGACAAAATTTGAATGTCAATCTTTCAGGAGCGGGCGATTTGGCGGTTAACACTAATCAGTTGTATGTGGATACGAGCACAGGCAACGTCGGCATCGGGACGACGACGCCTAGCTGGAAATTATCCGTAGCGGGCATCGGTTCTTTTGATAATTATGCCCGAGCTTCCTATTTTACGGCAACGAGTTCCACTGCTTCCACTTTCCCTTACGCGAGTACCACCGCTCTGACCGTTTCCGGTCCCGCTTACCTTGGCTCGCTTAACGGACCGCTTCAAGCCAACAATGGTCTGGTCTCCGCCACCACTTCCGTCGGTTATGAGTACGGTGGCACAGGTTTGACCGCTGCTCCGTCCTTCGGTCAATTGTTGAGAGGAACAGGTTCCGGATACGCTCTTGTCGCCACTTCAACATTAGGCATCAACACCACCGACCTCACCGAAGGTTCTAATCTGTTCTGGACAAATGACAGGTTTGACACAAGACTCTCTGCCACAACTACCTTGCCGAATCTCACCACTCTCGCCAATCTCGCCACCGTGGGAACAATCACCTCCGGAAATTGGAGCGGTTCAACAATAGCCGTAAACAAAGGCGGCACGGGCCAAACTTCCTTCGGTCAAGGCTGGCTCAATTCAGACGGAACAACCTTGTCCGCTTCTTCTTCTCCGACGGTTAATTATATTGTCGCCACATCAACCACAGCGACAAACACCTTTGCCGGCGGAATGTCTGTCGCTGGGACAGCGGGATTAACGGTTTTGCAGAATGGCAACGTTGGTATAGGCACGGCGACACCAGTGTCGAAGTTCGTGGTAAACGGAGGGGATGTGAAGTTAAATACAGATTATGCGATTGGAAATGTAAACCTAGTTCTTAATTCGAACAACTCTGCCCACTACTTGACTCTGACGAGCGGAGTCGGACAGCAACATATTACCGCAACCAACGGCGTCCTCATGCTCAATAGTACAGGCAATAGCGTCGCGATCGGCGCCGGATATCCGGCCGGAGGAAATCCCAATAAGCTTAATGTTTCAGGAGGATTATCGATCGGAGCCGGATATTTTTCCACCTCTGCTGTCGCACCCACGAATGGCGCTATCATTGAGGGCAACGTTGGCATCGGCACCACCTCGCCTTACGCCAAACTCAGCATAGTGGGGGAAACCGTCTCCTCTTACTTCACCGCCACTAGCACCACCGCCACTTCCACCTTCCCATATTTAAGAGTCACCACCAACTCTAATCTCGGCACCATCATCGGCGGTGTTTGGAACGGCACGACTATCGGCGACGCTTACCTCACCAAATCCGGCGATTGGACTGGCACCTTGGACGGTCAAGAAGGCAGTTACTATTCCAATGCCAACAATCTCACCAACTTCGGCAATCCTTTCTACACCTTCTTCTCCGCCACTAACACGGATGCTCTCACCGAAGGTTCATCAAACAAATATTATTCCACGCTTCTTTTCTCCTCAGACATGGCCGGCACCACCACCGACGCTCTGGCTCAAGGCTCCACCAACAAATACTGGAGCAACACTCTTTTTGACAACAGATTATCTGCGACAACAACTTTGCCGAATTTAACTACCCTTTTAGGTTTAACCAACGCCACCACCACAGGCTTAACCGTTACAGGCAACGCCTACTTTCCCGGAAGCGGAATCTGGAACAGTTCAGGTAATGTAGGGATAGGGACGACGACGCCGGGAGCAAAATTAGATGTTAATGGCAATATATATTTAAATGGTAATATGGAAATTAGAAGAAGTTCAACAGGCGAAAATGCTCTTGAGTTTTATATCTATACCGATGGTGCATCACTAATTGATTCTTTAACTGGAAACTTGAATATTCGTGCGTCCGGGGGTAACAGTGTTAATTTTCCTAGTGATAACGTCGGCATCGGGACGACGACGCCGGGAGCGAAATTGCACACACTCTCCACTACGGAACAACTGCGTCTTGGTTATGATGCTTCAAACTATTGGTCTGGAACAGTCGGTTCCACTGGCGGTCTGACTTTGGCTGGAACTGGAGCGGGCGGTTCGCTTGCTCTCACGCCAACAGCCGGTCAAAACTTGAATGTTAATCTTTCGGGGGCGGGCGATTTGGCGGTGAATACCAATCAGTTATATGTGGATACGAGCACGGGCAACGTCGGCATCGGGACGACTAATCCGGGGGCGAAATTGGAATTGCAAACTGGTGCGGCTGATAGCTCTGGTGCAACAACAGGCTTGATTGTTGCAAATAACTACTCAAGGCAAGTTAACGACGCTGTTCAAATTTTGTTATCACCTACTCCTGGAAGTGGCAGCTATGGCGGTTATATGAGATTGACTAATACTCAAGCAACGCCAGCGGTTCTTAACCCACGCATCGGCTTTTACATAAACAACGATGGCATGTCGAGTGAATTGTTGAGCATAAAACACACAGGCAACGTCGGCATCGGGACGACGACGCCTTACGCTAAACTGTCGGTAGTAGGAGAGACAGTTTCCTCTTACTTCACCGCCACCACTTCCACCGCTTCCACTTTCCCTTACGCGAGTACCACCGCTCTGACCGTTTCCGGTTCCGCTTACCTCGGCTCGCTTAACGGACCGCTTCAAGCCAACAATGGTTTGGTCTCCGCCACCACTTCCGTCGGTTATGAGTACGGTGGCACAGGTTTGACCGTTGCTCCGTCCTTCGGCCAAATCTTGAGAGGAACAGGTTCCGGCTACGCTCTTGTCGCCACTTCAACATTAGGCATCAACACCACCGACCTCACCGAAGGTTCTAATCTTTTCTGGACCAACAACAGGTTTGACACAAGATTGTCCGCCACAACAACTTTGCCGAATTTAACTACTCTCTTAGGTTTAACCAACGCCACCACCACAGGCTTAACCGTTACAGGCAACGCCTACTTTCCCGGAAGCGGAATCTGGAACAGTTCGGGCAACGTCGGCATCGGGACGACGACGCCGGCTACGAAATTAAGCATTGCGCAAAGCGCAGATAGCAATGGTTTGAGAATTTATGGATATGATGATCAATCAGGGAAATACGGAGATATAAATATTGGAACAACAGGAGAATTAAACATTGATTCCACGAATCAAATTAATATTCTAGAAGAAGTATATTTGTTTGGCAGCTTTATTAATATTCAAAATAACAATCAAATTGGATTTGGAAATGGTAATGATTATAGCGTTGGATATCAGAGCAGCAGCGATAAGTTGTTTATTCAAGATGGAGCGATATTAGGAACAAATGTTAGATTGGCCATAGACAATACCGGCAACGTTGGTATCGGGACAACGGCACCAGGGAAGAAGTTACACGTAGTTGGAGCAGAAAGAGTAGATTATGCGGCAACGTCAGCAGATGATCTTAACATTGTGCTTTATGATACAACCGCTTATGCTGCTGGTGTTGGAGCGGGGATAAGTTTTGCTGGTGAGTATGATACAGGCGCGTATGAACAGTATGCCGCGATTAAGGGTCTTAAGGCTAATGCCACTATTAATGATAGAAAAGGGCAACTTGCTTTTTATACCTCCGCATCAAGCGGCGTTACTACCGAGAGAATGAGAATAGATGAACTCGGCAATGTCGGGATTGGGACGACGGCGCCGGGTTCTCCGTTAACAGTAAAAAATCCGTCGGGAGTAAATACAGCTTTTCAGATATGGAATAATGATTATGTTGGTGGTTCTGCTGGCAGTGGCATGTATATGGGGCTGGGTGCTACATCGGGTTCTACATATTTCCAGATTCAACCTTTCATGGTGGGCAATACTCAATATGGTAATTTGGTGTTGAACCCAGGCGGAGGCAACGTAGGCATAGGGACGACTTCGCCTTACGCCAAATTGTCAGTGGTCGGCGAAACCGTTTCTTCTTATTTCACTGCCACCTCCACCACCACCGCTTCCACTTTCCTCTACGCCTCCTCCACCGCTCTCACCATTTCCGGCAATTCCTACTTGGGCACGGTATCGTCGGGAACTTGGAATGGCAGCTTAATCGGCGACACTTATATAGACGATACCATCACTCTGACCAACCTTACTCAAATCACCAATCGAGCCATTACCGATACTACCGGCACATTGACTGTCGCCAGAGGCGGCACCGGCCAAACTTCCTTCGGTCAAGGCTGGCTTCATTCGGACGGCACAACACTTTCCGCCTCCACTTCGCCCACAGTCGCTTACTTCACCGCCACATCCACCACCGCCACATCTACTTTTGCGGGGGATATCAACATCGGCTCAACTTCCAACTGGTTCCAAAATGGTCAGAGGTTCTTGACTTCTTCCACTACAGACGCTGGCAACTTGACGATAGGGTATCAATCAGCGACAAACATTGATGCTAACGGAGGACTTGGCAACACGGGAGTAGGTTATCAAGCTTTGGGAAATGCTACTTCTACCGACTACAACACCGCTCTTGGTTACCAAGCTCTTTTGGGAGACGGAACTATTTCAAATGTAGGTTCCAGCACGGCGGTGGGGTATAAAGCGCTTAAAAACAACACCAGAGGTAATCAAAATACTGCGGTTGGTGCCGGTGCTCTTTATTCTAATACCACAGGAAATGTCAATGACGCCTTTGGGCATAGTGCTCTTTATTCTAATACCACAGGAGCGGTCAATGTCGCCTTTGGGCATATGGCTCTTTATTCTAATACCACAGGAACCTATAACACCGCAGTTGGAGACGGTGCCATGATGAGCCAAACCACAGCCGAAAGAAATACCGGTTTAGGTCTTAGCACTCTTGAAAGAAATACCACGGGTTCTTATAACGCCGCAGTTGGAGACGCTGTTCTATATAACAATAGTTCTGCCACCTCTACCACCGCCATAGGCTACAGAACTGCTTTTGGCCCATCCATCTACTCCAACCAAGGCGGAGTTTACCTCGGCTATCAATCTGGCTACTCCGCCGGCAACGCTTCCGACTACAACACCCTGCTGGGCTATCGAGCCGGGTATGGCGTTACTACCGGTTCTAACAACATAATACTTGGCACCGCCACTTCCAGCACGGGCGTGAACAACCTCACCACCGGTTCCCAGAACATCCTCATCGGCAACAACATCGGCTTGCCTTCCTCCACCGCTTCCGGCCAGCTCAACATCGGCAACTTAATTTTCGGCACCGGCATCACCGGCACAGGGACAACATTATCCGCCGGCAACATCGGTATCGGCACCACTTCCCCTTACGCCAAATTATCGGTAGTCGGCGAAACAGTCTCTTCCTACTTCACCGCCACTAGCACGACAGCGACATCCACCTTTGCCGGCGGAATGTCTGTCGCTGGGACAGCGGGATTAACGGTTTTGCAGAATGGCGACGTAGGTATAGGTGGGGTACCAAATTCGGGGGCGATGTTAACTATCGCACAAGATGCAGATTACAAGGGTTTGAGAATATATGGGTATGATGATAAATCAACGCAATACGGAAATATTTATGTTGGAGCAGCAGGCGAGTTTTCCATCGACTCCACAGCGCAAATTAATCTCAATAGAGAAACATATCTACTGGGTAGTTTTTTAAATATCAACAGTAACAAGCTACTTGGATTTGGGAATAGCAATGATTATACCATGGGATATCAGAGCAGCAGCGGCAAGCTTTTTTTGCAAGCGGGGCCAACAATAGGAACAAATGTGCGCTTAGCTATAGACACCACCGGCAACGTCGGCATCGGCACCACTTCGCCTTACGCCAAACTCAGCATAGTGGGGGAAACAGTCTCCTCTTACTTCACCGCCACTAGCACCACCGCCACCTCTACTTTTGCTGGCGGTATGTCTGTTGCCGGCTCATCGGGACTCACTGTCTTGCAGAATGGGAATGTGGGGGTGGGGACGACGACGCCGAGTAATGCCTTCCAAATAGTGAGGGCTAATGAGGCTGGTCTTTTACTTAAATCGGGAGGTTCAGAAATTAAATTTTCAGCTCATAGTCAATATGGTAGGGCAATGAGACTTGAATTTTTTGATACAGCTTCTAGAAAATGGTGGCTTGGGATGGATAATGCGGGGGCACTTGTAGATGATTTTATAATTGCTCAAGTAGTCAATCCAGCAGCGCCAGAGTTTATTATTAAAACATCTGGCAATATTGGTATCGGCACCACTTCGCCTTGGTCGCTCCTTTCTCTCAAGGGTTCGTCCGGAGCGCAGATGACTATCGCTCAAGCGGACACCAACTACACTCAATTGACAGTGGACGCTTCCGGTAATCTCACCTTCACTCCGTCCGGTTCCACTATCACCATACCCGACGACAATCTCAAAGTCTGCGCCGGAGACGCTTGCCAGACCACCGCCCTCAATTCCGGCAACGGCAATCTCACTGTGGAAAACAACATAGAAATCGGCGGAAGTTACAACCGCACCTGCGCCACCGGCTACATTTGGGTGCCCGGCTCCGCCAAATTCGGCACTCTGCCCGGCTTCTGCGTTATGAAATACGAAGCCAAAAACGACGGTTCGGGCAACGCCGTCTCCACCGCCACCGGCGGTCCGTATGTCTCTATAGACCAGCCTACCTCTATAACAAAATGCGAAGCCATAGGACTTGGCTACCACCTCATCTCCGAATCGGAATGGATGACCATTGCCGAAAACATCGCCCAAACGCCGATAAACGATATGGACGATGACGCCGGACTTCAGCTCGCCACCGGGCACTCCGACAACGCTCCCGCTTCCGCTCTCGCCGCCACTTCCGCTTCCGACCCCGTCGTCTCCGGCTGCAACCTTTCCGCCACGATGGAAAACGCCGCCAACGCTTACTCCGCCTCCTCCTGCGAAATCCAAGGCGACGGCTCTTACGGAGGAGATGATACCGACAAAGGTTTTTATGGCACCAGCCAAGCCTGGGCGACCACCGGCTATTCTTCCGGCGCCGCCAACAAAGCCCAGCTCCGCACTCATATCCTCTCCAACGGCAATGTCATCTGGGACATCGCCGGCAATGTCTTTGAATGGACGGACGCCTATGTGAACGGGACGGCGGAGAAACCGGCGTCTGCCACGGACGCTTGGCAGGATTTCAGCGCCATCACTAATTATATAACTCTTAATTACGCCCGTCCCCAAAATCCTTCTTGGTCATCCGCCAATGGCATAGGCCAGTATTACGGAGGTACCTCCGCCGGCCAGCGCGGATTCCTCCGCGGCGGCCGCTGGCTCAGTGGCGCGGGTGGCGGGGTTTTCGCGCTGTACTTGGGCGATGCCCCCTCCAACGCGGACACGTACATCGGTTTCCGCTGTTCCCGGTAGTTCTGTAGAAATCTGAAATTTGGTATCTGAAAATCTAATAATTTTATAAAAAACTATTTTTAATGTGCTTAAAGATTTAAAAATTTTTGAAAAAACATACGAATTGATTTTGTGGCTGTATCTAGAGAAAGATGATTTTTGGAAAACAAAAATTCCTTTCTCCGGTAAGTAGGCTTCGGTTAAATTAAAAGTTATAAAAAGTCCACAAAGATTGATAGTCAGAAAGATTTGCTGTAATATGGTAAATATGAATATATTGATTGAAAAATTAAACAAAATAAAGCCTCAAAAAATAGGAAAGGAGCCTTTTGTTATTTTATCGTTGGAAGACTTTGAGAAAATGAGAGAGGATCTTGAAATGCATGAATCAAAAATATTACCCGCAAAAATATCAAAAGCAAGAAAAGAAGCCGATGAAGGGAAAGTTTTGACTTTTGATGAAGTTAAGAAAAAATTGAAACTGGCGTAATCTTATGAAAATAATTTTTTCTGAAAGCGCCTTTCGCCAATTATTAAAACTTGAAAAGATCATTCAGCAAAGGATAAGCAACAAGCTTGATTTTTATATATCTCAACGCGCGCCACTGGAATTTTCTGAAAAATTAACTGATTCCAAGTTCGGACAATGGCGTTATAGAGTAGGCGATTATCGGATTTTATTTGATATAAACGGCGATAAAATTATCATTCTTAAAATAGGACACAGAAAAAATATTTATTAATGGTCGGACAAAACAAAATGACGCGGGAAAAACTTAACGCACCCATCACTTCATGGACGGCTTACGCAAGGTTTGGCAATTCTTGGAGGTTGAGGAAAAAATTGGGTATCAATTTGGCCTGAGTTTGATATAATAGAATTATGTTAGATAAAGAAATCATCACAACTAAAATAGCGATTTTTCGGAAGAAGAGATATGGCAAAAGAACATAACTATGCGTTTATAGATGGTCAGAATTTGTATTTAGGCGTTACATCGCTGAATTGGCATTTTGATTATAAACGCTTCCGCATATATCTCAAAGAAAAATACGGCGTATCAAAAGCTTTTTTATTTATCGGTTATTTGAGTAAATACGCTAAATCAAAAGTGGATTATTTAGACAAAGCAAAGGATAAATTGAAAAAGCACCCCTAGGGACGGAACCCTTCGGCGTGCTTTTTCATAACAATACCTTAAGCATATATGAGAGAAAAACAATGTCAAGCAAAATTATTAACAGTCTAATTTTTAACCTTTTATGCAAAAAATCATTCGCTTCATCAAATACAACCACTTGGAGGCGAGGCCTCCAAGTGGTTTTTATTTTTAAATCTTATATAATAACATTATGGAAAATAACCAAAAAAACGAAGTTAAGCATCCTCATCTTAAAATTAAAATATGCGTCTCCGGCGCGGCTGAGACGGGGCATTGCGGCATAGACGCTTTGGAAGTGGGTAAAACTCTCGGCAGAGAAATAGCCGCGCAAGGAGCAGTGCTTACCACCGGAGCCACCACCGGTTTTCCTCTCTGGGCGGCCATGGGCGCCAAAGAAGAAGGCGGTATTTCCATAGGAGTTTCTCCGGCTAATTCTGAAAAAGAGCATGTGGAGAAATACGCCCTGCCGCTTGAATATATGGATCTTATAATGTACACCGGTCAGGGTTACCCAGGTAGAGATATTTTGCTTACCAGAACCAGCGATGCCATTATCATAGGATGCGGCAGAATCGGTACTTTGCACGAATTTACTGTTGCTTTTGAAGACGATAAACCCATAGGTGTTCTGGAAGGAGATTGGGAAACGGACGAAATAATCAAAAAAATCATTGAAGAAGGTCATCGCGGAAATGGAAAAATAATCTATGAATCTGATCCGAAAAAATTAGTGGAAAAAATATTAAAAGCGGTGGATGAAGAAAAAATAAAAACTCATAAATGCTCGGGCTGTATTTAAAGGGAGTGGGAATACTTACCGGCCTTATCATCGGTGCCGGCGTTTTCGCCCTGCCTTACGCTTTCGCCAAAGCAGGGCTTTTCTGGGGGCTTATTCATTTACTGGTAGGATTTCTTGTCATTTTATTGCTTCACAAATGGTACGGAGAGGTGGCCTATTACACAAAAGGCGCTCGTCGTCTTACCGGTTACGCCCAAATTTATCTTGGCAATAAAGCCAAGTTTATCGCTCTTATCATCACGATAGGTTCATATTATGGCTCTATGTTGGTTTATGGGCTTCTGGGTGGAAAATTTTTGACCAACTTTTTTGATTTCTTCAATGGTTATACGGAGCAGCTTTTAACGATAGCTTTTTTTGGAGCGGGCGCGCTTCTTTCTCTTTTTAACATAAAAAGAATAGGCAATATAAGTTTTTATCTTACGGCTCCATTGATCGGCTTTATTTTTTATTTTATCTACATTGCCGCTCCAAACATCAGTCTTGATAATTTTCTAACTCAGCCTGACTGGCTCTATAATGCTGATTGGTTTCTGCCTTACGGAGTATGGCTGTTTTCCTTGAGTGGATTTGCCGCTTTGCCGGAAGTAAGGGATTTGTTTGAAAAAACTTCCCTTGCCAAATTCAAAAAAGTGATTTCAATAAGCCTGTTTCTGTCCGCTATCTTTTATTTATTGTTTATCTTTGTCGTTCTTGGCTCAAGCGGCAGTTTGGTAACGGAGGATGCCTTATCCGGAGCGGCGAGAGTGCTCGGCGCCAAAGCGCTCACCATTGGCTCGCTCATAGGTTTCTTCGCCGTCTTTACTTCCTACCTTGCCTTATTGGTTAGCCTGAAGAATATATTTCGTTTTGATTACAAAGCGCCATTTGCTCTATCATGGCTCATATCTTTCTTGCCGCCTATCGCCATGTATTTAGTTGGAATAAACGAGCTTATAACCATCTTGAGTATCGTGGGTACTGTTGGCATGGGAGTATTGGGAGTTTTCATAATCTTCATGCGTTATAGCATGGTAAGAACCCTTAAGAATGGAGATAAAAACGATGTGGTAAAAGAGATAAGAACAGATGCCATAAAATTCAATCCACTGCTTGAAGGAGCCGTCTTAGTCGGACTCATATCGGCGATTGTTTACGACCTCTGGACTATATTTACATAATAAACCATCAATGACCGCTAAAAACAAAAAACACCTCCGAAGAGATGTTTTTCGGCGAATCCATCTTGGAGCGGGACCGCGGATTGCCACCTAATACAAAACAGTATAAAGGATTGAAAAGTTTTGTCAATAGCTTGTTTGGCAAGTATGTGGATAACAAAAATATCCTGGACCTAGGGGGAATCGAACCCCCGGAACCGCTGGTGGCAACCCGCGATCCGCGCCAAGCTAGGCCCAGGACAAATACAGTATATCATAATAACAATTTCCAATGACCAATTATCAAACAAATTGAAAATTAAAAAAGTTGGACCGTTTTAAGCCTGCCTGTCCGGTAAGCAGCCTGCAGTTCTGAGTTTTGAGATAGAATTAAAAAGCTGGACAGTTTTGTTTTTTTGTTTTCGTGATTGCTTTTTTTGAGTTATCCACAGCTTTTGATAGCCTGTTTTTGCCTATTTTAGGTTAAAATAAGAAGACAGTGAAGAATAGTATTATAAGCTTTAGTTTTAATTAAAAAATGATAAAAACCAGCGCGATAGCGTCAAAGGCCACGGAATTTGTTAAAAAAATACAGAAAAGAGACGGTCATCTGGAGGAATTTGATTTAAGAAGAATCGCCAATGCCATTTATAAAGCGATGTTGGCTTCAGGAGAAGGCAGTGAAATAGAAGCGAGCATGATTGCCAACAAAGTCTTTGCCGATTTGGTGAGAATTTCCAAAAAATACAAAAATTTCGTACCCACGGTGGAAGGCGTGCAAGATTCGGTAGAAAAGGAACTTATCCTCGGTGAATATATTAAAACATCCAAAGCTTATATTTTATACAGAAGCAAAAAAGCCGAATTGAGAGAAAAAGGTTACGTGGTGCCGGAGAAGGTGCATAAACTCGCGCAAGAAAGCAAAAAATATTTTAAAAATTCCTTGGCTGAGTTTATCTATTATCGGTCATATTCCAAATGGATAGAGGAAGAAGGCAGGCGAGAGACGTGGATAGAGACCGTGGATAGATATATGGCCTTCATGAGAGAGAATCTCGGCGACAAGCTTAAGGAATCGGAATATGGCGAAATAAGGGAATATATTTTAAATCTAAAAACAATGCCTTCCATGAGGCTTATGTGGAGCGCCGGCGCGGCTGCCAGGGAGTCCAACGTAACAGGTTATAATTGCTCTTTTATCGCGCCATCCAAACTTCAAGATCTTGGTGAGATTATGTATCTTTCTATGTGCGGCACGGGCGTAGGCTTCTCGGTGGAAAGTCATACTGCTCAGAAATTCCCACTTATAAAAAGACAAACAGGCAAAAAGAGAAAGACGCACGTCGTGGCGGACAGTAAAATCGGCTGGGTGGAAGCTTTTGTTTTCGGCCTTAAAACATGGTTTGCCGGAGAGGATGTGGAGTTTGATTATTCCAAGGTACGGCCGATGGGCGCCAAACTTAAAACTATGGGCGGCAAAGCCTCAGGCCCCGGACCGCTTATGGATTTAATGCGTTTTTCCAGAGAGAAAATACTTAAAAAACAGGGGAAGAGATTAAATAATCTTGATTTGCATGATGTTATTTGCAAAATAGGCGAAATCGTGGTGGCCGGCGGCGTGAGAAGGAGCGCTCTTATCTCGCTCTCCGATCTTGATGATAAAGAAATGCGAGATGCCAAGAAAGGCCAATTTTATCTTTCTGAAGGGCAAAGAAGCATGGCAAATAACTCAGCCGTGTATTTGGAAAAGCCGAATGGCAGTGAATTCTTCAGTGAGTGGTTGGCGTTAATAGAAAGCCGATCCGGCGAAAGAGGAATCTTTAACCGCGGCGGATTGGAGAAGCAACTGCCGGAAAGAAGATGGAAAACTCTTGGCAAGCATAAAGATACCACCGGTACCAACCCTTGCGGCGAGATAATTTTAAGATCAAAGCAATTTTGCAATCTCACGGAAGTGGTGGCCAGACACGAAGATACGGAAAAAACTCTTTTGGAAAAGATAAGGATTGCCACTATCATTGGCACCTATCAATCAACTCTTACCAATTTTAAATATCTTTCCAGCGAATGGAAAAAAAATTGCGAAGAAGAAAGACTCCTCGGCGTGTCTATAACCGGTCAGTGGGATTCTCCCTCAGCCAGAAAGCCGGAGATTTTGAGTAAGCTTAGGGAAGAAGCGCTTAAGGTAAATAAAGAATATGCCAAAAGGTTCAAGATAAATCCGTCCACTTGCATTACCTGTGTCAAACCTTCCGGTACCGTTTCTCAGCTCGTGGATTCGGCGTCTGGTATGCACCCGAGACATTCTCAGTACTACATAAGAAGAGTCAGAATATCAACCACCGATTCTCTTTTTAAGATGCTCAAGGACCAAGGCGTACCGTATCATCCGGAAGTGGGGCAGACGATGGATGGCGCCAATACGTACGTGATAGAATTTCCGGTAAAGTCGCCGGACAAGTCCGTTTTTAGAGATGATATGAGCGCTATAGAGCAGCTTGAGTACTGGAAAAACGTAAAAATGAATTTCACCGAGCACAATCCTTCCACTACGGTATCGGTTGGCGAGAGCGAATGGGTTGGCGTGGCTAACTGGATATATGAGAATTGGGATTACATTGGCGGTTTGTCTTTTTTGCCAAGAGAGGATCATGTGTACAAGTTGGCGCCATACGAGGAGATAGACGAGAAAACTTACAAAGAGATGATGAAGCGCTTTGAAGGTTTGGATTATTCCAAAATAATGACCTACGAAAGAGAAGATGAGACGAAAGGCTCCAAAGAGCTGGCTTGTGTCTCCGGCGTGTGCGAAATGTAGTTATTATACTACATACCGGACGGCGGAGGAAGGCAAGCTTCCTTCGTAAAAACGCACCAAGGTTAAACCTTGGTGCGTTTTAGTTAGTTGGCTGTTGCCGCGATCTGCTTGAAGATTTCAGGATTATTTTCGGCCAGTTGAGAGAGAACCTTTCTGTCTAAACCGATTTCCTCCTTTTTAAGTTTGCCCATGAGCTTGCTGTAAGATATGCCATTTTCTCTTGAGGCGGCGTTAATCTTAATTTGCATCTTGGCGCGCATTACTCTCTTTTTCTTCCTTCTGTGAGCGAAAGCGTAAGCGCCGGCGTGAGCGATGGCGTCTTTCGCCATTCTCTCTTTGGACTTGCGGCCATGCCTGTAACCCTTAACCATCTTAAGGACGTTTTTTCTTCTTTTGTTTGCTATTGTTCCTCGTTTGACTCTGGTCATGCTAGTTTAAAAACTTCTAATTACTTGGTAAAAATCTGCTTATGTTCTTACTGCTAAGAGTAAAGCTTCTGGTCTTTTTCTTGGCGAGTTGTTTGCTTCTTGATTCTTTGGCATTGAAGTGATTTTGACCTGATTTTCTGGAAAGAACCTTGCCTTTTTTGGTAAGTTTTAGCCTCTTGCTGTATGATTTATTTGTTTTGAATTTCATTTTCATTGCTTTTATGATGTTTTTTCTATTATCGCCATTATGCCTCGGGGGCTTTTTTTAGGCCCGTCAGCTACTTTGTGTTTTTCGCTTATAAGGTGCAAAATCCTGCTCAAGCGTTCTTCCAAAAAGCCCTTTTCCAAATACTTTGTTCTGCCTTTAAGACGCATTTCCACTCTAACTCGGTTGCCATCCTTTAGGAAATCGTCTATCCTTTTGGCCTTCATCTCAAGATCGTGGGACGAAGTGCCGATGCCTATTTGAATTGACTTCAACTCCACTTCTTTGGCATTTTTGGCCGATTCTTTCTGTTTTTTCTTTTGTTGGTAAAGATATTTGCCAAGATCCATTATCTTTGCTATTGGCGGGTTTGTGGTGGGTGATATCTCTATAAGATCCAGTTCTTGTTCTCTGGCTATCTTGATGGCTTCAGACGTGGTTAAAACGCCTAAATTGCCACCATCGTTACCTATCACTCTCAATTCCGGGGCGGTTATTTGATTGTTTATCCTTGGCTTTTTAATAATCTCTATTCTACTTGTTTTTAATAATTTGTAAAGCGAAACGCTAGATTGTTCAACATTGGAGGTTGAACAATTTTTTAACCCTCATTTCCATTTAGAAGGAAATACCCCACGCTTCAAACATGGCTTCGGTGGAAAGGACTCTGCCTAGTGTCTCAATTTGACCGGCTTTTACGAAGGTGGGTATGCCCAATATGCAATTATTCTTGGTGGAGACGGCAATACCGCCGGAATTGCCAAATTCTATCTTGGCCGATGTTACATAATAGTCGCCTTCGTGACCGGAGACAATGCCTTCCGTGGCTGTTATGTCGTTGATGGTGCCGATTGACGGGTAACCCAAGATGGCCATCTTCTCTCCTATGTCGGCGTTATATTGGCAAAATATCTCTTTTTCCGAGCTTATCGTTGCCGAAAGTTGTGAGTTGGAATCCTTTATCTCAATAAGACCCATGTCCACCGAGCTGAAAGTTTTATAGCTCCCATAGACAAACGGCGCCTGAAAGGTTTTATCATTTTCCGGCAATTTGATGGAACAGGTTGAAGGAGGCTGGCCATTGTCGTCCAAGAAAACGTGTTTGTTGGTAAGAGTCCATATCCCGCCGTATACGGAAGCATCTTCGCCAAACACAAAGCCGGAGCCGTTTTTAATAAGACGCATTAGGCCGTTTGAATATTGCCACTGGCAAACTATGCGGGCCACTCTCGGTCGCCATTCTTTCACCACAATGCTTGTTTCGTTTGAGAGGCCGGAAATTTTATCCTCTATTTCCAATATTTTTCTCTGAGAATTTTCTTCTTTTATTTTTGTCTCATTTTCAGAATCGTTTATTTTGTCTTCAATTTTCTGAGCGCTGATTATGAGTTTGGTGGTGGAGAGTCTGGTTTCCTCGTCTTTTTGCTTAAGCAAATCAATTTCTTTTTTTATCTCGTTTAAAGAATTTTGCTGGGCGATAAGAATATTTTGAATCTGATTTTCTTTTTGAGCTTTTTTGGAAGAATATTCGTTATATTTTTCCGCCGCTAACGCGTAAAACCCGCCCGCCACAATGGCCGAGAGCGAGAATATTATAACAGGTGAAGATAAACGAATCCCTTTAATCATTTATGGAGATGGGCGGAATCGAACCGCCGTGCAAAAAGTTTTTTAAATTAAATCTACGAGAGTAGGATGCTTGTTTTTTCTCGGACGCGGGGTGTTAAGCAAACAAAACCCCCGAATCTAAAGTTTCTTTAATTTCAAGATTTTGGCGAAACGGCAAAATCTCTATCCCGATGTTTGACGCCCCGTCTCGCTTATCGGGAATGGGCGAGGGAGACGCTGTTTATAAGCGGCTTAAGCCAAAGCGAAAGCCGGAACAGGTGTGTTGAATAAGTTTTTTACAGTTATTCGTTTTTCCGGAAGTTTAAAGAGATTCTGGAAAACTCTTCTCGCATAATTTAAAAGTGCTTCTTGTCTAGGCCGATCATCCCCTGAGTTCAAAATAATAGCATGAAATTACTAAAAATGTCAAACTTGATGTTATAATTTAATATGATATAATCATATTATTAATAAATAATAAATAAAACAAATGAGTACTTTATCAGTTCCATTAAACAAAGACCTTGAGGAAATAGTGATTTCTATGGTTAAAAGCGGGTTTGCCCATAATAAGGCTGAGGTTGTGCGCAAGGCGCTTATTAGGCTTGCTGAAGAAGAAGCCATAAACGAAGTTTTGAGGGCGGAAAAAGAGCTGGCGGATGGTAAGATAATGAAAGGTGATTTAAGAGAGATAATCGCCAAAATGCCTTAATGTTATGAAGATTTCTTTTTTGCCGTCATTTACAAAAAAGTTTAAAAAATTAGAAAAATCTTTGCAGGAAGAAGCCCTTGAAAAAATAGAATTTTTTAAAGATCCTAAAAATCATAAACAACTTAAAGTCCATAAGCTTCATGGCGAGCTAGCCGGCAGATACAGTTTTTCCGTCAATTACAAATTCAGAATAGTTTTTGTTTATTTGTCTAAAAGCGAAGCCGTATTGCTTGCCATTGGCGATCATGAGATTTACGATAAATAATTTTGTCATTATCCCTTCATCAATCTCCTTATATTCTTTTCCGTTTCTCTTTTCTTAATTTTGTCGCGTTTTTCGTATTTCTTTTTGCCGCGAGCAAGACCGATTTCCAGTTTTATTTTTCTGCCTTTGCTGTGAATATTGATTGGCACGAGAGTGAAGCCTCTTTCATGCGTCTTGCCTATGAAATATTTTATCTCCTTTTTAGTAAGGAGAATTTTGATGGTTCTTTGCGGGTCGTATTCGGACGACACATTTTTTGGCTGAGCGGGGGATACAGTGTGACCGATCAAAAAAGCTTCTCCTCCTCGCATTATAACCCTTGATCCTGAGAGAGAAATCTTCTTACTTCTTATGGATTTTACCTCCCAACCGAGCAATTCCAAACCGGCTTCTGTTTTTTCCAGAATCTCATAATCAAAATAAACTCTTTTGTTTTCCGCGAAGACGGGCATGCCTTCATATTATACTTGATTTATAACAGCTTCAATAGTATAATTTTCAAACCTATGAAGATGAAACCGGTCAAAAAATTTTCCTTTTCCAAGAATGTTGTTACCATTCTGCTTGTCTTTATGATAATGGCGGCCGTTTCTTCCATGTTGTCCGGACAATTCAGCCAGATCAGAGAGATACCCGTGTCTGAACTCGTGTCTGAAATAAAAGCCGGCAATGTAAAAAGCATAAAAGTGGAAGGTAGCAAGCTGAAAGTAACCTTGAATGATGATTCTGTTGCTGTGTCTAAAAAGGAAGATGAAGCGGCGCTCTCTCAGACTCTTTCCAATTACGGTGTTTCCGCGGAAGATTTGGCTAAAATAAGCTTGGATGTAAAAGGCCCGTCCGGTTTTGGTTTCTGGCTTGGAGCCACGCTGCCGTTTATCTTGCCATTGCTTATCATCGTGTTCTTTTTTTGGATGGCTACACGGCAAGTAAAAGGCGCTAATTTGCAATCGTTCAGTTTCGGCAAAACGCAGGCCAGAATGATCAGCCCTGACGACAAAAAAGAAAAAGTAACCTTCAAAGATGTCGCCGGCATTTCGGATGTAAAAGAAGAATTAAACGAGATAGTGGAATTTCTTAAATATCCGAAGAAGTTTATAGACATCGGCGCTCGCATCCCCAAGGGCGTGCTTCTTATGGGGCCGCCGGGCAGTGGCAAAACTCTTTTGGCGAGAGCGGTGGCCGGCGAGGCGGGCGTGCCGTTCTTTCATCTTTCCGGTTCTGAATTCGTGGAAATGTTTGTGGGCGTGGGCGCCAGCAGGGTGAGGGACTTGTTTAAAGTTGCCAAAAGCAACGCTCCGGCCATAATTTTCATAGACGAGATAGACGCGGTAGGCAGACACAGAGGCAGTGGTGTAGGCGGCGGGCATGATGAGCGAGAACAAACTCTTAATCAAATATTGGTGGAAATGGACGGTTTTGAACCTCACGAGAAAGTGATTGTCTTGGCGGCCACTAATCGTCCGGATGTGCTTGATCCGGCTCTTTTAAGACCCGGCCGCTTTGATAGGCGAGTAACGCTTGATTTGCCGGATGTGAAAGAAAGAGAGGAAATACTTGATATTCACTCAAAAGGCAAACCTTTCGCCGAAGATGTAAAACTCAAAGTGATAGCTGAGAGAACCCCCGGTTTCTCCGGAGCGGATTTGCAAAATCTTATGAACGAGGGAGCGATTCTCGCCGCCAGAGACGGCAGGAAGAAGATAAGTCAGTATGATCTCATAAGATCAATAGAGAAAGTGATGCTTGGTCCGGAGAGGAAGAGCCATTTGCTTACCAAAGAAGAAAAAAAAATAACGGCATATCACGAGGCCGGCCACGCGCTGGTATCTTCCGTTTTGCCTCACGCCGATCCGGTGCATAAGGTGTCGGTGGTGTCTCGCGGCCGAGCCGCCGGTTATACGCTTAAATTGCCGGTGGAAGAAAGACATCTATACACCAAGGCGCATTTCTTGGATGAGATAGCGGTGGCGATGGGGGGCTATACGGCGGAGAAAATAATTTTCGGCGATATCACTACTGGCGCTTCAAATGATCTTAAGTATGCTACGGAAGTGGCTAGAAGTTTGGTGGTTCGCTACGGCATGTCGGATAAGATAGGACCGGTTGCTTGGGGCGGCAGATATGAACCGATATTTTTGGGCAAAGATTTTTCTTCAGAAAAAGATTACTCCGAATCGGTGGCTAAGGAGATAGACGCCGAGATTACCAGGATTATGGGTGAAGGTCAGAAAAAAGCCGAAGAAAATATTATAAAATATAGACAAGTTTTAGATGAGATAGCCAACGTGCTTATAGAAAAAGAAACGATTGAAAATGACGAATTTGATGCTATAATCTCAAAACATGGCATAAGACCGAAAAAGGGAGAGAAAGAAGCGGTTCAATTGTAAATTGATTTAGCGCGCGCATAGCTCAGCTTGCCCCGCCTAGAGCAGGCGGGGTGAAGTAGAGCGCGGAGCTTATAAAAACAAGTGAAGAATTGAGAGACAATGTGAGCGCGCATAGCTCAGCTTGCCCCGCCTAGAGCAGGCGGGGTGAAGTAGAGCGCGGAGCTTATAAAAACAAGTGAAGAATTGAGAGACAATGTGAGCGCGCATAGCTCAGTTGGTAGAGCGCGGAGCTTATACCTCCGTGGTCCTAGGTTCGAGTCCTAGTGCGCGCATTTTAGATAAAGAAAAAAACCCTATTTATTAAACGAATGTGGAAAGTGTGGAAATAAAATTCGTTTATATAAATAGGGCTATATGGTCGTGGGCGCTTGCAGGCGTAACGTCTTTCTTAAAAAGCAAAGACTAGCATAAGGCAAGGCGCCCACGTTAGTTTATAGGCGAAACGAGCGGGAAGGAAAAAGGAGATAATCCTTCATCTATATAATAATAAACTCGTTTCGCCATACCAAGAAAGGGGGCACTTATCTTGGGGGATGTTAAAAGAACTAATTTCTTAAAGGTTAGCTTTATTATTTATCTTTGTCAAGTATTTTGATTTTTACTCAAAATGGATTTTTTTGCCTTGTTCGTTAATTTTGGCAAGAAGCAGCGGATGGTTGGCTAATTTCGGGTCATTTTTAATAATCTCTTGAGATTCTTCTCTGGCCGCTTCCACCATTTTTATGTTTTTAAGCGCGTCCATACCCACATCGGATATGCCCCATTGCTTGCCGCCACCCAGCTCGCCGGCGCCACGGAGTTTGAGATCGTATTCAGAGAGCTCAAACCCGCTCTCGGCTTCCTTAAAAGCTTTTAATCTTTCAAAAGTTTTCAAGGAAGGATTATCGGTAAACACGAAACAATATGGCTGGTGCGAACTCCTCATTACTCTGCCCCTTAGCTGATGCAGTTGAGCCAGACCGAATCTTTCCGCTCCTTCTATTATTATAATTGTGGCGTTTGGCACGTTTATGCCCACTTCCACCACCGAAGTGGCAACCAAGATATGCGTTTTGCCGTTTTTAAAATTTTCCAGAGCTTCATCTTTTTCTTTGGGTGTCATTTTGCCGTGCAGTATGTCTATGTTGAACTCGCTGAAAACTTCTTTATCCAGTCTCTTGGCTTCTTCTTTTACCGCCTTTACGTTTAATTGATTTAATTTTTCCGGATCCGGTTCGTCTATGCGCGGACAGATTACGTAAGCTTGCCGGCCGTTTTTTATTTCCTCTCTTGTTTTTTCATAAGCGCTAGGCCTCTCTTCCGGAGAAAATATTTTGGTAATAATTTTTTTTCTGCCTTCCGGCAATTCGTCCAAAAGGGAAAGATCCAAATCGCCGTAAATAGTAAGCGCCAGAGTGCGGGGAATGGGCGTGGCTGTCATGGAAAGGAGATGGGGAATGCTTTCCGATTTGTCGTTTATGATGGAGGCTCTTTGTTTGGTGCCGAAACGATGCTGTTCGTCTATCACCGCGAGGGCGAGATTTTTGAACCGGACTCCTTTTTGGATAAGTGAATGGGTGCCTATCAGGATGGGTATTTCGCCGCTTTCCACCCATTTAAGAAGTTGGGCTTTGGATACATGAGTAGATTCCGTTGGCGATATCTTGGATGGGAACTTTCGACATTCGGAAGACGTGAGAAGACCTATCTTGGTAGTAAGACGCAATTTGGAAAAGTAATCTATAAAAGAATCAAAATGTTGGCGCGCAAGGATCTCTGTTGGCGCCATGTAGGCCACTTGGTAGCTGTTGGCAGTCGCTATATAAGCGGCCGCCACGGCCACTGCCGTTTTGCCGCTGCCCACGTCGCCTTCAAGCAGGCGGCTCATGGGCTTGCCTTTGCCCAAGTCGCTCGCCACATCTCCAATAGCCTTTCTTTGGGCCATTGTGAGCTTGAATGGGAAGGTGGCCAGAAAATTATTTAAATCATCTTCATCAGTATCTATGTCCGGAGAAGGCTTGCCGTCTCTCTCTTTGCGATCTTTCAGTCTGGACAATTGGATGAGAAAAATTTCTTCAAAAGAAAATCTTTTGCGCGCCGCTTGGGCATCGCTTAATTTTTGGGGTTTGTGTATATATATTAGAGAAGACGTGAGAGAGGGGAGTTTATATTTTTTCAAAATATTTTCCGGTAAAGACTCTTTAAGATCGGCTCCCGTTTTTTTAAGCGTTTTTTGGATGGCATAGCGGAGCCATTTGGAACTTATGCCGGTTGATTCCGGATAGATGGGCAGAATTTCTCCGCCTGCGCCGAGCGCTTCGTAAGAATTTATTTTCTCATAATCCGGATTTGATAAATATAAACCGTATTTGTCTTTGGAAATTTTCCCCGAGAGAGCCAGCTTTTCTCCTTCTTTTATCATTTTGGCGATATACGGCTGATTAAACCATACCGCCCGCATGGTGCCGGTAAGATCGCTTATTTCCGCTTCGGAAATATTTAATCTTTTGCGGAAAGTTTTTTCCGTTTTCACTTTTATCACTTCGCCGAAGACAGTGGTTTTGTCTCCCTCTTCCAGTTCGGAAATATTTTTTCTTTCAGACAAAGACTCGTAACGAGAAGGGAAGTGTTTAAGCAGGTCTTCCAAAGTAATGAGACCTAATTTTTTAAGGGCTGATTTTTGTCTCGGCGACAGGCGGAAATTTTCTTCTATGAGCGAGTTTAATTTCATTGTTCTTCACCAAGGTTAAACCTTGGTGCAAAAAAACGTTGTTATTTATTGCTTTTTTTGGCGTGTTAATTTAATGGCATAAATACCTATCGCCAACCACGCGCCGCCAAGGAGCAAGCCGGCTATC
>Ga0209211_10004137_pt1 | contig 22921 bp, 20 predicted proteins | sample RifGroA2_FD_183992 | JGI IMG/M metagenome (GOLD analysis project Ga0209211, IMG submission 183992) | Groundwater microbial communities from Rifle, Colorado, USA - Groundwater A2 (SPAdes) (version 2) | ecosystem: Environmental > Aquatic > Deep subsurface > Groundwater | place: Rifle, Colorado...
CGCGTTACGGGGATAATGTTCCCCCTATCGGAACATTGTACCGGTATCGAGATGAAACGTGAACTGTCGGAGAATGTTAATTTGAGGTGTACGCTTTTATTGCAAAGATAGCCGCTACGGACATAATCATGAAGTGAGCCTGGATGCCATGGCGGGAGAAAAATCGTTTCATGTCCGCGCCGTAGTATTGATGCACCCTGCGATCGACTACCACAAACCTGCGGGTTGAATGATTCGCCTTGGGTCCCCGATAGGAAAATAACGGCGATTGATCTGAGACGAAAAGACCGTCCACCTCTCTCACGTCGTAACGGACGGGTGATTGAGCGGAAACCGTCCATTGTGTATGGTCACACGCATTAGGACGTGCAGAAACGTCGTGCTTGCGCGCATAGAGACCGGCACCAATCAACCCTGAACGGCCATCGTGTATTCCGGTGCGTACTCGTTTTCCAAAAAATGAAAGCTCGTGCCCGGTAATTTGATAGAGCCCTATGGTATTGAGGTTCTTAAGGAGGCTTCGTCGGTAATGTGCGCCCAAAGTATCAACCACACCTCCGGTCACAAATACAACGCTTATCTCGGGGTCAAAGGTAAATGCCGTGACGAGTAATCTTGCGAGCGGAAGCGTTACAGCATCGAGCAGTTCCTTCGCCAATTCATCCTTCCGTTTCACTGCATGGGCGAAAGAGAAAAATGATAATGGCGTTTCCCCCTGCAATAAGCGAGAGGGAGTGATGCTCCTGAATGCATTCGGGTATTCCTTTAGCAGAGTCTCCAACAGCGATTCAATCCCTCTCCCTGAACAAAATGCATTAAGATGGTTGCGCCCGCCGCAGTCGCATATGCGTTCAATGCGTGCGCCGCGAAAGATAAATTCGATCGGAATGTGGCCAATTTCTCCCTGTATGCCGTGACGCGGATCAAGTGGTATAACATGCGTATGCGCGTCAATAGTGCGCGCGCCGATCCCTGTACTCACCGTGACAAGAGATACTTTCTTGTACTGTTCACAATCGATATCCGCGATATGCCTTATGAGTGCAGCGGAAATATCGTTCAGAATAAGCCAACTAAATGAAGGGTCCCTCTTCGCGAGATTCCTCTTAAGATCAAATGGTTTACATTCCGGTCCCCAGAGCGGGCCAGAATTCAAAATGAGACCTGTGTGGGCATTCAGCGCCGCACCCATTGAAACTCCCACCGTCCGTAAACGCGTTCCTGAAAAACCGGATCTTAAACGACGAGCCTCCTTCATGAGATACACCGTGAGCGAAGTTTGCAGCTCGGATACTTTCTGATTTGGATGAGTTCTGTAATTGATTGCCGGAGTTTTTGTAACCTTGATCAAGCGATTACCAGAAAGAAGGATCCCGCTACGAAACCATGTCCCTCCGATATCAAAAACTATGACCGGCTCACGTGTCGAAGTGTTACTTTGATCGATGTCCATATGGTCGCGAGGTAACGTTGGGGTGACAAAAATAGTTGATTATCTTACCATACGATTTCACCCTGTCAACGCATTACCCAATACGCTCTCCGCAACACTCGCCGATGTATAACGCCATGCGGAAACGTGGTGGATAAAAGAAAATTGCCTTTATGTACCGAATCGCCTACACTTGGTTTAGCGTGTGAAAACTCACAACAATGCGCTATTATGAAAAAAATCATCGTGATATCCGGCGGAAGTGACGGTCTGGGCAAGGCAATCGCGCGCAGATTGACGGAGGATGCCTCCATGGTAGTCATTATGTCGCCCCATAAAGGAAAACTCCGTACTGCGGCACGTGAGTTGGGATGTTTCTATGAAGTATGCGACGTCACCGCGCATCCCAGCGTACAACGCGCCATACGCAACATTCTAAAAAAAATATAAACGCATAGACTGCCTGATCAACTGCGCAGGTATTTGGGCGCAAGGCAATCTAGAAGACCACAGCCCCAGGGATACCAAAAAAACGATAGAAGCAAATACGTTAGGCACGATATATTTGACCAGAGCGGTTATTCCCTTTATGAAAAAACGAAAGACTGGAACCATAGTAAACATTATTTCTCAAGCTGGTTTGTACGCGAAACCCAATATGTCCGTGTACTTTGCTTCCAAATGGGCAATCACTGGTTTCACGAAGTCAATCCAGGTAGAACTTGCAGAACACAATATTCGCGTGACCGGAGTCTACCCCGGTAAGCTGAACACTCGCTTATTCCAAAAAGCGGGCATCGAGAAAGATATGCGCAACGCTATCGACCCGGAAGAGGTGGCAAAAGCGATTCAATTCATTCTGCAATACGACGATACGATAGTAGTGCCAGAATTTGGTATCAAACATATTCATAATTGATACCTACCTGCTGCGGCAAAAAGGAACGAGAAGCCGGATGGCAGATGACTTTGGGTCATCCAACCGGTTTTCGTTAGGTCCGCGGAAACGAGCGGCAAGAAAGACATGATCCAGCAACTCTTTTCGCTGTGCACCCTCTGGAACGACCCGAAGCGCAATATCGCGCATCCCGTCATAATCGTGAGGCTTCAACGACTCCATCGCCATCAAGAAATCAGCCCGCCGCACTGGCGGGCGTAATTGTTGACCGGGGAGGTTTTCAAAGAATGCCCGCACTACCCGCCAGAGCGACGGATCCAGCACTCGCTCGACCTCTTCAAACCATACATTTTCAAAAACATTGGAAACTTTAAGAACAAAGGACCGGAATCTGCGCAAATTACCGTTTACGGTGAATTTGCGTTGAACCTGCCTTACTACTTCATCGGGATCTTCCGGTTGCGGTTCATGCACAATGCACGCGCCGCGCGCAGCGTCATAATACAACGGAGGGAATTGATCGACATAAAATATCTCTCCGTTCTTGGTAAAATTATCGAGCTTCAAATCAATTCCCACTTCAGGAGGATCAGGTTGATGCAGCACACCCATGACGGCTTCCAGGATGCCTCGGATGATAGTACGTGCATTCTCGAGGGTAGGCTGATTCTCGAGAATCACCAAACAGTTTGATCCTTCGTGTGAAGCGATATGCAGCGCTTCCCCTCCCGGCAAGATTACCGCCTTAAACTCATGGGTTAAAGGAATATTATATTTTTTGAGGAGCGCACGGTAACGAACCGCATCTTGATTTATGCGATACGCCGTTTGAATACGATCGGCTATCGGCATCTGCACGAACAAACGAAGAGCGGGCGCTTTCGCCACTGCCGCACGACTACCGCTGCGAAGAAAAAATACCACACCGTTAAGCGTTCGTCGCTGGGCCGTGATCTTCCATAAACCGCCAAAATACTCGGCGACCGCCAATGATACATGATCGTTATTCATGCTTTTTTCCTTTCATCAATAATGACGTCTCATTTCGTCTATAAAGTAAATTACTAGTTGTAGTCCCGCTGAAACATAAGCCGGAAAGTATGCCCCTCAAACCTCGGGTTTTTGATCCGCCGAAAGCCGCATTTCTTATAGAGCCTCTGCGCAGGGATGTTCTCGACTTCCGTCTCTGTGACGACGCCTTTGAGGCCGCTCATGCGGGCGTGGTTGATAACGAAAATAAGAAGGGACCTGCCGATCCCCTTGCCTTGGGCTTCCTGTGCGACGAAGAGTTCGGCGAGAAAGAAAAAGCCGGGAAACAGCGTCTCCGCTCCGGCGCAGTAGCCGACGATCTTCCGCGTCTTTGCGTCCTTGGCAAATATCTGGCACTCGTGCTTTTCCTTGAGGAGCGCTTTCAACTCCTTGAGATACTTATCGGTAAACGAAAACTTCAAGCTTCCGTACCGGGCTTTCTTGCTCTTAAGATGATTGAGCTCGCTTGGATTAAAAATGCGAGTGAAGAGTACGGATTTGTCCATAACGAACAATGAATATTATGCATTCATCATACCTCGAATGCGCAGTAACGCGAAGATTGAGTTACCAACAGTTTGCCTACTCTTGCGGCTGGACAACCTAGGCGGGTCGCGTCATCTCTGTAAAGGAAAGGAGACCAATGATTATGGAACATTCAAGGGAAAAATCGGAAGCCAAAATGGTCCCGGCGCCAATCCCCGTCCGGTACTGCCTTTACGCGAGGAAATCAACGGAAGCGGACGAGCTGCAGGCGCTCTCCATAGACTCCCAAATCAAGGAGATGCTGGAGATGGCGGGCGCCGAAAAGATCGAGGTGGCAGAGATCAGGCGCGAGAGCCATTCTGCAAAAGACTCCGGACAAAGGCCGGTATACAACCAGACCCTTGCCGACATCCGGCAGGGCATGTTCAACGGCATCTTGTGCTGGGCTCCGGACAGATTATCGAGAAATGCCGGGGACTTGGGAGCGGTGGTGGACCTCATGGACCAAGGGAAGCTTCTGGAGATACGGACGCACGGCCAGAGATTTACCAATAACCCGAATGAAAAATTTCTCTTGATGATTCTCGGGAGCCAGGCAAAGCTGGAGAATGACCATAAAGGCGTGAATGTGAAGCGGGGGTTGCGAGCCAAGTGCGAGCAAGGGTGGCGTCCCGGGCCTCCTCCTCTGGGGTACCTCCACGATAAGTATGCCGACAAGGGGGACAAGAAGGTGTTTCTCGACCCCAAACGCGCGCCAATTATCAAAAAAATGTTTGAGAAGGTGGCGCATGAACAATGGAGCGGGAGGAAGCTTCTGCGGTGGCTGAATGGGGAAACGGATTTTAAGACAAGAAACGGGAAGAATATCACCCTCAGCATGGTGTATCGCATCCTCGGCGAACATTTCTACTATGGAGAATTCGAGTACCCGGTGGGAAGCGACAAATGGTATGAGGGAAAGCATGATCCCATTATCTCAAAAGCTCTTTTCGAGAAGGCGAGGGAATACCTTAATAGAGATAACATCGAGCGGCATGAATGCAAGGAATTCGCCTTTACCCGCCTCATGAAGTGCGGCCTCTGCGGATCTGGCATCACGGCGGATGAGAAATTCAAGAAGCTTCTCGACGGCACGGTGAACAGGTACGTTTACTATGGCTGCACGCGGTCAAGGGATCGCGACTGCAAAGGAGGCTATATGCGGGAAGAAGAGCTGGTGAAGCAGCTCTCCGGAATCCTTGAAACGATCGACCTTGACGAGCTGGGGATCAAGGAGAGATTCAATGAAGAAATCGAGCGGCACTACCAATTCACCCGAAGCGTCCTCGGTATTCACACCGAGCCCAAGGACGGGCAGAAGGATATCGACCTACGCAACTACGCCAAATACCTCCTCAAGGAAGGCTCCATTGTCGAAAAACGCGCCCTCCTCTCATGCCTCAAGTCAAGGATTGTGATGCGAGACAAGAAAGTCGTCAAAGAGTGAGTCCAGACTCACTAAACAATCACGCGGCTTTCTTCACCGCCTCCACAGACTTGCGGATGAAATCATTGCCGCCGTGGAAGTTGGGAAGCGGGACATCCTCTCCGTCAAACCTGCCGAGGTAACGGTGGAATTCCTGCCATATCGCTGTGAGCGCTTCCCTCCCCCGCGTCTGGGCAACTTCCTTATCCCGCACGAGAAACAGCAGGTCGTAGTTGAGCGGTTTTTCTGAATGTTCCTCGATCACCGACTGGTACTCCGGCATGCCGTCATCGTTGCGCCCGATGAACCGCTGGGCGGAGATTTTTACCGCCTGAACGCCCAGCCGTTCGTTGATCGCTTGTTCCAACTCCGGCAACTGTGATCGAAATAACTCTTGCACGCTCCTCGCGTCCGCATTGACATTCTGGTCTTCAATAATGAGCAGGTGGGCGGGGCAGCAATCGTCAAGCGTGTCGGGATTCTCCGCCTTCGTGTACCACGAGCACGAACCGGTAGTATTGAGCGGCAGCTGGTAGAACCGCTCAAGTACGGAAGAGAGCGGATTGTCGAAGTAGTCGGTGCGGGAAAGGTCTTTGAGAAACTTGAGCTTTTGCCGGTAGGAGATTTCATTGAACCATGCGGGAGGATTACTACGGATGATTTCGGGCGCAAAGGCGTGTTCAGACATAACTGCGCATTCAAAGACGAAACCCCTTCTCGTACTCCTTGATCCTTTGCTTGGGATTGTGAAATTCGACCTCGGAAACATCAAACGCTTCCGGGTCAAACTCTCGGACGGTTTCAATGTCGAGCCATGTAAGCATGTCCTGATGGCGTTCGTGGCGTGGATTGGCCAGCACCTCGAGCACATCAGCGTATCCGCCTATCCCTCCGCAATCTTCCGGCGGACAAGCGCGTTTTCCGCCAAACAGGATAGGAGGCTTGACCGATGAATACGAAGGAATCGGGGGGTGGATCTCTTTCAGCACGATTTCGTGCATCCAACTATCCCCGAGATCATACTCGTACCAGACCTTGTCGTTGGGTTTGCGCAGCCAGCCGGAAAGCCTCTCTTTGCGCTCGTCAAGCATGTCTTCCACCTCCAATATCGTCGGGAAACCGATGCGCTCGTACGTGCTGTCCCGATTGAAGGGGTTATCCGTGAAGAACTGGTGGAGGTGGGAATCATGCCAGCCTAATGCGTCCTGCAGGGCGACGTGGAGAGCGAAAAACGAGTAATCCGCAAGAACCACGAATTCCCACCAGATGGGCGGCTTCACGCCGACGAGGGTGGCCTTGAGTTGATAATTCTTTGGTTTTATCACTAGTACATTGACAATTTAGTTTTCAGATATATAATAATGGAGTTAAGAAATAACCTTAGCCCCATGCAACCGCTCATCATTCGCCTCACTCCCAAGGACAAACGGCTTCTGGAAGGAAAAAAAAAGACGGAAAAGCTCAGCGGGCGTATCAGGAACAGGATTGAGATCCTCCTGCTTGCGCATCGCAAGAAGACGACCGCCGCAATCGTTGATCTTCTGCGGATCACCCCCGATACGGTCTGGCGGACGAAGAAGCGATACCGTGCAGGAGGGATCGGCGCCGCGCTCGAAGAGAAGCCGCGCTCGGGACAGCCGAAGAAGTACACGGTGCGGCATGAAACCGAACTGGTCGCCCAGGCCTGCTCGAGCCCGCCCGAGGGAAGGAAGCGGTGGACGCTGGAACTGCTGAGCGAACGGATGCAGAAGTGCGTGAGGGGTTGCCGGACGATGAACCGCGAATCGATCCGTGTGCTGTTAAAAAAAATGAATGTAAGCCTTGGTTGAAGAAGATGTGGTGCATCGGGAAGATTACGGCCGTGTACCGAACGCGGATGTACGATCTCCTTGATCTCTATGCCCAAGGACATGATCCGAAACGGCCGGTCATTTGCACGGATGAGAAGAGCAAACAGCTTTTGGAAAACAAAAAAGACCCCATTCCTATGAGGACGGGGCGAGCCGAACGGTACGATTATGAGTACAAACGGAACGGCACCAGAAACATCTTCGTGGCGGTGGAGCCGAAGGCGGGATGGCGCAGGGCAACGGCGACGCGGCATCGGAAGAAGCCTGACTTCGCCAAGTTCATCCGCGATCTGGTGAGTGCACGGCGTTACCGCAACGCCGACAAAATTCGTCTGGTACTGGACAATCTCAACACGCACTTCGCGGCCTCATTCTATGAGACATTTCCAAAGGAGGAAGCGGAGCGCATCTTGAAGAAGGTTGAATTCCATTATACCCCCGCTCATGCATCTTGGCTCAATATGGCGGAGATTGAATTGAACGTGATGGATCGGGAGTGCCTCGGGGGACAGAGGATGCCGGATGAGGGGACGCTGAAGCGCGCACTCGCCGCCTGGCAGAAGCGGAGAAACAAAGCCAAACGGAAGATCGAATGGAAATTCACCAGACAGGACGCGGACAAGAAATTAGGTAAACATTATATCTGAAAACTAAATTGTTGGTATACTAGCATACTCAAGATAACTTGTCCACCACCTATTTGATGATAAATTACCGTAGGCGCCTTACTCCGCTCAAAACGGAGTCCCATCGTCTGGATCCGAAACATGATCCTCGTCTCCATGACTGGCGCAGCATGGAGAGCCGTCCCAGCGATCAGGCTCTTCGCGCACCTTCATGGGCAAGCCTTCAAACCAGTCGTACAGCATTTGTATGAGCCGCTCTTCTCTCCAATGATACCATTCGAACAGGAAGTCTCCATCCTTATGGCCGGTGAGCACGTCCTTGAACCGGCGGAACGCTCCTCTGCTATTGAGCGCAATGGCGAGCTTTTCATAAAGGAGCTTGTCGCGCCGTTTCACGAACTTCTCGTTGAAATCCTCCATCCATTGATACTGGTCATGGGAAGGGATCTTCGGGATAGGAATGAGGCGCGTGTCTGTTTCAATTTGATCCAGGCGTTCCCGCGTATGGTCGTCGGTCATCTCTGACACGAAGTCAACCTCGCCGGTCTCGGTGTTGAGGAAATAGAAATGCCCCTGATCAGAGTCTTCCATCGCGGCCCTCACTTGTTCGTCGTCTATTTGTTTATCGTTGGGGAGGAGGAACATACGTATTTACCCTTCCAGATACCCGGAAGAGGCGAGAAAGGCGTCTTCGGGCGTGCCCAGAAATTCGCCATTCGGAAAAGCGGAAAGCGTGTACCGCTCATCGCTGTACGTGTAGAAGGCAAATCCCCATCCCCGCTCGCCGAAGTAGCGCAGCCGGCACAAGTGAGTGGGCGTATTGCGAAGCCGTTCGTAATACTCCTCACGGCTCTCGGGCCAGTCTTTTGGAGGCCAGCTCTTGCTGATAGCCGGTTCTTGATAGGCGTCAATGTAGCAGAACTGGCCCTTGAAACGGATGTCGAGCCGGATATACTTCCCTTTGAAGCGCCGCGCGGCGAGCGCGTTGACGCGCCGGACGACATCCTCCCGCACTGTTTCGGGGATCGTCCGTCCGCCCGCATCAGGATGGAACATCCATATCTTTTTGCGTGACATAAATGATGAAATCAATCAATAATTGCAATGCCAGACCGAATAGGCCTCCAGGAGCCGGAACGCGGGAGCGCGCTTATCCGCCGCCTCCAGCCACGACAGCCCCATGAGAAACTTCTTGCGGTCTGATACTCTCCGTATATTGCCCAGAAGATCATGATCCCGGTCGTCCGGCTCTCCCTCAATGTTCAATAGTTCAAACTCGTCCTTGTAGGAGGGGTTGGTCTTTTTCAATTCCTGATACTCTTGCTTGTCCCATCCGCCGATCACATACTTATCTTCCCACGGGAAATCCTCGCGGCCGGCCACTTTGACGGGCAGCGCCAAACAGCTGAGCAAGTACTTCCTAAACCGCAGGGAGTTTTGCTCATTGCGGGCGTTATTGTCGCCTAACGCTTCCTGGATGATGCGTTCTGCTTGGTCTATGCGCATGGGAATTGGTGGTGTGTATAATTTTCAGGGTTCATACGGTTCGGTTATTCACCCGATCCCTATCCCATCATTCGTGTAAGGAAGGCCGGTGAAACGTTCCACTGCTTTCCGTCGGCGGTGCGGATCGTGACGCTGCGGCGGTTAAGCTTCATCACCCTGCCGGTGATCTGCTTTCCCTCGTGCGTGAAGTACACCCGGTCCATGAGATTAAACTTCGCCAGACCCTTCAAGTCCCGCGCCTTGTGGTAGAGTTTGAGTCTCTCCACCACCATGCGGTTCAATAACCTCAAATCCTCTTCGCTCAGGCGGTTCAGGAAATGCTCGAATTCGGTGACGGGTTGGAGGTGTTGTTCCGGCATGGGGCTCACTTTTTCTTGATCGCCGACATAAGGGCGTCAAACATATCGTCCAAATCCTCATCCCCTACGCCCATATCCGCTTCAGAGATAAAACTGAAATTTCCCTCGCCGACCGATTTCTTGAGCATGGCAAGCACATGATCCACATCATCCTCCGGTCCTTGCACGTAGAACGGCTTGCCGTCTTTGCCGAATTTCACGCTCAGATCAAAGTTGATTGCCGACTCCGGCATAAGAACGTCTTTGCCTTCCTCAAAGTCCTCGTGTGGCTCGAACCCGAGACTGCGGGCGTACTTGACGGCGCCGTAGATGACAGTGTGGCCGAGGTGAGGATCGCAGGGAACCGGGTCGCCATCCATATATACCATGGGTTTGAGGCTCTCGTATTTGCTCTTGGGCGTATCCTCATCCGCGATCACTTCCTTCACCCCCAGACAGTAGAGATCAACGAGGAACGCGCCAAAGGCGATCCTGCCGTCAGGCTTCTTCCGTGATACCAGCACTCTTGCGTGCCCCGCCTCCCGCCAGTGAGGATTGATGAGACATTCGTGGAGAGGATAGTTGCGCATATCTTGAAAATCGTCGAATTTCATAATGGTTAATCCCGATATACCTCTTCCAGTGTCTTGCCATCGGAATCCTTCCACTTTACCCATCCATTCGAAGAATTGCCAAGAATGATATCAGAGGCAGCGCTGGGACTGGTAAACACATAATCTTTCACGAATCGGTAGAGGTCTGCGCTCTGTCTTTCAATGTAACCATCCGCCTCCAGTAGCGCGAATACCCGCGGGTTCTTTTCTTCCACGGCTTTCGAATACGCAACGGCGGCGGTTGAGCCTGCATAGACTACAAATCCATCGTTGGTCATGCGTCCTGTCGCTTTTGCTCCCTTACCTTGACAGTAAAATAACGGGTCGTGGGAGTTTTTGGTCTCTTTGGCGATAATTTTCTGCAAGAACGGATACCCAAGCGCGGACAGGAGTAATGCAAGATGTCCAAGAAACTCTTCCATTTCCGCTTTGTCGGATACGGATAGACTTGCTTCTGAAGATTCTTTAGTATTTTTCATTTTGCATCGTTTCACTTCGTTGGCTGTTTGCTGGCATCGGCTCTCCAGGTACTTCACATGCGCCTTGGTAAGATTGTCGTCTTTTTTGATAAACGCAATTGCCAGCTGCCAAAATTCCATGTTCGGATCGGTATTGTGAAATGAAAGACGGTCAACGAGATTTTCCGCCTCGCCCACATAAACGGTGGGGAGCGCGGATTCTTCGGCATCCCTCCCGATGAGAAAATACACCGCGGGCTTGCGGTATCCGTCTTTTGACTTCACTTCCTTGAACTTGTTGCGGGGAATCACGATGGCCTGACCGACCCAATTCGAAAGCTCTGCGGATTTGAGCCCATCGGGCTCACCGTCCATAAGAAAGATTTTGATGGTTTGGGGAGTAGGCATAAGAGAATGTTAAGCTGAACGCGCTGCCATGCTTCTTACTTGCTGAATGTCCATTTTCAACTGTTCGATATTTGGCGTTGCATGCTGTATCATTTCGTTTGATTGGTTGTGACCTTCTATATATCTACTAAACTCTTCGTGAAGCTCCTTCGCTTTGTCCAGTTTCTCGCGGCTCAAACTCGCGCGGGCGGCATTGTGCATCTGAATCTGGTCAGACCAACGCGTAATGACTCTGCCGAAGATTCTCTCCTCAACGACTTTCTCGACTGCCCGTCGTAGCATTCCGTAAACGTTTCTGATACCGTCCGCTTGGGCTTCACCAGTGAGAGTTTCAAGTTCACGAACTCTCGCATCAACTTTCTGAATGTAAGCATCAAACTTCACCGAGCCAGGATAGTAGTTCTCCGTTACTACTCCTACCTTATTTGCCTCTGAATGCAAATCGTGGAAGACGGCTTTTGTTGAGTCAATGTTGCCATCAGCATCCTCAACTTGGTCGTGAAGATAACTCGCAAACATCAAATCGTGGGTAAAGACAATGATTTGTCGAGCTTCGGATTCGTGTACGATTCTTTTTGCAATCCTCTCCTTCCTGTCGTGGTCAAAACTCGTAGCGGGGTCGTCGAAAATAACTGGTGCGTGTTCGATTTGCATTGAAAGCTCCGCGAAGAAATCCGAAAGGGCGACCGCTTTCTGTTCTCCTTCACTCAAAAACTGGTCAATCCCATCCAGCCCTTCCATATTCTTCGCCCGCATCTGCGAGCCGTATTCGCCGCGAAACTCAAGATTTACTCCTGGGGCATCAAGGTCTGTGGTTTCTTTCTGAAACCGTGCCTTGAACGAATCGGATACAAGCTCGCGCCAGGCTCTTTTGCCCAAGTCTGTCGTTGGCTTCGTATTGAGTTTACTTGCCTGTAACTGGGACGCTTTCGCTATCCATCGTTCGATTGCAATGTACTTTTCAACTTGCGGGCGGTGCTTTGAGAACTTTTGAATGTCTCGCAGTTCAGATATTACTTTATCGAGTTCCTGGGATTTGCGGAACAGATTGCGTTGCGATTCTTCAAGCGCCCTTGTGTCGGCTTCCACTTTAATTCGCGCCTTGCGGATGCTGGCAATGATGCCAGAAGTTTTTACTGGCTGGAGCTTCCGCGGCTTCTTACTCTGCAAAGAAGCCGCGACTTTTTGAGCCAGGCAGTCGGCAGCGGTCAGTGCGGCAAATGCCGCAACAACGGTTCGCTTTTGTAAAAACTTTTCAAAATCTTCTTGTCCGTATGGAAAATCAGTTGCAAAAGACGAACCTTCCAAATCGCTCAAAGCCTCATCGAGTTTTGCTTCGATGGCCTCGATGTTGGAGGTTTCCTCTTCCTGGAAAAGTTCGCGGAAAAGCTGGATGAGTTTTTGCGCTCCCTTTGAAAGTCTCTGCTGGCAGTATACGCAGTGGTCATCGTCGTCTGGATAATCGTCGTGTTCGGCAAGGCGTATGTAATCTTCGCCAGCTTCAATGAACTTTTCCCACTCGCCCGATTCCTTCTCCGCTATGTCGTAATCCTCAAGAGTCTTGCCCTTCTTGACCGTCTGCTTCTTTTTGAGCTGGCTGAACTTACTTGCTAAAACGATGTAAGCTCTGATGTTTTGAGCGGACAGGTCGGATTGCACTTGCACGAGCGCATCCTCCAATGCCTTGAGCTTCTGGTGTCGCGTACGCAGAATCTCCGATTGCTGGTCAATATTTTGTAGCCTCTTCCGTTCTTTTGTTTTATCCGCGAGAGCTTTTTGCGCTTTGGCATCCCAGGCGGGAAGTTTGCTCAAGTCCTCTGATTTCGTAGTCGCCGTTATTCCCGCAACGAACTTTCCAATTGAAGTTTCATCGTTGAAAATATCGTCAATTAAAGGCCTTTTATTTGCAGCATTCTGGATGTCGGGATTGAGCCTTTCTTGCAATACTTGCAAGGAATTGGAGAGAGCCTGGAATAACTCGAAGCCGTAAGGCTGATAAGAGAAGTCAAGGCTTTTATTCAGATAGATTGGAATGCACTTGCCATCGAAAACTGCCATCTGGTCAAAAGGAGCGAGTCTGCTTTCGCCGTTCCATTGGCAAACGGTATCGCCCGCGCCATTTGCGTACTGTATCTTCGCCTTGCAGCGGTTTTGAGTTCTTGTGTTGTGGACGTTTTGCCAAACCTCTTCCTGCGTCCTGGAGCCAGCAATCCTTTTGAGTATCCGCACAAAACCAGACTTACCGCTTCCGTTCTTGCCGTATACTACCGTCAGCATCGAATGAAACGGGATTGTCGCACCGCGCTCAAGGGCGTTCACGCCGCTTTCGTGCCGCAAGCTCTTGAGAGTAAATCCGTTCGTGGCTGTAGTTCTTTGAGTGGGCGCGGGTTGCGGTGCTGGTTCAGTTTCTCCAGGATTCTTCTCTCGTAACTTGTATGCGATCAGAAGTTGTTTGTATGTTTCGTCGAGGAACACTTCATCTGGAACAGTCCGCGACAAAAGTACCCTGCCAATAAGGAACTTGAACCACTCATCGTCACTATCATTTGCGAGTTCCTGTAGGTAGTCATCGGCCTTCAGTTTTTTCGTTAAGGCTCTGGGCATAGTAGTTTATTCGCCCCACACCTCGGCGATTTTGGATTGAATCTTTTCCTCAAACCGAACAATGATCGACTTTGCTGAATCAATTTCTTGCTGCTCATCCTTAAGTTTGTCTATAACCTGCCGCTGAATCTCAACTGGAGGTAATGGAATTTTGAACTTCTTTATTTGGTCAGTGGTAAGATTCTTGAAAACCGCTCCGATGGACTGAGCGTTATTTATCACTTTTTGATATAGGAATACGTAGTATAAGAATTCTGGCAACACTCCTTTGGAAAGTTCTCTGAATCCTACGAAGCCATCGTGAATACACGCATCAACCTTGAGAATTGATGGCAAGCCTGGGTTGCCGCTTACCGCCATCACAACCTCACCCTTTTTCATTGGTCGGCTTAACTTCGCACCTTTTTCCGTCAAGAAATCGGTTGTGGGTGTAACGTGCATTCCGTCTCTGGTCACATCAGAAATCATCAAGCGCGAGACCTTTCCACCGTAATAGCGTGGGTCTCCCTGTGGTCTGGGGGAGCTACCTCGAACAAGATTGCAAATACTCCCAATCTCAATGGTTTCCCAAGAAGATTCAACTTTTATCAATGGCTTGTAATTGGATACAATCTGCTTCGCGCCTTCAATGACTTTCTGGTAGCCGTCGAGCTCATCCATGATTTGTTGCTGAATCTCAATCGGCGGGAGAGGAATCTTATATTTCGACAACCAAACTGTGCTTAGATTCTTTTGAGCAATGCCACTTGCTGACGCTATACAGTCATTTTCAAAAGTTTCTATATTCAAGACATGATAGAGAAATTTGTTACGTATCTTTTCCGTGTTAGCTCGCAAGCAAGCAACTCTCTGATTTAGTGCTGCTGGTAATAGCTCCCTCGACAACAATCCGACTCTGCCAACATTCCCTGTCAACGAAATCAACAAATCGTTTTCTAACAGCTTATATCTTTCAACAGGTTCTTTGGTATCCAATGGGTAGTATTTTGGGTCATCGTCAACGATTTTTCCTTTCTGCACATTCGTTATCCGTATTACCCGCGTACCATTGTTGGTGTAATTCTCGCTTTTGAAAGCATACCCATTGAGTATCTTGCAAACATCTCCCAACTTCACCATCTCCCATTTATGATTGAGTAATCCCGCAGGCTGGTTGTACCTGTCACCTGACAGGTTGTAATCACCACTCTCCGCGATTGTTGTCTTTTTGACGATGCTAGCCAACGAGCCATTCTCGGATACGACCCGATTTATTTCTTTCTGATTCTCCTCAAGTACATATTTCTTGTATTCTGCAATGGTTTCTATTGCATGAGGTAAATCGTTAAATTGGCTCGGTCTGCGTGTTGCGCCCAACTCAAAACCGTCGTCTTGGATTTTGATAAACAAAATATCCTTGCTCCGCTTTGCCAATTCGTTGTCAAAAAAGAGAATGCTTGTTTTTACTCCCGCGTAAGGATTGAATACGCCCGCAGGGAGCGAAACCACGGCATAGAGCCCGTCTTCAAGGAGAAGTTTGCGCAGCTGCTTGTACGCTGTTTGCGCGGTGAAGATAATCCCCTCTGGCACGATGATGCCCGCGCGTCCTTTGTTGTTTAGATGTTCCACAATATAATCCACAAATAGCACTTCCGAGCGATTCGCCTGCACCATAAAACGCTTGTGCGGGCGGATGCCGCCCTTGGGAGTCATGAAGGGTGGATTCGCCATCATTACATCGAATCGTTCATCCCATCGTTCCTCGCTCGTGAGCGTATCGTATTCATGGATGTTCGGGCTTGGAAAGCCATGCAAGTACATGTTCACGAGCGACAGCTTCACCATATCGGGAGAAATGTCATAGCCCGCAAGATTGCTCATGAGCCGCTTCTTTTCATCGGGTGTGAGTGGCTTGTTCTTGTTTGTTTTCAAAATGTGCTTGTACGCGGAAATGAGGAATCCTGCCGTTCCACACGCAGGGTCAAGGATGGTTTCGTCCTTCTTCGGGTCAACCACTTCCACAATGAAATCAATGATGTGCCGTGGCGTCCTGAATTGTCCCGCGTCTCCCTGTGAGCCAAGAATTGAAAGAAGATACTCAAAGGCATCTCCCAAGTTCTCGCTGTGGTCGTAAGCAAAACCGTTTATCTCTTTCAAAAAAAGGTTGAGGGTTTCGGGGTCGCGGTACGGGAGAAAGGCATCTTTGAAAATGTCGCGGAAGAGCTGCGGGAGATGAGGGTTCTTGGACATCTTGGTAAGCGCTTCCACATAAAGATTCAGGCGGTCTTGTCCTCCCAGCCGCGAATCCATCATCTTGGTCCAGGCGTATTTCTCATAGCCATTGGCAAAAAACTGCGCCTTGCCTTTGGGAAGGGCGGCGGATTGCTTGTCCATGTCATCCATGAACTTGTAGATGAGCGCGGTCGTGATTTGCTCTACCTGGGCTTTGGGGTCTGGCACTTTGCCCACCAGAATATCCCGCGCCGAATCAATTTTCTTTTTTATCTCTTGAGTGAGCATACGTTACATATAGGCGTTCAAGGGCACATAATCCTTCACATATTCAGGCACGCGCTCAATCCAGCCGTTTAAGGCTTGCAGGTCGGCGAGGGTGAGCTTGGGATTCGTGGCAAGCCGCGTGTATTCTCCCTTTTCGACAATGTCCCGAATCTCATTGTCGGTAATGTAGGACTTGAGATAGTTCTTCAGCGCCAAGATGTACTTGCTCTCTGGCTTGTGAATGGCGACGAATTTCTCAAACTCGTCTTCCAATAGTTCGTCCTTGCTCTTGAACGCATTGATGCCGCCGAAAATCTTTTCGATAAATTCCCGCAGGGAGATGCGGCGGTCTGCCCGTATCGCCTTGCGCAGTTTCTCCATATTGAAGAAATCCTCTGGCTTATCAAACACCCTTTCTTTCACATACTCCTCGATGGTCGAAAGGTCTCCCTCCTGGTACTTCTGCTTGATGAATGGATCGTCTTTCACCACTGCCTCGAATTTTTCAAACAGTTTACGGTCAACCTTCATACCTTCTACGCCGATTGCTTTTTCGGTAAATGTCTTCAAAGGGTCTGGCTGGGTAACAGTAATCTCGTCAATGTCCACTCCATCGCTGCCAGTCTCACCCCCTGTGCCAATCTTGAGAGGAAGTTTCAGCACTTCATCGTAATTAAATTTCTCCTCAAAATACTCGCAGTTGGCGAAAAAATCGAAGAGCTTGAATTTGTCCTTCGGAACCGAAGCTTTCTGGACTTCTCCCCCGTCTTTCTGCTCGTGAGTGAAGGTGAACTTGCGCGTGCCGCGTCCTTTTATCTGGATAAAATCCGTGGGAGAGAAAATAGGGCGCATGAGCACGACATTGAGAATATCCTCACAGTCATATCCCGTGGTCATCATGCCGACCGTGACACAAATGCGGGTTTTGCTGGAGCGGTATCCTTCAAGGAATTTGGTATGCCCGTTGAGATTGTTGTTGGCGAAGTTCACGGTATACCCTTGGGCATCGGCAATGTTCGCCGTAATCTGCATGGCAAAGTCGGAGTTGTACTTGCCAGGAAACAACTGGTCTGCGGATTGATTGAGGGTTTGGGTGATTTTGGATGCGTGCTTCTGGCTCACACAGAATACAATGCTCTTGCCGGTTTCCCCCGTGATAGGGTCTTTCAAGGCGTTTTCCAGAAACGTCTTGCAGAATATCTGGTTTGTCTTGTCGGAGAAAAATTTCTTTTCAAAGTCCGTACGATAAAAGGTCTGCTCTTCTTCTTTCCCTTCTTCATTCTCCACCATTAGAGCGTAGCCCTTTTCTGAAAGGAGTTCAGTGGTGATTTCCGTGCGCGCATCGGCAACCACTGGATTCACCAGATACCCGTCTTTTACGCCCTCAAGAAGTGAGTAGCGGGACGTTGGTTCGCCATTCTCGCAGCCAAAGGTGGTGTAGGTATCAAGAAGCTGCCTGCGCTCCCATGCGCGTGGGTCACGGGCGCTCAATTTCTCTGGATCTATGCCTTTGAGATAATTCCTGGGAGTGGCGGTAAGTCCCAGCTTGTAGCCTACGAAGTATTCAAATACCGCACGGGAGTTGCCGCCGATGGAGCGGTGCGCTTCGTCTGAAATAAGCAGGTCAAAATCTGTGGGAGAGAAGAGCTTCTGATACTTATTGTTGAATGACAGGCTCTGTACTGTTGAGACGACGATTTCCGCCTGGCGCCAGTCATCCTTGTTCTCTTTGTACACGACCGTGGTGTAATCTTTCGAGAGCCATTTCTTGAAATTCTTTTTCGCCTGGTCTTCAAGTTCCAATCGGTCAACGAGGAAGAGAATGCGCTTGGCGTTTCCCGTTTTCAAAAAGAGCTTAATGACCGCGGCGGATACCAGGGTCTTGCCCGTACCCGTCGCCATCTCAAAGAGATAGCGGTCTCGGTTCTGGGAAGCTGATTCCTGGAGCGATTGGATGGCGCGGAGCTGGTAGGAGCGGAGGAATTTTAAACCTTCCACATCAATGAGGCTTTGGTGCTGTCCTTCATCCAGCCAGCGCGGGTCGCTCTGATAATCCGCTTTCTGGGTGAGCACGATGTAATCGTTTCCCACCCGCTCTTCAGCAAGCTGTTTTGGATTCGGCTTGAACTGTTCTAGATGCTTGATGGATTCGGGAGTCGGGAACTGGATAATGACCGAAGGGTTGCCGCGCTCCAAATCCCAAAAATAATGGAGATTGCCGTTCGAGAGAATGATGAAACGGACATTTTGCGATTGCGCGTAGCGGCGCGCCTGCTCCTTGCCGTCGAGCGGGTCTTTGTCTTCGGACTTTGCTTCGAGCACCACGTACGGAAAGCCATCAGTGTCGAGCAGGAGAAAATCAATGTAGCCGTTTTTAGTCTTCTCAAAATCGTTTCCGAATGCGTCAACGTCTCTCTTGGTGAGCTTGACGTTGAGCTCTAGGGTAATGTTTGCTCGTTTATCTCCATCGTCAAAAAATCTCCAGCCTGATTTTTGGAGTAACTCGTTTATTTTAATCCTTGCCTTCGCTTCTTTCTGCATAACTCATTCCTGTAAGAATATGCCGTTAGCATACGACCAATAACCTCGTTTGTCTAGCAAAGATTAGGAGAAACAGCCAATTAGAAAACCCGCATTAACCTCGGTAAATACGGGTTCGGGGCGGCGATGGGATCTGGCTCTATCCCTGGGAAATAGCCGGATGGACTAAGCCGGCTTCTGCCCGCCTGTGGGGAATAGATTTGAGTTTTGTTGCCGCTTGAGGCGACGATGGGCGCGGATAATGAGGATGAGACTTGCGATGATGTACGTTGTGATCAGAATAAAGGCAAGCGTACCGCTGCCGGTCATGCCTAAGTAGTTGCTCTCGCTATAAGTAAATGCATCAATCACTGCCAATACAATGGCAATAGGAATAAACACTCGGGCGAATTTGAACCAGGCGGTAAAAACATCTTTCGGGAGAAAGGAAAGGACAAACAATATTGGAGCAACACCCAGTGCGATTAAGAATAAAACTTGAGTGATGGCATCAAATACATCATAACAATTCCTATCCCCTTTCGTGCAAATACCAGCATAATCAGCTCGTAAATACCACATCGCGACAGTTGCCACCACTGCCAATAAGACGGCGATCAATATGAGTTTGGTTCGTTGCGTCATATACTGGCATTATTATACTATTGAAACCCGTATCGTTTCAATGATTTGGATGAGCGCCTGCGCGTCTGACGACGCGATCAGCCGCGGTGGATAATTCTGCAGTTGTTTCACGATCCCTTTGAGGATACCGTCGGCGACTTTGGGAAATCCCTTGTTAAGTGCGAGTTCTGCCGCTTCAATCTGCTTGATGATCGCATTCTTGACTCCTTTCTGGATGGCGAGAGTGCTCACCACTTGCCTGAGCGCCTTGAGGGAAGCTTTTGGATTGGGCGTTTCTGAAGGAGAAACCGTAACGTCTGGTCTGCCGTCTCCTTCCACATCGAGCGAGAGACTGCTGGTGGTACCAACGGTTTGCGTGGTGAGGGACGCTTTGGTGTCTGGCGTGACCGGAATGTCGGTGAATGCGGTTGAGTCAACCACTTCATCATTAAATACCTCGTCAATCGCAAGGGTAAAACTCCCCAGAGCGAGCCCATCAATCTCAATGCGGTACTGGTCTTTTGTGTCAAGCCCGAGGTACGTTTTCTCTCCTATCTTGTAGTAATAGCTGTTGGGGATTTGGGCTTCGAAAAACTTGCTGTTTGAATTCGGGACAGGCCCCGTATGGTTACCGGCGATGTCATAAACGTTAATGGAAATAGGTGAAAGCCCGCGAATGCGTAAACGCTTGTCGTCATCTGTGGGTTCAGGTTTTACCAGCGACAAATACTGTGGGAGATTATCATCGTCATACGTTCCATGAACGATCCGGGAAATCAGATCCCGCACTGATTCAGCCTCAAAAATATCGGCATGGTTTCGGTTAACGAGCGGATTTATCACTTCTTTGCGGTTGTATTCATACAAATCCAGATAGAGAGTCTTGGTATTCATCGCTGTTGCGCTGGCAACTACGACGGTCCCATCCCCTTCCTGCGTCTCAAACAGTTCCCGATCTAGCGTGTTGATAGTATCGGCGCAGAAAGGAGTGTCGCAGTCGTCGTAGCGGATTCCCCGGATGGTGTCGGCGCCCCAGCCCGCCACTTGGTATACGTCAATATTTGCAGGTGGCGTCCAGGTATCTATCGCGTCATGCGATGCTTTTGCCTTATCCAGGAGACCCGATAGAAGGACGTTTGGGACATCGGTATCGGCGGCTGCCTGCTCGCGCGTCCAGCCGTTGAGGTTTCCGGTGAGGAATTGACGGAGTTCCGCTTCATTCGAGACATTCTGTCCTGCGAGATTGCGCATGCCCGTAATGCGGTCTAATTCAGGCGCGAACTCAATGAGCGGCTGCGCATCGGTATCCACCACTTCGAAGTAATGGCTTGAGGGAAGGAGCGAGTACGCGCTCACCATATTCTCGCCAAGGCGGCGGGCGGCTTCCTGGCTCACGATAACGTCGAGCGGGATGCCGAATTTTCTCGGCGGGAGGGACTGCTCATCGCCGTGGAGCAGTGAAGCGATTGCTTTGGGGGTTCCCAATTGAGGAGGCGCGACCATGATGAGGCGATCTATGTGGTCAATGAGATCGTTGGCTTCCTCCGCTTTCAACCGCTCAAGCTCAATAAGCAGCGTCTTGGCGACGAGTCCTCCCATGCTGTGGGTGACGATGCTGACTTTGCCGTTGGCGGAGTTTGCAGCGAGCGATTCCATCTGCTGGATCATGTACGGCGTGTCGGTGACGGGCGTGAGATAGGAGATATTCCCGTTTCCTGTTTCCACTCCGCCCTTGATCACGTCTTCAAACGGCAAGCGCCAATCGTAGGGGAGCGCTTTCCATGCGGCGATGTTGCGCGAGGATACTTCTTCATCGAGCGACGTCATGAAGTTCTTATACACGTTAAAACTCAACACCAGGCCAGTCGGGTCGTCCGGGAGCACGAGGTTTGTCTCGTCAATGACGTCGCGCGTGTAGATGTCCGAATCCTCGGAAGTTCCGTCTTCGTTCATGTTCAGCGCATCCACGTCGAGCGGCGCATTAGGTTCCCAGAGCTGATTCTCAAAGGTTTGCTCGCGGTACAGGCGGCTCGCCTGGATGCCGGGAATGAAGGCGATGCTGGAATGTCCGGCAGTGAAGGTGAGATGATCGCTCGAAGGAAGGCGGACGCTCTCTTCGCCATCGCTCGCTTCGAAATGATAGCGATAGTGGATGCCTTGGGGGAATGAAACGGTACGCTCATATCCCTTGCCGTCGGCGTAGGTGGTATCTCTGGGATCAGTCGGCGACAACGCGTTTTCAAGATACGGATCAAACGTCGCGGTCGTAGCGTTTTCGCGCTCAATGACGAGCCGCATCTGGCTGGGCGCGTCGTTGTCCTGGTCGCGGTAGACGATGCGGAAGGCGAAAGGAGAGTTGAGTTCGCCTTTATCCGGATTCACGCCGTCGGTGAGGTAGCCGGAGTCTTGAGAATATGACAAAATGGGCGCGTGGTTGGAGGGAAGCGCGGGGGTGAGGGTGAAGGTAAACGGTGTGCCTTGCCATGGCGCGCCGAAGTAGCGCCAGTGTTCGCCGTCCGTGGCTTGGAAATAGTATCGGTAGGTGGCGGCATTTGGAAATCCTGCCGGCACCATCAGGATAAACTGCTCGCCGTTTATGTAGTTACCGTCATGAAAGAGAGGAAATGCGGGATCGGGAGTGGTGTCGCGATGTAATTTCAGTTCAGCGGCGTAGAAAGGATGTCCTGGTGCATTATTCACAAACATGGTAATGGCTTCTTCTGCGCCTTCGTCATCATGCGCGAGCGCGGTGGGCACAAAGCGGTTGAGGGCGGGAAAGATTGAGGCGATGACCGGAGGATGGTTATCGGGGTGAGTGTAAACAACGCTGAAGGTGAGCGGGGTGTTGACTGGCGCGGTATCAGGGTCGATGGCATCGGTGCCGTTAAACCCAGCGGCAGGAGAAAAGGAAAGGATTGGCGCGTGGGGCGGGAAGAACGCCCATGCCGGATCGGGAAGATACGCGAGCAACGCCCAGGCCGTCATCGTGCCGAGGAGGAGGGAAGCGGTGGTTTTGAGGAGAGAGGATGAAGGGCGCATACAATATTATATAGGGAAGCCCCCCACGGTTATGCAATCACCCTACCACGCGGATGAAATTGCGCAAGTGCACAATATATGGAAACCTCTCCTCGCCCCTCCTTCGCAAGGAGGGGACGTGATTTTCTGTTTGTTTTTCATCAGGTTCTGGATCCCCGATCAAGTCGGGGATGACGGATGGTGATGGTGGGATGTGTAAACGAATCGAAAACAAAAACACCCTCGCGTGGAGAGTGCTCTTGTCGTGATTGCCAACCTGCTGTGCGATGAGAGATGGAATCGCCGTTGTCCCTTGTCATACTGAGCCGAGTCGAAGTACGGGACGCAGACGGATCGCTCCCTCCAGAGGCGGACAGGCGAACCGCGCACTAGTATTACAACAATTTAATTATGCAATATAATGTTTCCCTAGTAGCGTAACAATTAAGTTTCGCAACATGCGTAGTTCGAAATCTCCAAGTAAATACTGCTCAAAACGCGCCAGTGATATGGCATAATTAAATTGTTACGGCACTAGTTTCCTGTCCGCGTCTTGGCGCGTGAACT
>Ga0209211_10004140_pt1 | contig 22914 bp, 26 predicted proteins | sample RifGroA2_FD_183992 | JGI IMG/M metagenome (GOLD analysis project Ga0209211, IMG submission 183992) | Groundwater microbial communities from Rifle, Colorado, USA - Groundwater A2 (SPAdes) (version 2) | ecosystem: Environmental > Aquatic > Deep subsurface > Groundwater | place: Rifle, Colorado...
TAAAACCCCCGCCAGTAGAAACAGCAGAATAACATTCTTCACCCTTCAATTCTACTATAAAATTCTAGGCAACGCTCTAGTACGTTCGCGGTATAAGCTTGACGCGGACTAACGGACGACTGATCACCCTAGTTTATTGAAATCAAGTTCAAGCGTTTTTGCGCCGATCGCTCTCAAAACACTTGAATAAGAGTTGAGTTCACTAAATCGGAATCGCCCCTTTCCTAATAATTTTCGTGACTTCAGCTGTCATCTCCGCGCTCCTCGTCCTCGGCTTTCCTTTTCTTATCTTTTGGGAGGAGAAAAATACAAGAAAAGCTTTAAAGAAGTTGATATGAGAATGCTAGTCGTAGAAGACGAACACAAAATTGCCAATTCAATAAAAAAAGGTCTCGAACAGGAATCTTACGCCGTTGACGTTGCTTACACGGGAACAGATGGTTTCGATTTGGGCATCGGTGAAGATTACGACTTGATAATTTTGGACATCCTACTTCCTGGCATGAATGGGATTGAGGTTTGCCGAAAGCTTCGTCAACAAAACAGACATGTTCCAATTTTAATGCTGACCGCCAAAGGTCAAATCAGTGATAAAGTCGAGGGGCTCAACTGCGGAGCGGATGATTATCTGACAAAACCGTTCGCCTTTGAGGAACTTCTCGCCAGAGTTAGGGCTTTGAGCAGAAGACCACCGAGTACCACCGGCACCGTACTCAATGTTGATGATATTAGCCTCAACACGGTCTCGTATGAGATCAAGAGAGGTGGAACGCAACTTCAGTTATCGAACAAAGAATTTGCCCTCTTAGAATACCTTCTGCGCCACCCCAACCAGATTTTAACCAAGGAACAGATTATTGGACATGTCTGGAACTATAACGCCGATATTTTACCCAATACTGTCGAAGTTTACATTGGTTACCTACGTAACAAGATCGATAAACCCTTTCCGAAAAAACCGAATTTAATTCAGACAATCAGAGGATTTGGATACAAGATAGGAAGGATAAGTTAATGTTCCGTTCAGCCAGGATTAAATTAACGGCCTGGTATCTACTGATAATAATGTCTATCAGTATTTCCTTCAGCGTGGCCATATACAAAGTTCTAACCCTCGAACTCGAACGATTCGAACGAGTTCAAAGATTAAGAATTGAACACTTCTATCCGGAACAATCAAGAGTGTCGCCGTCAACCGGTCAAAGAGGAGAATTTCTCCGCGCATCCGCACTCGACCTCAATTTGGTTACCGAAACGGAAGAGAGAATCAAGATTATTTTAGCGATCATAAATATGACAATTCTTGGCGCCTCTGCCACCACCGGATATTTCCTGGCCGGACGCACGCTTAAACCCATTAAAGAAATGGTTGACGAGCAGAACCGTTTCATCACCGACTCCTCACACGAGTTACGTACCCCGTTAACTTCCTTAAAAACGGAGATTGAGGTCAGTCTGAGAGATAAGAAACTAAACTTAGAGGAGGCCCGTGACCTTTTGAAAAGTAATCTCGAAGAGGTAAATAATTTACAGACTCTCTCGGACGGTCTCATTAAGTTGACCCAATATCAGAAAGGAGAAAACGGTTTATCTTTCAATAAAGTATCCTTAACAGATATTATCGAAGAGGCAATAAAGAAGATTACCGTATTGGCGAAAAGCAAAAATATCAAAATTGCCAGTAACGTAGAAAATACGACAATCGAAGCAAATCAGACGGCGTTAACTGAGTTATTCGTTATCTTTCTCGATAATGCGATTAAATACAGTCCGGAGAAAACAGAAATCACGCTCAGTACGGAAAAATCTGAAGGTCAGGCCGTTATCCACATTAAAGATACCGGTTTAGGCATCAGTGAGGATGACCTTCCCCATCTTTTCGACAGATTTTTTCGCTCGGATAAATCAAGAACCAAAGGTGATGTTCCAGGATACGGGTTAGGTTTATCGATAGCCAAACAAATCGTCGATAAACACAACGGATCAATTAAGGTACAAAGTAAACTCGGGGAAGGGACAACTTTTACAATACACTTACTCACCAGACATGTAAGGAGGATGATCTAGCCTAACTTTCTAAGCTCTTTCTCAGATTGTTTTCGTAGTGTAAAAAAATATGATCACATTTAATCCTAAAAACCTAATTAACAGCCGTAAAAAATTAATTATATTCGCGGTCTTTATATTCGTAACGGGGTATCTTGGTTGGAAAACTCTCGGTAATAAACAGCAAACTCCTCAATACCAAACAGCCGCCGCTGAGAAAGGAACTCTCGTTACCTCCGTTTCCGCCTCTGGAAATATTTCCGCCGGCAGTATCGTTATCGTCAGTACCCAAGCCACCGGAATCGTCAATCAAGTTTATGTTAAAAATGGCGATACAGTCACACAAGGACAAGAGATCGCCGATATCACCCTCGATTCATCTTCCCAACAAAAAGCCGCCGCAGCTTGGTCGAGCTATCTTTCCGCCCAAAACGGAGTATCAACCGCCAATCAAAACAAGCTCACCATGCAGCAAAGTATTCTACAGGATCAAACGGACTTATTGACAGCTCAAGGCAACGCCAGCGGTACCGATGGTTGGGACCCCACCAGTCCGGCAAAGCAGAAAATCGATAACGCTAGAAGAGCGGCCGAATTGGCTTTAGAGGCCAGTCAAATGAAACTGACGACCGCGGATACGCAGATTACCAAAGCCCAAAGTGATCTCAGCTCCTCGTGGCTCACCTATCAAGCGGTCAGCGGAACAATTACGGCGCCAACTTCAGGTGTTATCAACAATCTGACGATCGCCTCCGGATCGCCCATCACACCACAATCGGCTTCGTCTTCCAGCAGTAATTCACAAGTTTCACAAAAAGTCGCCGCCATTACTATACCTAACAGCAGAATTCAAGCGATCGTAAATCTTTCGCAGGTCGATGCGGCGAAAGTAAGCGCCGGTCAGAAAGCAACCCTAACGCTTGACGCTTATAATGGAAAAACCTTTACGGGTAAAGTCCTTCTCGTCGATACCAATGGCCAGATTAGCTCTGGAGTAACTAATTATCCATCTACCATTGCCCTAGATACGGATGAAGGAAATATTTACCCGAATATGTCCGTCACCGCGAAAATCATTACCAGTGTCAAAAACGACGTGATTCTGGTGCCTGTCGCCTCTGTTCAAGCGGCCAACGGTCAATCCTCAGTCCGAATTCTAAAAAACGGAGAAATCAACACAGTTTCGGTAGAAATTGGAGACTCTAACGATACCCAAACAGAAATCATTTCAGGAATAAACGAGGGAGATGTAGTTGTGACTAGTCAAACAGGAGAGACTGCTTCCCAGACAGGCACACAAGGAACTTCTCCATTTGGTGCATTTGGTGGCGGTAGAGGGTTTGGCGGCGGAGGTGGATTGAGAGGTGGAGGTGGCGGTGGAGCTGGTGGAGAAGGACATTAATAATTAATCCTGTTATGATACAGATTTCCCATTTATCAAAGATTTATAGAACGGGAGACGTTGAAACCAAGGCTTTGGATGATGTCTCTTTTAATATTAAAGCAGGGGAATTTGTAGCGATAATGGGGCCATCAGGCTCAGGTAAATCTACCCTAATGCATATGATAGGTGCGTTAGATACCCCCACAAACGGTAAATATATTTTAGATGGTGAAGAAGTAGAAAAGCTCTCAGATGATCAATTAGCCGATATTAGAAATAGGAAAATTGGTTTTATCTTTCAGGCGTTTAATTTACTTCCCCGGACGACCGCTTTAAAAAATGTCTGTTTACCAATGGTTTATGCCGGTATTCCAAAACCGGAGAGATTGGAAAAAGCTAAAAAGTTTCTCCAGATGGTAGGACTGGGTGACCGGTTAGAACACACCTCAAGCCAACTTTCCGGCGGTCAGATGCAAAGGGTAGCTATTGCCAGAGCTTTGGTAATGAACCCCTCAATACTTTTGGCAGATGAACCAACTGGTAATATTGCCAGTGCTCAAGCTGAAGAAATAATGACTATTTTCCAAGATTTAAATGAGCAAGGTCACACAATTATCATGATTACTCATGAGCAAGATATCGCTGAACATGCTAAGAGAATTATTAATATCAGGGATGGAAAAGTTGTTGAAGATGGTAACGGACACAAGCAATGGAGGGTTAAAAAATAAGTGGAATATACAGAGATCATTTCTGAGGCAATTGGCACCCTAACTGTTAACAAACTAAGAACTGGTTTGGCAACACTGGGGATAGTTATTGGTATTGGTAGTGTCATTGCCTTAATTTCCTTAGGGCAAGCTACCCAAGCCTCTGTTCAAGCCAGAATTCAATCATTAGGGGCAAATCTTTTAACTGTCCAGCCTGGTTCTCAAACTACCGGTGCAGTCAGAGGAGCAGCCGGTGGAGGTACAACTTTGACTATGGAGGATGCCAAGGCTATTCAAACTTCTCCCCAGATAGATACTGTAGCTAATGTTTCTCCTGAATTTGCCAGACGCTCACAAGTAACAACTGGTAGAAACAATACCAATGTCCAGATAGTTGGCGCTACCTCTGTTTACCCTCAGGTTCATAAATTCACTATTGCCCAGGGTTCATTTATCTCCCAGCGGGATGTCGATAGCATGAGCAAGGTAGCAGTTGTTGGCCCACAGGTTGTATCTGACTTGTTTGGAGAGGGCGCAGGAGCACTCGGACAAAATATCAGGATCGGTAGTCAAACCTTTCGGATAGTTGGTGTCACAGAGTCAAAGGGTGGAACAGGTTTTCAAAACCAGGATTCCTTAGTTTGGGTGCCGGTAACTACAGCTCAAAAACAACTATTTGGGGCAGATTACTTAACTTCCATAGCACTTGAGGCAAAAAGTCCAGAGGTAATGGTAGATGCTCAAAATCAGGTAGGTTATCTTCTACTTGCCCGCCATAAGCTATCTGATCCAACTTCAGCTGATTTCTCTATCTTTTCTCAACAGGACATTTTAAATACGGCTTCTGCCACCACCGGCACCTTCACTACTCTTTTATCAGGCATAGCAGCTATCTCACTTTTGGTGGGAGGGATTGGAATTATGAATATTATGTTAGTAACCGTGACAGAGCGGACTAGGGAGATTGGACTTAGAAAAGCCTTAGGCGCTAAAAAGAAACTAATCACTACCCAATTTTTAATAGAATCAGTAATTTTAACCTTTACCGGAGGAATAATCGGAATGGTACTGGGAATTATTACCTCATATATAGTTTCCAATTTAACCGGCTCTCCTTTTGTCATTTCACCTTCAGCCATCATTTTGGCAGTTGGGGTGTCCGCTGGGATCGGAATTTTGTTTGGTTACTACCCTGCAAGACGTGCTGCTAATTTACAGCCAATTGAGGCGTTAAGATATGAATAAAATAAACCTTTTTATCCTAATATCAACGGTGGCGGTATTTTTGGTTCTAGTGATGATCCCGGATAAAGTCCAGAGGAAAGATACTTTGCCAAAAATAGAATTGGGGGACGTCCGCAATACGAAAATTCCTATAACCACGGTTGTCGCCACCGATCTTGAGATTCCTTGGGGTCTAGCTTTTTTACCAGACGGAAGCCTCTTGGTTACCGAAAGACCGGGGAGGGTACGAGTGATTGATAGTTACGGCAATCTGTTGCCTTCGCCGGTTGCCACTATTGCCGAAGTAAAACATATTGGCGAGGGTGGGCTTTTAGGTATCGCCATCCACCCTGATTTTGCTAACAATAAGTTTGTTTATCTTTATTACACTTACTCCAGTAATGGCGATGATACCCTAAACCGCGTCTCAAGATATAAGCTTGAAGATGGAAAATTAATAAATGAGCAGGTAATCGTTGAAGCGATTCCCGGAGCTATCAATCACAATGGCGGTAGAATTAAATTTGGACCGGATAATTTCTTGTATATCACCACCGGGGACGCTCAAAATCCGTCTCTGGCCCAAAACAGAAACTCTTTAGCCGGAAAAATCTTAAGGGTGACAGATGAAGGGAAAGCGGTACCCGATAATCCCTTCGGCAATCTTGTTTATTCTTACGGGCATCGTAATCCGCAAGGTCTTGCCTGGGATGACAAAGGTCATCTTTGGGCGACAGAACATGGACAACAAGCTCTTGACGAGTTAAACCTGATTGAGAAAGGTAAAAATTACGGCTGGCCGGTTATCCAAGGCGATGAAAAGCAAGAAGAAATGATGAGTCCGATTATCCAATCAGGGAAAGGTGTGACTTGGGCACCGGCGGGGACGGTATTTTATCACGAGAGTATCTTTTTTGGCGGTCTTCGCGGACAGTCTCTTTTTGAATACAAAATTGCAGATAAAATTCTCAAGAAATATTTTCAAGAAGAATTTGGCCGAATCAGAAACGTCGTTCTCGGGCCTGATGGTTATTTATATCTTACCACCAGCAATACCGATGGCAGAGGAAGTCCCAAAGAGAATGATGATAAATTAATCAAAGTTAATCCTAAGGTTTTTAAGTAATACTGATATGTTGAAATCAAACACAATTTCTTTTAAAAAAATCGCAATTCGCATTGTTATTTTAAGTACTTTTGGCGTTTTAGTTATTTTGGCAAGTGTTTTCTTATCGAACCTATCATCCCAAAAGGACAAGACCAGAATAGAAGAAAATAATTTAGGAGGCCTCCAGGAGGACCTTCGCCCCTTGTCAATTGAATATATGAGACAGCAATTTTATCCGGGGAGCGAAATTACTATCGAACAAACACTGCCTTCTGGAAGTAATTACAATCAGTATATTGCTTCATACAAATCTGATGGTCTTAAAATCTACGCTCTCTTAACTGTTCCGAAAGAGCCAAAGCCTAAGAATGGCTGGCCGGTGATTATTTTCAATCATGGGTTTATTCCCCCAGACCAGTATCGGACAACCGAGCGCTATGTAGCTTACGTTGATGCTTTTGCTCGGGCGGGCTATATCGTCTTTAAGTCTGATTACCGGGGACATGGCAATAGTGAAGGTAAAGCAGAAGGAGGGTATGGCTCTAACGCCTACACGATTGATATTTTGAATGCAGTTTCTTCGACAAAGAGGCTAAAAGATCCTTCGACAGGCTCAGGACAGATTGTAAATCCCAATCTGATTGGTATGTGGGGACATTCAATGGGAGGAGGCATTACTTTGCGTTCAATGGTGGTTTCAAAAGACATTAAAGCCGGCGTTATTTGGGCAGGAGTGGTTGGCTCTTATTCTGATTTACTTAACAACTGGAGACGAAGAGATATATCACAAAGTTCACCACCGCATTGGGCAACCTCTTGGAGACAAAGACTGATTGACCAGTATGGTGAGCCTTCGAAAAATCCCCAGTTTTGGAACTCAATTTCTGCTAATTCTTATGTTAAAGATATTTCCGGACCTATCCAGATGCACCATGCAAAAGACGATTCTCATGTCCCTTTTGTTTTTTCAGAGAAATTGAATAAGGAGCTTGCCGAGGCTGGTAAATCTGTTGAGTTTTATTCTTATGAGGGTAATGACCATAACTTAACAGATAGTTTTGATGTTGCCATGGAGCGTTCAATTGAGTTTTTTGATAAGTACGTGAAAAGGGGTGATAAGTAGGTGAAGAATACTAAAGTTATTCTCATAGTAACTATTCTTCTTATCGTTTTTGGTGGAGGCGGATTTTATGCCGGTATGAAGTATCAACAAAGCAAACCGCCGTCTCTCAGGCAATTTAACGGTGCGCTCGGACAATCGGGGCAACGGAATGGAATGGGTGGCAACCGAGTGGGATTCCGGCCGGTTTCCGGAGAAATAATCAGCAGTGACGATAAATCCATTACGGTGAAACTTAATGACGGCAGCAGCAAAATAGTTTTTCTCGCCGGCAATACAAACATCAACAAAGCCGATCAAGCTGCTAAAAGTGATCTAAAAGTCGGAGAAAAAGTCGCCGTCATCGGACAGGAAAACTCGGACGGAAGTGTGACCGCTCAAAATATTCAGCTTAGTCCAATACAGAGGAGCACGCCAAATTAGATGGTTCTGTCACGAAGTTAATAGTTCAATAGATGAGGGTTGTGAAACTACCCTCATCAAGAGTAAGGATGGGAGCATCCGGATCCAACCGTTTTAAACTACTTATCTTTTCGCTTTTCCGGTTCTCTATGTCCCAGTGGCAAAGGATGCTAACCGGTAAAAGACCCAGGCCGTGGTGGACATTTTTATCGTCTTGGCTACCAAACGAAAGAATATAGTTCTTGGCCACAGTAAAGGCGCCCATGGAACTTCCTATATAGACCTTTCTTTCAAGTTTCTCCCGTAGTCCTTCTAAAGAAGGCAGCAACGGCTCAACTAAGTGAGCTTTTCCGCCGGCCACAAATAACACGTCGCAACTATCAATTTGTGAAAATAAATCTTCAGGATCAGATGTTACCGTGAAAGTTATTTTTTTAGTTGTGGAGTTTTCAATTTTTCCTTTATCTCTAGCTAACAAACTATCCCATTCGCCTTTCTCTCTCGCCCAATAGCACATTAAAATTTTTACCTCCTTCTTATCTGCTAGATCAACAAATTTTCTAAAATACGAATCACCACTTTTAGAAGTAGCTCCTCCGTGTAAAACAAACGTCGTCGCCATATCTTTATTTCATAAAACCCGTCGGGTTGAAGTATTTATTTAAAAAAACCTTAACGTCAGCAAGGATTTCCGCACTGTGTTTCGCGGGGTTAACTTTTTCGTAAATTTTCTTGATCTCACCTTCAGGATCAATTAGATATGTCTTACGTAAAATGCCGCTAAATTTTCGTCCCATAAAACTCTTTTCGCCCCAAGCTCCGTAGGCTTGAATAACTTCCTTTGATTCATCGCTCAAAAGCGGAAAATTGAGATGGTATTTTTCTTTGAACTTTTGATGGGATTTTGGCGAGTCTTTAGAAACACCTAAAACCGCGACTCCGAGTTCCTCTAATTGACTTAGGCCATCGCGAAAACCGCAGGCTTCCTTGGTACATCCCGGTGTATCGTCTTTGGGATAAAAATACAAAACGACCCATCGCCCGTGGTAGTTAGAAAGTTTATGGAACTCTCCACTCTCATCCGGTAAATTAAATTCTTTAGCTTTCATTCTTTTATTCTATCAAAATGAACCCATTTTAGGGCTTACCCGAAAAATGGTCATGCTATAGTGTTATTACATTATGAAAATAGACAAAGAATGGCATTTGAAAAATCACCTGCCAAGCAAGGCTAACCTGCATCAAAAGATTCAGTGGCATGCTGACCATGCCCGGGTTTGTGGGTGCCGTGAAATACCGGAAAAGATCAAGGTAGAAATGGCTAAACGCAAGCCTAAATTGGTGGTGGGCGTCCTCGTTAATAATAAAAATAAATATTTACTCGTTCGCGAGAAGGTTGAAAGTGGAAAAGAAAAGTGGTTGATTCCCGGCGGGAAAGTGGAATTCGGAGAGAACCTCAAAGACGCCGCCAAGAGAGAAATCGCCGAAGAGACGGGAATAGTTGTCAGTAAACCAAGATTCCTTTGTTTCAACGAAGCCATTTTTCCGGATTATAATTATCATACCGTTATCTTCTTTTATATTGCGACCACCGACCAGTCAAAACTAAGTGCCGATATTGAAGGTAAGGTATTAAAGGCCGGGTGGTTTACGAAAACTGAAGCTCTAAAACTCCCCTTGGTCGAAAGCGCGGAGCAGTTATTTAAGTCCCACGTGACAAAATAATGCTGGCCGTCATGGCCATTTCGGCATCCTTTGTTTCCTGAATTTTTTTCAAATATTCAGAAAGCTTGTATTTCCCAATGTTTCCAGGTAAATCTGAATATAAATCTAGGACTCGCTTACAAAATTTATCAGCCATATTTTTATTTCCCGAGATAATAAACTCGGTAATTCTAGAAAGATCCGCCGATAATTTTTGGTAATCATTCATAAACCAAACTTTTGTTTAACGACATTATCAAATATTTCTCTTAATTTTAAATCTTCAATGATGTGTGTTTTGTTAACCAACGGTTTGATACTCGTCATCGCCCCCGTCTCAACATCAACAACTATTTTAATATATTCCCCAAAATAATCCTCCGCCGCTGATTTTATATGTTCTTCAGAAACTTTTTCACCTACCAAAATCACCATAAATCAATTATAACTCAAAGATATTATCACATTTTAGTATCAAAAGGAGACTCCTTGTAAAGGAGTCTCCTTGTTACTCTAGGTCTGTTTTTTGTTGGTGGAATTTCTCTTCTTCCCCGGCAGCGTATCCAGCTTCGTTTTTTCAAAATCATAGTGCTATTCCACCACCTCTTATTAAGGCTTCTTTTTTAGACCTCGGCCAATTTTTTAGTTGATATTCCCTTTTCATGGCCATCGTTCTGTCGGAGTAAACTTCTTTGTAGACGAGACTAAAGAGTGGAAAATATCGAAGATATTTAGCGGATCTTAGTTTGTCTTTCTTGTGCTCCTCCAGACGCCTCTTAAGATTATTAGTTTGTCCGATGTAAAGAGTATTCTTGGAGGTCCTTAGAATATAAACAAAATAAGGCATGCGTTGTTCTTCGACTACACGAAGCCGCCCGCAACAAGACCACGTTTTGCAAATGGCTCAAAGACAACCAAAATCAAGGCTGCCTTGGACCTTGGGGAGGTTTCCCCGAGTCTTCAATAATCCCCTTTTTCCAGACCATAAGGAACTCCGGGTGGCATTTACTTCCCTCATCAATCATTTTTTGAATTGCCGGCAAACTCAAAAAAACGACTCTCTCAACCTCTTTGGGATCAATTTTAAAAGGACCGTTATGAAACATTTTATAAATTGAAGCGTTTACTTCTCTTAAAATGGATGGGTCCCAAGCCGGATACTGAAAATGTTCTTGGGAAATAAACGTTACTTGGCCAGAAACACCGAGTTCCTCGAAAATCTCTCTTTCGGCCGCCTTGTTACTTTCCTCATTTAGGTTAACATGGCCTCCGGCCGAAAAATCCCAGTGGCCGGGAAAAGATTTATCATTTGCAGCTCTCATTTGCAATGCTAATTCATGCCGATCATTGAATATCAAAATGTCTACACAGATGTGATGCTCAATCGTATTTTTTATCTTTGTCATCTTAAAAAATTAATCGCACAATAAAAAGGTTCTTTTCTTTTTCCAAAAATATCTTCCACCATTTGGCTTGGGGGCATGGATTCGAACCATGATACATAGCTTCAGAGGCTATGGTCCTACCGTTAGACGACCCCCAAACGTTAGCGCCACTACCAGAATACTAATATAAAGACGGAGTTGCAAAAATATAGACCAACCTCAGGCGTGGTACTCATATATCAATATATGAGCGATACCGGAAAAGTTAGAGGAGTATCTCCAGGCGACGCAGAGTTTTCTCCTTGCCCAAGATCTCCATCGATTCGAAAAGAGGTGGGGTAACTTTTGACCCGGAGATAGCGTTTCTTATCGAAGTAAAAAGATCCGCCGGTTTAACGGATAAATCCGCGGCGAGTTTCCTCAAAGCTTCTTCTATTTTATTACTTTCCCAGCTTTCCAGTTCTTCTAAAACCAGAGAAGCTGATTTTAGAAGATCCTTATTAGTAACTAGATCAGCGCCGTAAGCAATCTCATCTTTAAAAAGAAAACTGGCCAAGGGCTCGAAATCGGAAAGTTTCTTAATCCGTTCTTTTATTAACGGAACGACCGGAGCAATTTCTTTCTCCGTCAATAATCTCAATTCGGCTCTAGCCGCATACTCCGAAAGGTATCTTAAAATGTCAATTGTCAATTGTGAATTGTCCCTTGCGCGGAGGTACTCCCCGTTTACCCAGTCAAGTTTTCGTAAATCAAACCGCGCCCCGGAGTTCGAGATATTTATCTTTTTAATCTTCTCGCCGTCCTCGATTTCAAACGCCCGGCCTAAATCAGAAAAGGGGAAAATTTCTTTTCCCTCGGGATGATTCCAAACAATATTGGCCAGATAATTTAAAACGGCTTCCGGTAAGTACCCTTCCCGACGGTAAAACTCGACTGAGGCGTGGCCGTGGCGCTTCGAAAGCTTGCCCCCGCCTTCAGCGTTTAAAATCAGCGGCAGGTGAATGAATTGAGGCATCACCTTTTCCCAACCGAAATATCGATAGAGCAAAACGTGTTTAGGGGTCGAGGACAGCCATTCCTGACCGCGAAAGACGTGGGTAATTTTCATCAAATAATCGTCGACGACGACGGCGAGATGATAAGTCGGAAACCCGTCGGCTTTAAGTAAAACTTGGTGATCAGTCAGGTTACTGTCGAATTCTACCTCTCCGGCGAGGACGTCTTGAACGACTATTTTCTGATCCGGCGGGACAGTCATCCTTACCACCTTATCCATCCCCGAAGCCAGGTTCTTTTTAATTTCGGTCTCGGTCAGAGTTAAACAGCGCTTGTCGTACATCGGTGGCATCTTTTTCTCCTCCTGTTCTTTTCTCATCGCAGAGAGACGCTCTTTTGTACAAAAGCAGTAATAGGCCAGCTTTTTATCAATTAATTCCTGGACATATTTTTGATAGATCAAAAGCCTTTCCGACTGGCGGTACGGACCGAACTCCCCATCCCACCAAGGACTCTCGTCAGGACTCATTCCAAACCACGTCAGAGATGTTCGAATAACTTCTTCGGCACCTTCAACAAACCTTGCCTTATCGGTATCCTCAACCCGTACGATAAACTGCCCCCCCATTCTTTTAGCAAAAATGTAGTCAAACATCGCCTGATAAATCGTTGCCAGATGAGGAAATCCGGTGGGACTAGGAGCAATTCTCGTTCTAACCATAACAATAGTATACTATCCTTATGGCCTCACAACTTGCCCAAACAGCTAAAGTCGTTAGAACAATGCTCGTCGGCTTCGTCGCTTTTTTTATTCTCTATATTGTCTTCACTCAAATCTTTACAGTAATCAGCAAGATTGTTATCTCGAGACGGCCGCCAAAAGTTGAGCCTCCCAGCGTGGCTTTCGGAAAGTTACCGAAGTCATCTCTTAAAAGCCTGACTCTAGAAGGGGATCCTCCCAATTACAGTCTAGAAACAACGACCGGCACACTGCCACAAATGCCGACTAAAATTAATATTTATAAATTCAGTGAACCCAAAGCCTCCTTCCTCTCTCTGGAGAAAACCAAAAACATGGCCAAGAAACTCGGCTTTGTAACGCTTCCTAAAGAGATATCACCCTCTTTATACTTTTGGCAGGATGAAAATAAATCCCTGAGGGCTAACACCGTCACCGGAAACTTCGAAATCGATTCAGATATTTCCCAAATGACCCTTTCCGTCGGAGACCTGCCTTCACCCGGCGAAATAAAATCCATCTCTAAAGGTTACATGGACGGCAAAGGATTGCTACGATCCGGTTTCGAACTCGGCTCCCAAGAAGTGTCTTTAATCAAGAAAAACGGTCTAGCCCTTTCAAAAGCGGTTAGTCTTTCCGAGACGAGCTTGGCCAGAGTTGACTTTTTCAGAAGCATAAAGACGGGCGATGATGTCAATATACCGATTTTGCCGCAAAATCCGAAAAAAGGATTGGTTGAACTCTACTACGTCGGCGGCAGTAACTTCCCGAAGGTCAAATACACGGTTTGGGATTTCGATTTTGAAAAAGGCGAAACCTATCCGCTGCGTTCAATAAGCTCTTCTTGGGAGGACGTTAAAAACAATAAGGGCTTTATAACCTATCTTCAATACCAGGGAAGCGACGCACTCGAAAGTCTTAACTCTCTTTCTCTCATCGACATTTACATCCGAAAAATTTATCTCGCTTACTTTGATGACGAAAATATTCAAAATTTCCTGCAGCCGATTTATGTTTTTGAGGGCGATGGTAAAGATGGGAACGGCCGAGCGGTCGATGTCAGTATCTACTCCCCGGCGGTCTCTCCAAGCTGGATTGAAGGACAAGAGTAAAAAAAACACTACCAGGTGTAGACTCGGGCAGTCCAATCAATAATTTTCCGCACGTCTTCGAATCTGCCTCTCTCGCTACTCCCCAAAACGACGCCAACAATTTCCTTGCCTTCCCAGTTATAGAAGAAAACGAGACAACCACCGGCTTTATCAGTAAAACCGGTTTTGACGCCGCTTATTCCGGGAACAGTCTCTAAAAGCTCGTTGGTATTAATAAGCGGGTGAATCAGAGATTTATCCATCGAACCAACCGTAATCTTCGTCGTCGAGACCACTTTTCTAAAAAATGGATTTTTTAAAGCTTCCAAGGTAAGTTTAACGCTGTCCCGCGCCGTTGAGACATTACCTCCGTTTGACTCATCGAGACCGGAAGCGTTACTGTAAAAAGTGTCCGTCATCCCTAAAGCTCTCGCTTTCTCATTCATTTTTTCAACGAACCGTTCTCGTGTCAGGCCATCCTTAAGCGAAAGAGAACAGGCGCTATCCGCAGCCGAAGAAACTAAAAGCCCGTAAAGTAAATTCTCAACACTTATCTTTTCGCCACCCTTTAGGCCCATCTTTGAGCCACCGTCAAACTGCGTGCAAACTTCCGGAACCACTATCTCCTCCGTTAAGGAAAACGATTCTATCGAGACTAGAGCCGTCATTATTTTAGTTATTGAAGCGGGTGAGAGTTTAAGCCCACCGTCTTTTTCGTAAATAACCGCTGATGATGAGGCATCAATAACTAAAGACGCTTTAGCCAATATCGGATCAAGATCGGGACTGCCTGTGAGACGCTTCGGATAAGGAGTGGGCGTTGGTGTTGGCGACGGTACTTGGGCGGAAAGAACCGTACCGAAATAATTCGGTGATGGTGGTCTTTTCTCGCTATTAGTAAAATTAACTTTAAGCACGGAAATACTTAACACAAAAATCGCCAGGACACGGAAAAATTTCTCGTTAGAAATCGTCCCTTTCTGGTACGACTTTATAACCGACCCCTTAAACCGGCGAATAGTTCTCAAAAGCAAATATTCTGCGTCGTGAATTTTCATCATCAGTTCACTTCGAAAACGAAAGACGATCAGGACTGACCAAGCGCAAATAATCGGACAGTTTCATTTTAACGGATTTACAATGGTCTCCAGCGTTAAAAACAATTTCTTCGTTATCGTAAATCGACTCGTCCAATAGAACTTTCAGATCGGAAAGATTGCCGAAAGGAGAAACGGCCCCAATCTTGACACCGACTGTCTTTTCGACCTCTTCGGGATCCGCCAGCGTCACGTCTCTCTCTCCCAAAACAGATTTCAGCTTTTTGAAATCAATCTTCCGGTCTCCCGGAAGGACACACATGACAAAACAATTATCAATTGGCAATTGTGAATTGACAATTTTTAGAACCATGGCCTTAGCCCCTTGGTGAAGGCTAAAATCTTTCCTGACCGCGGCGGCTTCCTCACTCGTGAAAACCGGAAGATGCTCCGTAAGTGTGTATTCAACTTTGTTTTCATCTAAGAGAGTAATAATTTTCTCGAAGAGTTCCATACTAAATTTACGCTTTTTTTGACAGTCGAAAATCCACCCGCTCCATGTCCCTCGGGAAAAGAGAAGCCTCACGGATGTTAGAAAGTCCTAGGATATGCATCGTCATTCGCTCAGCCCCGAGGGCGAATCCTCCTAAAGGAGGAACGCCATAACGAAAGGATTGTAAATATAATTCTATATCTTCCTCTTTAACTCCCCACTCTTTGGCATTTTTTAGTATCTCACCGTAGTCATTCAACCGTTGCCCACCGCTCGACCACTCAACTCCCCGGCCGATCAAATCGACGCTTAAGGCGTAGGTCGGATCCTCCGGATCAGGACAGACGTAAAAGGGCTTCTTTTTGGTCAGGAAGTGTGAGACGAAGACTAAATCCGATCCGTGTTCTTCTGCCGACCATCGGCAGATCTCTCTTTCGTCTTCCGGGGCCAGATCTTTTTCACTGCGGACGTCCCGGTCGGTCCGTTTATAAATTATTTCTTGGGCCTCGCGGAGCTTAACCAGCGGAATTTTTTCGGAAACTTTAGGTAATGTCGCCTTAAAAAGAGCTAACTCTTTTGAACATTTTTGGGCCACTTGATTGAAAATGTACTTAACGACGTACTCTTGCATATCGAGGACATCAAGCCAAGAATCGATAAATCCGAATTCGGCGTCAAGACTGACAACCTCGGTCAAATGGCGGGTGGTCACACTCGGCTCGGCGCGGAAAATCTTGTTGACGCTAAAGACCCGTTCGAAATCTCCGACCAACAGCGATTTATATAACTGTGGACTTTGAGTCAGATAAGCTTCGTGTTCAAAGTACTTGACGCGAAATACCTCCGCGCCTCCTTCGGCGACGGCGGGAGTGATAGAGGGGGCTTGGAACTCGATAAAATCTTTATCTTGGAGAGCTTTTCTAAAACTATCGATAACCACTTCCTGGACCTTAAATATCGCTTGCACCTTGGGGTGGCGAAGGGTTAGAGAGCGATAATCCAAAAGGGTGGGCAGTTCCAAATTGAGTTCTTCGCCGCCCATGTCAAACGGCAAGCTCGCCGCTCTGGCAAGAATTTTTATTTCCTCAACCTGCACCTCGATTGTTCCGGTCGATAAATCGGGATTAATCGTTTTTTCCGACCTTTTCGCCACAGTTCCGAAAACCTCGATGACAAATTCGGACCGAATTTCCTCAACGAGAGCCTGTGCTTTTTCGCCCAACCCCTGGGGTTGAACTATAAGTTGTATGAGACCGGATCGGTCCCGCAGGTCAATAAAAACTATTTTGCCGTGGTCGCGGCGTCGGTTAACCCAACCTTTAAGTTCGATTTTCCACCCGATTTTCTCCACGGCTCGGCTAGCCAGTGTTCGCCCCGTCATATTTGACTTTCCTTTCAAGTTATGCTACAATCACAGTATAGACCCAAAAGGGTCTTTTTTCTTTTCTGCTGCTTATCCCGCTTTGCGGGATTGATGCTTACTAAACTCCCCTTCGACTTCACTCCTACCAGAGGCCGGCAGGCAGGATCGTTAAGTAATCATCAAAAAAACCCTTGTGAAACTACCACATCTGGTAATCTCGCAAGGGTCCTTCTCGAAAAACAGGACGGTGCCACCTTGATCTTTTACTCATTACGTTCTGTGACGGGAACGATCCGGGAAGGTCTAACAGCTTGCCACAAAGTCCAAAGGGACTACCGTAAAGTCCTAAAGGACTACCGTAAAGCTTTCTTCTTCCAGCCCGCCACCCTTCGCTGAAGCTACGGAGCGGCTGATGGTGTGTTAACACCATCAAAGCCTTTGATTAATTTAGTAAAGTATACCAGCCGCCTCACATTTTTACAAGTTAAGCTCAGAACCCAAGACCATCAATACTACCCAATAAATAATCATATATCAGTATATGATCATTTCGGCGATTACTAAGAAGCTTACTCCAAAAACTACCAAGCTTGGGAATTGAGGTGCGGCAAGTCTTAAGGCCTTTGACAAGGAACTAAGTCACGAAGCGGGCAGATTTGATAAAAGAAGCCGTCAACTTCAAAGCGAGATCTTTAAGAAATTCGATATCCTTCTGTTTTTTCAGTTCCTTGATGGCCACCCGGTAGCCAAACCCTTTTGTCTCGTACCACAGCTTGAGACGGGAAACCGTGAATGGAGTTACGTTTAGGGCGTCGGCGATCGAGCCTTCCTTCACCCCCTCACTCAGAAGAAAGATAACCGCGATGCGCTTGGCCAACATAAGCCTCTCTGTCTCAGAGAGGAGAGCATCCATGAGTTCGGCCATTTCTTTCTTCTTTCCCGTCCGCGAAAAGACAAGTATTAGTGAGTCAAGAATCTTTTCGAGGGTTTTTTTCGGAAGTCTTCTTCGAGAAACGTGCGGCATCAATAATCATATATCAGTATATGAGTTACTTGTCAAACAATATCGCTCCAGAAAGGTTCCCTTTCCTTCTAAGAAGAACCGGAACAACTTTGATCATATATCAATATATGATTATTTAGTCGGATCACTAATTCGCCTTCGCGGATCCTTCGGCGGAATTGACGGTCGGTAGTCCTTCCCGACGTCACCTTCGAATCGCTAGCCAACCGATCAAAAAAAACGGAACAATCCAAAAAGGAGTTGTTCCGTCTGTCAAGCGTCACTACTATCGTCAGGCTACCACAGGCAGGCTCATCTGCGCACCAGGACTTCGGTATTGAGATGAGCAAACTCGCCAATCCGCCCTGCCATCACGTCACGCAGGTAGGTGTTCAGGCGCTGACCAACCTCTGTTTTCAGCGGGTGCCGGCCGAGGTGAGTGAAGGGGGCGACGTAGGAAGCCGTCCCGGTCAACCAGATTTCACGGGCGAGGGCAACTTCGTCGAGAAAGACGTCCTTCTCACCGACGACGTATCCTAGGTGACGCACGAACTCAATCGTCCGCTGCCGGGTGACGCCGGCGAGGATGCCTGCGTCGAGCGGTGGCGTGACAATTTTCACCTCTCCGTTTGGCGAGTCGAAGACGAAGAAGGCGTTGCTCGTCGTCCCTTCCCCGATGATCAACTCGCCACCACGAGCCAACATGACGCCGAGAGCATCGTCCAAGCCCAAGGCCTGGGCGCTCACCTTCGCGGCGGAGAACCCGACGTAGTTGGCAGCGGCTTTGGTTCGCCCTCGCTGGCCCACGCTCACCTGGCGGTTGAGCGTGCAGCGGAAATCGCCGTCGGGAATATATTCGCCGAAGGGGCCGGCGAAAATGGCCACCGTCCCGGGTCCTTCGCTTTGAGGCGCCAGAACCGGCCGCGCGTCGTAGACAACGGCCCGCAGATAACCACCCGGCAAAAGGACGGCTGCGTTTGCCCGGACGGCTTCGATCACGGCGGCCTGAAGATCGGCCGCGTCGAAGGGGATGGGAAGCCCCATTCGAGAGCAGCTGTCGAGCAGACGCGCCACGTGGTCGGCGAGGGAAAAGATCAAAAGTTTCCCCGGATCACGGAAATGGGGCGTCACCCGCATTCCCGAGATGACCACACGCGCGTAGTCAACCGCTTGGGAGAGAAGTGGCAGGTGGATAGCTAAACGCGGATCCACCTCCTCAATTTTTCCGTTCATCCAAGCGAACTTCCCCGCCTGAAACAGGTGTGCCACTGTCATATCTCTACTCCTTTCCAGATGAAAAAATCGGACAGACGTCCGTCAACGTCTCAAATACTAACACAAAGGCCTAGAAGAAAAAACAAAGGGCACATCGTTTCCGAATATGCCCTTTTCTCTAGTAAGTTGGAGGCCACATGTCCCCGCTGCCATCAAGCCCTTCACCCTTGGTGATGAACATGATGGCCAGCGCCAGGAGAAGGGTGAGAATCACCGCTCCCAGGAAGAGGCCAACCACTAATGCTACCGTTAGCAATAAATCTATCATTCTTTCTCCTCGGCGGTAAGGTCCACGTACAGGTAGGCCATATCGCCCCGATCCATGCCTAACCCGCCCTTCCCGAACCACCAGTCGTTGACATCCCCGTCACGGCTGCGGGGCAGGGGATCATAGAGATCATCCGGCCAACGCCGCCGCTGAACCAGATGTGCCCAGTCGAGATTTCCTTTGCCCCGACCAGGAATTGGCCGCAGAACGTTCTCCTCATACCAGACGGCAAAATCACCCGGTAATGAAGTATCCGGCCACCATCCCATGGATGGCACCAACCGCCCCCGGGAAATCCTCTGCCAGGCTTGCCAGACCAGAAGGCTCTGAGTCATGCAGGCCAGGGCCGTGAATGGCCCCAGAGGGAAATCTTTGGACAGAGGCGCCTCGACGAGCCGCGTGTAGACCCCCGTGCCGCGGACACTCCCATCAATCGCCGCCGCGTTGCGGTAGCAAACACGGCCCATCCCCGACGGCTCTAAAATCTTGGCCGGGCCGACGCCGAGCAAATCGTCACCGGCGAAGACGAGTTGGACAAAGGCGATCGCGGGACCCAAGGCAACATTCAGCGCGTGCTCCGCAGTCATGTCCGCGCGAGCGAAAGCGGAATTGAAAGCCGCCAGGTAGAGGCGTTGGATCACCGATCCAAGCGCGAGTCTAACTTCCTCCGCTAACGTCTGGTGAGGCTCGGGAACGGTTATAATCACCAACTCCCCGACCTCCTTCAGGTCAGTCGCGGCCCGAATCAACTCATTCCGGTACACGTACACGTCTGCCTCCTCTCAATTTAATGCTACCCTTACCTTAGTAGCTAAATTGGAACTTCCGACCCTTGAGGATGACTTCCTCTTTCCCGCTGGGGTAAATCAGACTCACCTCGGGCCGGTTGATGACACAATCAACGTGAATAAAGGCGGGATCGCCGTCGTACTGACCAGCCCCAATGGCAATATGGGCCGTCCCATAAACCTTTTCATCCTCAATTAAGTCACCCACGATTTTGGCTTTCGGATTAACCCCCACCGCCACCTCGCCAATATTACGGGCGTTGCGGGAATTGGTTTTGGCCATAATCTTACTCAATCGCCCCTCTTTATGCAACTTTATGGGTCTTTCTTCAGCCTCTTTAACCGCCGCCGACAAAATCCGGGCCACCCTTCCGCCCTTAATCTCTTTAACAAAACCATCTTCGACGCGAAGATAAATCGGTTCTTTTCCCACCGAATAGGTCCGACCTTTTATAAAGAGGCTGACGTCGACGACAACGTCACCTTGATGAGCCCCGCCCGCCACCGGCGTGACAAAAACTTCACCCATCGGCAAATTCCCGCCACTGCCCGGACGGCTGGAGTCTCCATCGTAGTTGCAACGGGCCTGACGATCATCTTTGACCAGCACCAAATCGGTGCCGTACTTGGTCCTAATTCTCACTTTCTCGGCGCGGTCCACCCTTTTCTTGATGGCCAAACTCAAACGGCCCATGCGATCATAGTCAACCGAAGCTGTTTCCACGAACCTTTCGAGGCAAGGCAGAGGAAACCAAAAAGCCCGTAATTTCTTCTGGGCCCGTAAAAAATACAAAATGTTATTAAACGCTTCGCCGGAACTGCCCCGGTAGGGTTTGAGTCTTCCTGCCGAATCGTGCCCCAGACTCTTCTGGGAAGCGGCGATGACGACATCCGGATTGGCGACAATGGCCTCCCTGACCGTCTGTTCCATTGGCTTCTCCATCGTCCTGGCTTTTTGCCAGAGAAGCGTCGCCGAGGAACCCATCCTCAAAGACTCTTGGTAAAAAGCTTCGGCCACGAGTCGGCTCGGGTAAACCGGGTTGCCAATGACCAAGACTTTTTCGCGAGCCATGATTCCCAATACTCGGCGGACCAACTTTCTGACGACTTTTACTAACCGGCGTTCAACATCTTTCATCATGTTTACGGTTCAACCCAAAACTTCTTTGACGACGCGGTAAAAATTGCCAAAAGAGATTCTTTCTAAATCGGTTTTCGAATATCCCTTTGCCCTCATCACCCGAAAAAGGGATGGCAGCTTACCGATATTTTCGAGTCCGTCCGGCACACCCGAAACTATACCCCCAAAATCGCTGCCGATGCCGACGGATTCGATTCCAGCCACCCGAACCGCGTGACAGAGATGTTTACAAACGTCTTCCAAAGTGGCAATCTTCCCACCCGTCAAAAACTTCTTCGAAAAGAAAACACCCAGCACACCTTTTTTGGCCGCCAAAGCTCGAAGCTGATCGTCTTTAAGGTTACGGGGATCCGGGCAAATTGAAAAACAGTTCCCGTGGCTTTCGATCACCGGCGCCCGACTGACTTTTAAGATCTCCCAAAACCCCGCTTCGTTGATGTGGGACAGATCAATTAGCATCCCCATCCGATTCATTCTCACGATGAGCTCCCGACCCAGCCGCGTCAAGGCCGACCGAGGGTCACCGCCCACTCCCGTGGCCAACTGGTTCTCCCCGTTCCAGGTCAGGCCGATGGAACGGACCCCCAAACGGTAAACCTCTTCTAACCCGCGAAACTGGCGGTCGAGGCAACCAAAACCCTCGAGGTGGAGAAGAACGGCAATTTTTCTCTCGCGGCGAGCCTGGTCTACGTCTGACGCCCTCAGAGCCAACCGAAAAGACTTTTGGTGCCGGTTGAGGAATCGGTGATACTCCTTCAGTCCCTTGATGGTTTCACGCTGAGCTTCCTCCGGCTTTCGACCCGGTTCAATAAAGACCGCCCAAAAGGAAGCCACAACATTTCCCTGACGCATTTGCGGAAGAGTGATTTGATGGTTAGCGCCGTTACGCCGCGTCGTAAACCTTCCCTTCAGCCGCCTCAGACTAATCAAGGCGTCGTTGTGTCCGTCGAAAATCGGATAGGTTTCAGGAACTCTTTCTTTTTTCTTTCTTGCCATAGCCGTTGAGGATGAAGATATCCTCGATTTTCACCTTACGAACATTGCCAATTTCCTTCCCCAAAAATTTCCGACAAGTTTGGCGGAATTCGTTGGGCAGGTCACTCACAAAAAATTTGTGACGATTCCCTCGAGTAAGGGAAGCGTCCAGCTTTTTATTCTTCCCCAGCAAACGGGACAAATCCAACGCCGCCTGCTCCGCCGGATCAATCAGGACAACCTCCTCCCCAACCACCTCACGAATGATCTCTCTAAAGTGAGGAAAATGGGTACAGGCCAGAATTAAGGTATCAATTCCCTCTCCCAGCAGGGGTTTTAGGTAGTCCTCAACGATCATCCGGGTGATTTCTATCCGGATGGTGTTGTGCTCCGCCAGACTCACCAGCAAGGGACAGGCCTGATAATAAACCGCCACCGACGGGTCAAGGCGGTTGAGAAAATTGCGGTGGGTATCACTGTTAACCGTCGCGATCGTCCCAATTACGCCAATCTTCCCATTCTTCGTCGCCAACAAGGCCGCCTTGACTCCCGGCATGATGATGTCCAGAACCGGCACCGGATAATGACCGTTGAGAAGGTCGTAGGCAACGGAACTCACCGTATTGCAAGCGATCAGAATTATCTTGGCGCCGCGGGCGACC
>Ga0209211_10004146_pt1 | contig 22898 bp, 24 predicted proteins | sample RifGroA2_FD_183992 | JGI IMG/M metagenome (GOLD analysis project Ga0209211, IMG submission 183992) | Groundwater microbial communities from Rifle, Colorado, USA - Groundwater A2 (SPAdes) (version 2) | ecosystem: Environmental > Aquatic > Deep subsurface > Groundwater | place: Rifle, Colorado...
CATAGGCTCAATTACCTTGTCCTTATGAAATAGTTTCGGGATAGAACACAAAAAAGAAGATGCGGAACATTCAAAAGTCGCCTAAGCTGGTAAGCTCTTTTTTTATGAAAAGTATTCTAACTTAATTATAAGGAATATCTATATATTGGTCAATTATTTATGCCATTTACTATACTTCGTAGAATAAGGGTTTTTTAAAGGTGGTGGTTTTATCAACTGTGTTAATTATTGGGATTCATGCAACACAGCTGCAAAATAGAAATCTTTATTATCCCCTAATTTCTAATAAAAACATGAAGAAGCGGATGTTAAGATTGTTTGGACTTATCTTGTCAGTCATTGGGATTTTGATAATCCTCGTAAATTCTGCCATGTCTGTGACTGGAGCAGTGATTCTTGATAGTTTTGCAGGTCAATCTGTCTCTATACTCGGATTGGTATGTATTATTATGGGCATAATACTTCTTTCGTTCAGTGAGTCATCATCTTATGAGACTAGAGAATCAAAACTACGTCAGATATTGGGTGACAAAAGATACGAAAGTTTATCTGAAAAAGATAAAATAGCTGTTAATAAAGCGTACAGGAGACATGAAGAACTTGAAGACAGAAGAGAAAATTACGCGCAATCGCAACTTGAAAGGTCTTCAAATGTCCATGTAATTCGCACAGAACATTTTGAACGCGCAATAAGAAATCACGATCCGGATATAATTCAAAAGGCAATTGATAAAATTGGAACTGGGAAAGGAAAAGAAGAAAAATTAAGCAACGGAGCGGGTTATTCGGTGAGGGTCACCAAAGGCGGGAGAATTATTTTTGATAAAATAGGAGGCAAAATAGAATTATTGGATTATCTGCCTAAACATGAATATAAGAAAAGATAATTGAGGACTTTGACAGGTTTTTCAAAGTCCTCAAAGCATCGCTTTGAAAATCTCGCAATACTGGGGTTATTCAAAGCTCTCAATTACTGATTTGTTGCTAAGACATCAAACTGCTGGTCGCATGATGGGCAATGTATACTTACAATTTTATCTGAATTACTAACAAATAATGGCTCTGCTTCTTCAAAAGATATTTTTCTAGGGTTAGAACTTTTTTCAGACTCATGTAATTCAAAATATACTTTTGCATCTAGAGCATACTGATAGAGAGTTGCATGATATTTCTTAACTACTACTGCCAACTGCTCAGCTTGCCTTTTATAATCAATCAAGAATTGTTCGTCTTTCGGTGCAGGGAATTCTACATTTGCGTTCCTCTTTAAAAATTTACATTTTGCTTCTAACGTCTGTGCAAACTTTCTTTTTTCGAACAATTCTGAGAGAGCAGGGCATTCACAGTATTTGCTTTGTTGCATCAATTGTTCAAGATATTCTTTTTTACTCATCTTTATTTCCTCTAAATGAAACATAGATTACATTAAATGAGACACTAGCCCCGCTTTTGACTAAGCCTGGTCCGCAATCCCAATACTCATGGGTAGACTTGCTTTTCGCAGGAGAACTTCTCAAGGTTTCTTCATAAACTTCCACATTATATTTTTTACCAAAAGTTCTGAAAGCTTCTTGAAGTTGATAATTATTGGTTGCTATTCTTGTTTGCTTGCCCGTTTCTTTAGCTATGACCGCCGCTTTATCAGCAAGACTTCCCAGCAAAGCAATTCCATACTCATTGTTCCATTCTCTTCCATAAACATTTTCTACTAAGATTGTGGGCGCACCTATCCAATCAACTAATCGAACCATACTCATACTTATCGGAGTATCTGACATGTCTCTTATTTGGTAAATCTTTTTATTTGAATCTGCGACAAAACTAAGAAGCGAATTATTTAAGGTGCTGTCAACTTTCCAGTTTTGACAGTGGGGGGCAGGCACTTCCCCCATTCTTAGAATTGTCTCAAGATCGTCTGTTTCAACTACCTGTACTCTTCTGGCTTCTCTGTATGCTGGTTGATCTAGAGTATCGCGCACCCATTTGGCATGTTCATACAAAAGATTTTGTGCGCGCTTATTCGAAAGTTTTTCAGCCAGTTTAAGAACTTCCTCATAATTATCCAAGTTTAAATCTCTGAGTCTTTTTAACAAAGATAAATAAGAGGCTTGCTCTCTAAGTAAAGATGTTCTGTATCCTAATTCTTTACGTTCTGGACTGCTAATTTTTCCCCTGAGTTTTTCTTCATTTTCTTCAATCCTTTTTTGTATTTCATCGGCACCATTTTCTTTTTCAGCTTTATAATAATCGGCATACATTTCTTGAAGGTTTGGAACTGCTTTTCTCAGTGAAGTAATATGTTCTTGCAATGCATCTGAAGCACCAACAATTCTTGTAATTTTTCGGTTCTCTTTCCAAGAATCCTTATTTTCACCCAAAACCTCCAACTGCTCATCGGATAGGTTATGTCTATATCTCCAATCTGAAAACTTTCCATCTAGTTCAGCTTCTGTAATTTCTTTAAGAAGGCTTAATTTATTGTTATAGTGTGAATATCCTGCAAGCGTCGTGACAATATTTCCTATCGATCTAAACTTTTCATCTTTTTCGATGCGGGATAAGTATTTCTCAAGTTGGTTTTCGTCAAGACCCAATCTTTTTACGCTTCTGTCAACAAGTTGCAGTCTTAAATTCTTGACTATTTCAGATTGTGTTGTAAGATTGAAAGGATATGCAAAATCTTTGTCTCCGTGTACGAGATCAACTGCAGAAGCAATATTAGCCAATCCTTTAATGTCTGTTGCGTGGGTAGCAGCATGTCTGATTATTTCTTGACCATTTGCTATCTCTTCAAGCGAGGCAAAACCCCTGTATAAACTTCTTTTAATTTCTCTTCCCCGCACAAATTCTGGACTTTGTGCAAGTTCTTTTATACGGGAGTATGTTGCAGGATCAACTTGCAAAACATTTAATGTTGCCTGTAAGGGCACAGGCAAATCGCTCTTCAATACTTTATCAATTCCTTCATTTATTATCTCTCTTGCAATTTTGCTTTGAACTCCCTGAACACGCATATCTCTGTCGAGCATGTAAATCTGCTCAATAATATCCTGATAAATTGCTCTTGCTTGAACAGAATTTAAGACTTCTCCTCTTGTCTGTATTGCTTTCAAAAGAGATGCAGCTATTGGACCCGCATAAGTTATAATTCTTTTGTCTCCTTTGCAATATTCTTCTATTTTAGCAACGCTTTGTTGAACAAGTGCATCTTCTTTATCAACTTTAGCAGCTTCAGCCACAATATCGATTCCACTTGCAGTATCTGCCTTTTGCTCATTAAGATATTGAATAAGTCCAAGGACTCTTTTTGAAATTTGTTCATCAGCAAAAAATGGATGAGTTAATGTTGATTGCCATGCAGATGCAATTTTGCCAGGAATGTCTTTCTTTTCAGGATCTGCTTGTGAACCTATGAGAGATATAATCTGCCGCGTTCTTTCTGCATTTCCTTCATAATTTGTCAAAAGACCTTGCATTGTTCTTCCAAAATTTCCTATGTGTGCTTCTAATGGGTGCCCGAATATTGCTCGATTAATTTCTAAATCGAAATGATCTCTATCAACAAAATCGCCTTTTTCAATTAAAGTTTTAAGATTTTGAAGAATTTCTCCTTGGGAAATTTGGGCTTGCTCACCTTCAGTAGCGAAAGGATCAGCTCCCCATTCGTAAGGATTAAATTCTTGTCTAAGTTCAAGGGTCAATCTTTGCTCCAATCTTGGAGCAAGACACATTCCCATTCCTGGCATTTTATCTTACCCCCGAGTTTTCACCAAACACTTCTTTTAATCTTCTAGCAATTTCTAATTGATCAGCAGCATTATATTTTTGAATAAAAGTTCTTGCACCATACTCAGTTGGATGCTGTCCCGTATTTCGATATAAATCTCTGGCTTCTGTTAAACAACCTGTATGAATCAACTCAAGAGATCTATTAAACACCTGATTTACGTCAAGTTTCTGATTAACTAGTGCTGCTATTTTGGATGGTTCAGTTCTACCAACTCCGCCTTCAAAATATTTACGTATCATTTCTCTTAATTCATAGTCTTTCGCCTGAAGAACAACCCCGCTTACTTTTACAACTTCTTTAACTCTATTGTCATTCATATATGGGTCTTCTTTCAATTTTTTCAGACATCCTTCATGAATGTTTGCTCTTTCAGATTCTGAAAATTCTCCAATATTGCCTGCGAGTTCTTTAAGAGTTTCATATTGTGATGTATCAACATTAGAAAGTTCTCTAACTATTCTTGTTCTTGCAATTCCCGAAATATCCTTTGGCAAACTGTCAAAACCAGTTAGTTTTTTTAGATATTCTATTCCTTTGCCAACAGGAGTCTCTCGAGAAACAATATCTCTTGCAAGTTGCTCATGCATCTGTTGACTAGCCTTTAATTGAACTCCGCTTTTTTCGCTTACTCTCTCTAATAACCCCACAGGATTATATGACATCCAATAACCTTTCTTCATATTTCCGCTTATATGATCAAATAAAGCATCCCTTAAACTTTCTTCACTCATAGGAACACCTAACAAATTGACTGCTTCGCTTAATTTGAAATATGCGTCATCTTCTAAAACTCCCTGAGCAAGAACAATCTTTATTCCAATCTTATAGAGTCTGTTAGATTCTTCTTCAGAAACTGGAATTTGCTGATTATCTTTTTCAATACCTTTTAATCTTGTACAGAATCTTCTCAACGCACCGCTTGCTTTTGATTCAAATTTCCTGTGATTTTTCACGTTAATTCTGTGTACGGGGGTGTATACATCTAAACCACTAGAATCTTTTAACTCGTCTGCTGCAGAATTGATTTCTCTAACCAATAAATGGGTTAAATTGTTTATTTTTGCTCCAACAAACTCAGGTGAAGGTTTTACTCCAAAAAGTTGATAATAATTATCTAATCTTTTTTCCAGATCTTTAAACCCCGTTGAATCCGAGAAGACTAAATTGTTTAGGAACTGAATTCCTGCCCGATGCACATATTTTTCATCGACATTAGTTCCCAATTTAGATAATCTTTCAAGACTTTCAATATCTCCTGATCTAGATGCGCCCTGAGAAAGGGATTCTACTGAGACGGCGTTTAGATTTGGAGAAAACCCGACAATTTCCGATAGATTAGCTACTATTTCTAATCCTTTTCTTGGATTATTTTCAGATAATACTGAAGAACATACTCTGGAAAAAGTATCTTTTTTTGGGGCAACTTTAGTAATTCCAATTAAAGCAGCAACTTCTTCCAATTTATCTTCTTCATCTAACCTAGAATAGGATGCTTTAATGTCTTGATTTGGAAGCTTATGAGGCGAGTATGTTTTATATATAAGTTCAAAACATTCTATATCTCCTGCTTCAAGTGCCCTTTTTTGGATAATATGAGATAATTCTGGATCTCCATGAATATTATATAAATCATTTAAATAGCTCATCATTTCGTCACTATTAAGAGCAAGTCTGCCTCTTCTTGCTGGTTTAACAGGAACAGTTTTAAACGCTTCAATGACTTTTGGTGTTTTTTTGGGTTTAACTCCAGTTATCTCAGCAACTGCTCCAATAAACCTAAGAGAGTTTTCATCCCATTGTAATAGTTTTGTTTCGTAAGTAGTTTGACAAAGTTCTTCTGGAACTGCTATTCCAGTTTCATTTTTCACAAATTCAAGTTTCTTAGGATCTCCCTCCATTAAAATAACTTCATAAACTTTTTCTACTTCTTTCGGATTAATCTCAATATCTGGAAATTGCTCTTTTAATTTTCTATAAGAACACTCTAATCCTAAAGCTAATGTGTCTAAAGCTAGTTTTTCTAAAGTTCCTCCTTCTAATCTGCCTTCTTGTGACAAACTTAAAACATTGCTAACCAGTTTCCAATTGCTATTTCTTATTCCATATTGAACATAATTAGATAAGTCTTTTATTGACGGTCTGACTCCTAATGTTCCACTAACTGTTCGTAATAGCTCCAATTCATATCGAATTATCTGGTCAGATGAAGGTTCGAATTCGGACTCATCAATCTCTTCTATATCTTCTCCTTGCTCGATGAGGGCCTGTCTTTTTAATTCCTTTAATCTCTCCCTTTCTTTTCCAAGGGATCTTTTCATAAATATCTCAAGAAATGCAGGAGCGAATACTTTTTCCATTTCTCCATAATTAACTTTATCTCCAGATTGTATTTTCGCCACTAAATCATCATATTTTCTAACTGCTTCGCTCATTTTCTGCCCCCTTAACAATGTTTATTTTTACTTCTACAATAGTTTTAGGTTTAAGGTCATCTTGCAGAAATTTCGGTATAACTATGACTGCTTGGCTGCCATGCTTTGCAATTTTCTTTGTTATGGTGTAAGACTTTTGTTCAAGATCATTCATATTATATTGTTTTTATGTATATTTTGTAATATTTTATGTATAAATTTGTTATTTAAACCTTTTGGTTTGTTATTACTAAATAGTTGCATATTAATACAGAGAAAAATCTAAAACATAAAACTCCAGTTTGAAAACTGGAGTTTTTTCTCGGTATTAAATGGAATATAGCAAATTATTTAAACAACAAACGATTGAAAAATCTATGGGAGATAGTTACACTTTGGAAACTGAAGCTTATGGCAGAAGTAGAGAAGATAATGAAAGGCTGCGCGCAATGCAAATGTCTGATGGCGGGCAGCATAGCATTCTGGACAGGGTAATAGCTCAACAATGCGAACAGGAAGCTAACGATAGAACTCTAGGACAAAACATAGATGTATGCGTTGATAGAGAAGATAAAAGAAAACCAAATAGTATTGTTAGAAGGGTAATATACCAGCAGATACGACGTTTATTCTCAAGATAAATTAACTGGCGTTATTGATTTTATTATTCAAGTTAAGTTCCACCTTTTACCTTATAAAAAAGTCTCTGACCTCTAGTATTTAGGTAAGTAGCTAATCCTGCAAAAAAGATATCCCCCTAATTGTACATCAGACTTACTTATTGAATCGTCTTCATTGGGTTGCCTTAAATCGGGCTGAACAGAGATATTTGTATTAGCAGATATACCTTCCAAGTTGCTCATACATCCTCCAACACAGATACATCTTTAAAACTATCTCTTCTTTTTCTTTGTTTTTCTCAAAGAAAGAAATTTCATTAATTTCTTAATCTTAGAAACCTTGCTTTTCTTACTTGCACCTCTTGGTTGCTTACCTTTTTTAGCCTTTTTCTTTTTTGCCATTTTCGAATATGCGCTGACAAACTGGACTCAGTGAAAGAGTGCCTTAAACAATCTTTCGGAATCAATCTTAACCTACCGAGTTGTTTTAAAGGTTATCTCCTTCGCCACATGAATAAGCTTAACAGGCACAGGTTTCTTACAACGAGTTATAGTCCAGCCGTTGTAATAATAGCTGAAGGCCTGACAGAGGCTTCCACTATAGCATCCTTTCCAGGACAACTGAACTGTCCGTGTCAGCTAATTTATTAACAAAAAAGGGTTTAAATGTTTATCTTACTACTAGAAAATTACTTATAATTGGTAAATTCTATTTGTAACTTTCAAAATTTATTTTGTTCCACAAAGCATCAATAATCTCCATTTTTATTCTCTTGCGAAGATTGTGTGTGTCTGCCCACATAGAATAAGCCTGCCAACCTTGATAACTTTCGTATAGTTCACTAAAACCAACTACTCCCTTCTTGAACAGAATAATTTTTATTGACCCTCACTTGCATAGAATAAAGAGTATGCACTCGCTTTCTTCCAAAGTAGAAAGTATAACCGTTGATGGTGTTGTGGCTGATTTTATAAGAAAGAATTTCAAAGGCAATTTTGAAATTATTGGTCCTGATTCTGAAAGTAAACAGTGGAACTCAAGAATTGCACGAATGCTGCATAAAAAAGTTATTATATTGGAAAAAGAGAGACGCGGAGACTTAGCGATAAAACAAAAAAGCAAGAAACTTGACAAAGTGAATTACATTATAATTGATGATATAATAAGTACTGGAAGAACTCTTGTGGGCGCTATTAAAATGGCCAAACAGCAGGGAGCTAAAAAGATTGTTTGTATAGGAATACATGGAATTTTTGCTGATGACTCTGACAAAATGATAAAAAAATATGCTTCTCTGATAACTACAAATACTATACCTGGAAAGTATGCAAAAATAGACGTTTCGCCTGCGGTAATTGAAAGATTGAGGAAAGAAAGATAAACTTATGTTTTGTTCAGAATTATCAATCTATAAGCAATGATAGATGTAAAAGGACAATCTTAATGTTTTTTAGTCTCGGAAATGCAGATTATTATTTACACCAATGTGGCGATTTATCCACACCAAATTAATAATCTTAAATCAACTCTTTTGGAACTTCATATTTCTTGTCTGAGAAAATTATTTCTTCTGTTTGTGAAACCGCATTTCTACAGAATTGCATCATCTCGTCATATCTCTCAGCAACTTTCGCCATTTTAATAGCGGAGCCATACCTTGCTTCTTCTCTTCTATCAACTTCCGATTCTTTTCCTTTTTCTTTATGCACAGTAATGCTTTCTATGAACTCTTCTCCATAATTAATAACACCTTTACTTTGCATATATTCTAGAAACATGGCTGTGTATTTTTGGCTCCGGCTTTCTACACCTAATTTAGCCAAAAATGCTAATCCGCAATAATAAAGAGTATAGAACCATTCTTCTGGGATTTTATAATCTGCTTCTTTTATTTTATAGACGTTACACCAATCTAAGGCATCCTTGGCTTTTTGAATATAGCCTATAGCAGATTTATCATTTGGCTCAACAACAAACAATCCTTTATGTTTCTTTCCTTCTTTCTCGTCTTTTTCTGCATTCTTAAAACAATCTCTTAGCTTCTTGGCAAGATCTTCTGTTTTCATTTTGTTTGTAATCTCTTGATTAGTCTAATAAAGTTTTCTTGGCCATAAAGTATTACTCCTTTAGCGAGTGCGTCAATATAGACTTTATTTTTTTTATTTAATTCTTGTTCAAATTCACTCTCAGTTAAATCAATAAAATGAAGTTTCTTAGATTGAGTCACTTGAATTTTAAATATTATTTTGTCTATTGTTTTAAATTCTTTCCTATTGCATATAACTGCAAAAAGATCTATATCTCTCGCTTCCTTCGGGCTGTGCAAAATACTCCCAAAAAGCAAAAGAAAACTAACATATTTTTCTAATTCAGCAAAATTAAATCTCCATCTTTCTTGCTTGATCGCATCTTCAGAAAGCAAAAAAGCCAGCTTTTTCTCAACTAGAATATTATCCCAATTTAATTTAATTGTTTGGGTGCTGGTTTTACCATTTCCTATGGAAGAGAGCATAATTAATTTGTTAGATTCTAATCTCTTTAATATTTTCCAAATACCTACTCTGCTCATCACTAATCTTTGCGCTAAAGTGCTCACAGTATGATTTAGATAAAATTCTTTAAGCAAAATCTTCATTATCTTCTCTGAAGCGTTATTATCTGTTTCCATTGTGTTAATAGTTATTAACTTCTAGTTAATAGCAATATTTAAATCTTTTCCTTTCTGACACTGGCTCCTTGATCTGTTGGTAAAACAACTCGTTTACATGTATTGGAATAAATTAAGATACTAAGAGCCTATCCTGACAGGCAATAATTTCTGAATCGACAGGTATAAATATTAAATAATTAAGAAGATATCTCCATCCTTTTAGGATGGAGCGACGTTAACGCTAAATACTTATTCTAAGGAAAATATGAATACAATGAGCTAGATGTTAGCTCACTGTAAGTGTTTCGAACACTGAACATAGTGATAACTATCTGGTTCTAAATAAACTTTGCGGAGCGCGACAACGCGCTTCGCGCGGAGATAAAATGGAACAACAAATACAACTTAGCGAGAGCTATGAAAAAAGAAATGAATATGAAAGGAGGGCGCACAGCGTCGGAATATCTATTTGGCACTTTGAATGGTGCTCAAAATATCGATATAAAATGTTTGGAAAAGAAGAGTACTGCAATCTTATGGGTGCATGTATAAGACGAGCAGCATCAGAACATGGAATAAAAATAATAGTTTTGGCAGTTCAGCCAGAGTATGTGCATTGCGAGGCAGAGTTAACTCTCGCAATGTCGCCATCGGAGGCATTACAAATATTGAAAGGAAGGTCTTCGTATCTGTTCTTTCGTTTTCACGAGAGAGCAAGACTTAGATATCCTAAAGGACATTTGTGGAGCAGAGGAAAATTTGCTGCTTCAATTGGTTTTGTTCAACGAGATGTAATTACCGAGTATGTGAGAAATCAGAAATAACATCACTCGAAGTAAAGCATCATGCGGAAACCCCACTCCATCCGCAGACGGATTTGCCACCGTAGTGGCAAACCTTTAGGGTGGGGAGGATGTCATTATCTTAAGACGGGGATTTCCCTTAAAATCTTGGTCAATTTTTGCATTAACTTCTTTTAAAAATTCTTCAACCATGTCTCCTTCAATTCTATGAGGCACAATAGATTGTCTTATTGCAGGGTTGAAAGAATATGTTTGTCATTTTATTTTTCTCCCCTTAATACTTTTTTTGCGTCCTCAAATCTTCTTGAAAGTTCGTTTTGCTGAGCTTCATACATATGTATTAATTGCCTGTCAAAATCGGCGTCGGCGACTTCGTCGCGCACAAGAATTACCCGACCATTATCGTCCGAGCTAGCAAGATCCTCGCCGTTCGAGTACAAACCGAGACTCCCGCCCAAGCACAACCCCGAAAGGTCTTTATCTCTTGTCCAAACCTTTCTCTTTCCAGTTTTATCAGTATCATCATTAAAGATAGGCATTCCTTTCGCATCATAAAATGTGAATCTTCTCCCATTGTTTGAACCAGCTAAACTTGAAGCAACCACGACCTTTGTATACAGGGAAGGAACCAAAACCAGTCCATACCCAGATCTTTCATCATCTTTAACATCCAGATGAGTAACTACAAGTGGGACTTTAAAGCTATTCGCGCCTAATATTTTAGCAAGAGTCTTAGCAAGATATGTATTAGCAGAGTTTGTAGAATCTTCAAGACTTCTTAAAACGACCGCATTGTCATCTTCATAGGTTCCAGACAGATAAGCTGGTGATTTTCCGATACCTTGAGAAAATCATATAGATTACCCAGTCTTGTGCCTTTTGAAGACATTCTACCAATCAATGCTCTTGCAAAGACGTTTGAACCTTGAAGCTCCCCATTAGAATTTACTGAATGGACCCCCAATATCTTTTGTGCTTGTGGATTAAATTCTGCTCTGGCCTTTTCATAAAGTGCAAGCCTTTCACTTGCTGTTTTACCATGGATCTTACTTGCCCTCTCAACATTTCTAAACAAAATTACTCCATTATCTTGTGGATTTTTCATGATTTTAATAGAAATCCCCTCTTTTTAAATCTTTCGTCTTTGTTACCATCACTAAGTTAATACAGAGAAAATTAAATTTGCGTAAACTCCCTACTTTAGTTCGTGAGACTGAGAGAACTTATAGTTCTCGAGGCATTCAAAAACTTCGTTTTTGATGAAGCAAATTTAATTTTCTCTGTATTAATGAAACGAGGAAAAATAATCTTCCAAAAATCTATGATAATAAAGAGCCGAGAGAAGTGCGTATACACTATCGCAGATTAATGATGCAAAAGAAACATTGATTTTTATCAGAAAATCTATCTATAAATGTGTTATTCCTCCTAAAAAAGTTGGAAAGCCGTTGACTAATCCGAAGTCTTTGGCCAAGGCAATACTTATTTGTGAATTATTTGGATTGGTTGAGAGAAAAGCTCAAGGTTTTCTTGAGCTTGTGAAAAAATCAGCAGGGATTAGAGAAAAATTAGATGATAGAACAATTGGAAATGCACAGGAGAAAAACTTATAAATATGATTTCCATTTAATTACTATGGCAAAAAGATGGTTGGTTGCAGTATTTGTTCTGCTTTTGTTAGTGTTTTCTACAGCGATTTATGTTGTTTCAGCTGCTTCAGCTGATTCTGTTGATGATGAATTTAAAAAACTAGCTTATTATGCGGGGGAATATGAAACAGGCAATATAAATTATGTCCAATTTTTAGTTTACACTTCTTCAATAAGAGGAAAAATGAATGAAGTTTTAGGTGCGACAGGCAAGGAAATGGGGGGGATATTAAAAGAAGAGCAATTAAAGTCTATTTTAGGAAATCCCACGGAAGAAACAAAATGGGTCTGGTCAGAAGGCGAGGAAAAAGAAAGAAAAATAGACAATCCTGTTCCAGCTTGGAGAAAGATAGTGTTTGACGGAAGAAAAATTCAAATCAGATTAAATGCATGGCCTTCTATATTTAGCAGGAAAGAATTCAAAGAAGACAATGGAAATAAAGATGAAAAAGATAAAAACCAAAAATTAGAAGATTTAGAGGGAAAACTAATATACAGATTGAACTTTGAAATTGAATTTAAAAAACCAGAAAAACAATTAGACATTCAGGGCAAGATAGATTATATTAAAACGCTGGCACAAACTTTTAGTTCAGATTCTTCGTCTGGAAATGCAGAAATTTTGGCTAAAGAAAGTGTAAATGCAGAAAGAACTTTTGAATCTTATTTTAGGCAAAGCGGGGGAAAATGCGAAGATGTAATGAGCACTATTTTTGGAACTGAAAATAAAAGAAAAACCCAGAAAATGCTTGTTCAGGAGATAAGTTTTTGTGAAGGAGACAACTTTGAAGTGATTGCAAGACTAGAAATGTGTGATGAATGTGAATGGAGTTGGATAAATGTAGACTTTAGGGTTGAAGGAAGGGGACCCGGATTTAAACTGAAAGAAGGAGAAATGAATGCAATTTCTCCCAAAAGTTTTGAAAACCTTGATTTTGCGGGTTTTGAAGAGGAAGTTAAAATAATTATAGATGAAATAAAACACTCGTGCGATAATAAAGATTTTAATTCTGTTGTAAATGCGAAGGGCAAACTCTGGCCATTGAATGATGCCTGGAGCCAGAAATCAAATGATGTCTGGAAAGAACTTGACAAAACTTTTCAATCTCAAATGGAGTTTATGACGCAAGAAGAGCGCCAGAAATTTGACCAGAATTATGGCTGGATAAAGCAAGAACAGGAAAAAAAGAAAAAGGCAAAAGAATTAAGCAGAAGTAATTATGAAAAAAGAAAACAATTTTATTTAAGCCTATTTTCTGGTTATGAAAAGAAAGAGTCTTATTATACTCAAGTAGAATTTGAAAAAAGGCTTATTGAAGAATTCAAGGAAAAAGGAGAAGAAATCTGTAATAATAATCAAGATGACAATGGAAATCAAGCAGTTGATTGTGATGATGAACAATGCGGGGGGAAAATTTGCGGCAAAGGGAAAAATATTGTTCAAGAGGGAAATGAAACAAAAGAAATAGAAGCTAATCTTTATTGCATTGAAAAAGAGTGCAAGGCAAGAGAAGAAACACAGCAGATTGTTAGAAATGTTTCTGTGATCTGTCCAGAAATTCCTGCAATAGAGTGTTCACAAGAAAGCAGGGCTTTTTTCAGCAGATATGACAATGAAACTAACTGTCCAATTGAAACCAGTTGTTTAGAGGAAAGAGAATCTTGCAGGATAAATGAAGATTGCAAGCAGCCTGCATGCGGTACAGCAGAATGCCGAGAAAACAAATGCGAACTGACGGGGTTAGCAGAGTGCAGAGAATTAGAATGTTCAGAAGGAAATGAAAAAATTTGTGAATCAGATGGGAGAATTGTTGAAATTTGCAACAATGGATTTTGGGAAAAAACTGGGGAGTGCAATCAAGAATCTGAAATTAGAGATGAAGTTATTATAGGGGATGAATGCTTAACTGCAAATGATTGCGGAGTTAACAATGTTTGTAATAATGGAATATGCCAAGTTCTTCCTCAAGTTATTGTTAGAGAGCCTGTAGAGGAGGTTCCATCTGAAGAATCTACTCAAGAACAAACACCAAGTGAAACAGGTGAATCAACTGAATCAGAAATTATTCCTGAATCTGCAGAAGCTCAAGAACCCGAACCTGCACAACAAGAGAGCACTCCTGAACCTGTAGAAGCTCAAGAATCTGAATCGGGAGTAACAGGAAATATTATTTTTAATTCTATTATAGGATTTTTTTCAAAAATGAGGATAACAGGGGCCGTTATCACGGGGTTTGATGCGGAAGAACAAGCCCCTATAGAATCAATTTCAGCAGATTTATCACAACAAATTGAACCAAATGGGCCTGAAAAAAGTCAACCAATCAAAGATAATCAATTCCCAGAAAATCCTCCGCAAGAAAATCAGCAGCCAGATAATCAATTCCAAGGAAATCCTCCGCAAGAAAATCAGCAGCCTATTGAAAATATGCCAAAAGATGATGGACAGAGGGAAGATAATAAAAATCAGGATGAAGATCAGAGAAGACAGGAAGATGACAGAAGAAGGCAGGATGAAGATCAGAGAAGACAAGAGGGTGATAAAAAAAGATGTGAAAATGAATGCAATAGGCCTTGCATTGAAAAATGCATCAGAACAGAGTGTGGAGAAGAACTTACTTGTGTAGTAGAAGAGATACGGAAAAAATGCGAAGGAACTTGCGAGCCTGCAGATGATTGTGTTAAAAAATGCACGCAAGGTGGGGATTGGTGGAAAGAATTTGAAAATAAAAATGAGAATAAACAAGAAAAAGGAGTTTTTCAGGTAGGGGGAAGCTGTAGAACTAGCCAAGGAAAAACAGAGGGATTTCTTTGGTTTGGGGGATGGGGAGAGCCTTTTGAACAAATCCAGTATTTAAAAAACAAATATTATTCTGGAGGACAAGCCGATTGGTGCAAAAATGATTTTGAAAATCTAGAAAAACAAAGGCAGGAATTTGAAAAAGGCTTCAATCAAGAATTTGTCACATGGTTTTTTGAAAAGTATTTAGCTAATTCTGCAGAAAACTGGGAGCAATCTGTGTCTGGAATTTTTGAGCTTTATTGGAAAGATGCGGATAATTCCAGAGAAATGGCATATAGGATGCAGTGCCTTGGAATTAATGAACTTCCAGCTATTAATCTAATCAATGTAAAATATGAAACAGATTATGGAAAATTAGAATTCTGGGAAGAAATAAAAACAGTGAAATTAGAGGGGATGGATAATGAAGTACAGATTGTTTCTCCTTATATGAGAGCATGGGTTTTTCCTAATAAAGAATTTATGGAATATGAAATGAAAAAAGCAATGAAAAATCATGAGTTTCCAGGAGGGCCAGAACAAAAAATGGAAAGAGAGAATGAGGAAGGTCCAACAGCGCAGGAGAGGGAAATAATAAAGCAGGATAAAAAATTTATGAATCAGATAAAAAAAATAACAGAGAAGTATAATGGAAATTTAAATGCAGTTATAAGGTTTATTGATAACGGAACAGTTATTTTTAATTTGTATGCTCAAGTGAATGAAAATGATATAATGAAAGTTAAGCCTATGCTTCCAGAAGAAGTCCCTCAGGAAGATGTAAGGATTGACATTGAATTTCAAAAGCTTTATGACATAATATATATGCAGGAAAAAGAAATGGGCGGACAGAGAATAGAAAACCCTCCATGGGACAGAAAATCTCAGCCTGTGCAAAAAATCAAAGATGCAGTTAATGGTGTTAAAATGTATTTTAAGGTAAGAGATATGCTGAATTCTGCTAAGATTTATCCAGAGACAAGTGAGAAAGATGCAAGGGCTTTGATGAAATCTTTTTTCAGCATGATGATGAAGTCTGAAAAAGATGGCAATCCTGAAATGAAGAAAGAAATGCAAAATGAAATGAACAGTGAAAATCCTAATGGGGAAAAAGAAATTACAGGAAACATTATTTTTGGCTGAATTTTGAGAATAAATGTTCAATCTTACAGGCTATTTATTAGCCCTGTTTTATACAGGAATTTTGGGGTTCAAAAAATCTTTTGGGTTGTTTGATTGGAGATTTTTTGGGGTTTTTAACATCTAAAAATCAGTTGTAATCAAATGTAGATATATATAAATATTAAAAAAATTAAAGATATTTATGGCAAGTCTAAATATAATGCAAGATTTCTTAATAAAATCAGGGATTAGTACTGAATTATATACTCTTGAAAATGCTAAAGAATTTGCATCTTTAATAATCGGGCTTTATGACACAGAAGAATTGGACAGCGCAGTTAAAGATGCAATAGATGAACAAATGAACAGACAAGAAACAGGAAGATTGCAAGTTTTCATAGGATGTGATTATACTATTAATCCGCGACATGTTGAAGACTGTCTTGTCAAACCTCATGAACACATATTTAAGAGGGGCAGTAGAAATGAACAAAAAGAGATTTATGGAAAAAGAGATGAGGCATATAATGGGAGAAATAAATCTGGCGAACCTCACTCTGCTTTTTTTGTATATGATACTAATGCTGCAGTAATGGCTGATTTTATCGGTAAAAATGGAGAAAGTCTTTTGAGTCGTGCTGTTCGTAACACATATCTTTCAGCATTAGAAAGTTCTTTGAGGTATTCTGTCGCGAGAGAAGAGGCTCCTTTAGGGAGCCCTGAAATCGAAGATGTTCGTGTCTAACTACTTAAACCTCAATTTTTTATTGTCAAGAACTCCGGAATAAATTCCGGAGCGTGTTCGGAGTTCTTGAACACCTCGAAAATTAAATTTGCTTCATCAAAAACGAAGTTTTTGAATGCCTCGAGAACTATAAGTTCTCTCAGTCTCACGAACTAAAGTAGGGAGTTTACGCAAATTTAATTTTCTCAGTATTAAATAGAATATTTATAGGGATGAGGAGATTTATATAATTTCAATATTGTAAAATAATATGCCTATAATAGACCATAAACATCAAACAGAACATGGAAAAGACAGAGAAGAGTACTGGGTTCATATGATTATAGACATGTTAAAATCAGAATTTCCGTCTTATTTCAAAAATAGGAAACCCATTATAACGAAAACTGAGAACTTATTAGAGCTTAAGGGTTTGAACATCGAGGGCGGAATCATAACTCAAAGGGAGATAAAAGTCAATGATAAATTGTATAGATATGAGATTAGATTGAGGGGGTGATTTTGATGATTGGGATAATCCGAGGGTTATTAGGCGGCAGGTTTTTCTGCCTGCTCTTCTTTTTTAACGTCTTTTGGCTTTTCTTTTGGCTTATTTTGCTCCTGGAATATTTCTGCGAGGGTTTTTGCGCCCTGCTTAATAACTTTCAGATTTACCTGAACTGTTGATGTTGAGAGAATCTTTCCTCTGATTGTTTTTCTTAACCTTAAACCTTCTCTATTATCTTTCATTCCCCAGCCTTTTTTTAACAGGACTTTCTTTAAACCGAGACCTTCAACATCTTTGGAATGCGGAAATCCTGCAATATCACTTGCACCAGTAATCTCAAATTCATAACCATCAAGCTCAGATTTTATTTCTTTGCCATCTATTTTTTCGCCTAAAGATTTTCCTACAGGGACTTCTGATTCTGTCTCTAGTTTCCATGCTTTTCCATTATCAGACATATTTAATTTGAATGGCATATATCAAACAGAAAAAAAGGGTTTTTAAAGCTATCTTAGTTATAGTATTATATGGGCAGACATTTGCCGGTTATTCTGACTTCGGCAGTTTTGATTTATGGATGCGGAACAGGCTGCATTAAAGGAAGTAAAGAGGTAATGTTTGAAATAACTCGGATTCCAGAGTACTTGTATGAAGTAAAGAATAAGCAAATAACTACTCAAAATACTCTGACAAATTATTTTCATCTTTATTCTATTGATGGAGCTACAAACAAATATAAATTTGATATTCCTGGAAGAGATTAGGCTACCGTTACTTTTGAGAAAAGAGACTCTATTTCTTGTTTGTTTTTTAATTTCGTCTTTATAAGATGATAATCGCTGTTTATTATTTTTTTCTTATTTCTTGCAAGGTTTGTCAAACAGATTTTGTCTTTTGTTTTTGCAGAAACAAAAATTAGAAGAAAAGAGTGGATAATCCTTTTGTTTTTAATTATGTGATCAAGTGAAATTGAATTGATCTTAGATAATTTGGCTTTTATGCCGTATTTTGCAAACATTATTCTTTGTACTGCTCGCTTAATTGTTTCACCGAGTATCAGTCTTCCTCCTGGAAGACCCAGAAGATTATGATATGGTCTTTTATTTCTTTTTATCAGATATGCTTGTTCTTTATCTCCTATGTGTATGAGTATAACGGGTACAACTACTTGCTTTTCGGATAAATAAGGAATGATACATTCCGAATTCTCTGTTAACTCATAGTGTTTTCCATCTTTTTTTAGAACTTTTCTGGCTAAAAGTCCCTTTAAATGATAGTTAATTTTATTTGATCTCTCTTTCAGAGATTTTTCTATTTCATTGAATTTAAGCTTCTTATTGTATAAAAATAAATCTAATATCTTGTTTTTCATTTAGTCAAATTTTTTGAGGAACTATTTAAATATTGTTGTAACTGCTTTTTGTGATGAATAAGTATAATAAAAATTTGGTTCATTATATTGTTGTAACTGGAATAATCATTCGAGAAGGAAGGTATCTCATTGCTAAAAGAGCGGAATGGGAAAAGGCTTTTCCAGGAAAATGGTCCGTTCCGGGTGGAAAGCTTGAAGTGTTAGATTATGTTTTAAAAAAGAAAGATACGAAAGATCATTGGTATAACATATTTGAGAATTTGCTTGCAAGAGAAACTTACGAGGAAGTTGGACTGAACATACAAAAAATAGGATATGTGACTAGTATGGCATACATAAGGCCAGATGACATTCCTTGTACAATTGTTAGTTTATATGCATATTCTAATGAAGGCGAAGTTAAACTGTGTGATGCACTCTCGGACTATCGATGGGCGAGCTTAGAAGAGACTAAAGAATATGACCTTGTTGAGGGGTTGTATGAAGAAATTGAGATGCTTGACCGCATGCTTAAGGGAGAAGATGCGGGTCAATGGAAGAAAAATTAGAACTTCTTTATAATGAAATTTCCTGCAGGACTTTTAATTCGGATGCTGAAAGCAAATCTTTGTTTTCCTTGAATTGTTTGAATTGCTTTTCACTTATGTTTGCATAGAGATATTTTACATCTTTCAATCTCCTGTCAAATGCAATTCCTGATAATGCAAGAGCCAATTCCTGCCACTCTGTTGCAACTTCAATGCTTGCTTTATCATGCTGCAAGGATTTTATTCTTGCAACTTCTTCTCCTTTATCATCGATTAATGGCAAGCCCACTCTTGCCTTTCCTGCAATTATTTTCACTCCGAAAATAGCAGGATTGCTGTTTCTAAACACATAATTTGGCAATATCTCGAGTTTACATATTGTGGCTAATTGCATTAATTTTTCCTTTTCTATTTCAGTCTGCTTTTCTTTTCTCCATAATTGCAAGTCTTCAATTAATTTGTATATTACATTATTTGTTAAAACTTTTACATGCCCAGATTCAACACCCTCCTCTAATTCAACATTGAATCCAACAACAATCGCATCTAAAGAGTTGATTTCTAAGTTTGCTTTTGCACTACCGATGTCTGCTTTTCCTATCGGGCCTATGCCCGCTTTTAATATATGAATATTTTCTCTTTTTAGTAAAGTTATAAGAGCTTCCAAGCTGCCGAGAGATTCTGCTTTTATTATTATACCTTGTGCATCTAATTGTATTACTTGGGATAATTCTTTCTTGAATTGCAACCTTACTTTTTCCATACCGATTTTGCTTTTAATCTCCTGGAAAGGCATTCCAGGCAAAATGTCATTGATATTTGTCAACTGCATCCGTACACCTGTTGCTGCAATTGCCTGCTTTACTGGAGAAAATTTATTTTCCAATGGAAGAATCTCTTGAATTGCCCTAACTTTCGAAATAATCGGTTCATTTAAAGAGGCAATTACTAATTCATCCCCTTCATCAAGATAGCCATCGTATAAAATTGCTTCTATATAGTGCATCGATTTATCTTTTTTTACTTCCAATATTACTCCTTTGGATTCTTCTAAAATTTTTAATCTTTCCTTAAGAAATTTCTGACTTAGCCCACATAAAACAAATAAGAGTTCTGAAATGCCCTGCTTTGTTTTTGCTGAGCAAGGAACGAGAGCAATTTTTTTTGTGAAATCAGTGACTTCATAATATAAATCAGAATCAAATCCTTGCTCTTTCAATGTGCCTTGAAATGTTAACAAAGCTTCCTGAAATTCCTGCTTTACATTTTCAGATTGAGATTCTATTGATTCTTTTATACTTTCTTTTGGCTGCCAGCCTGAAATGTTGTCTATTTTGTTAAGCGCGATGAGGAAGGGCGTTTTGTTATTTCTCAGGATTTGAAGAACTTCGGCTGTTTGGGGTTTTATGCCTTCTTTAATGCTTATGACCAATATTGCTAAATCGGCCAATGCTCCGCCGCGTTTTCTTAAATTTGTGAAAGCGGCATGTCCCGGAGTATCAATAAAAAGAAATCCAGGTATTTCAAGTTTGATTTTATTTTTTTCAATCAGCGGGCAGGTTAATTTTATTTTCTCAAAAGGATATTTTGTGAAAGAAATCTTTTGAGTAATGCCTCCTGCCTCTTCTTCCTGAAAACACGAGCCTCTAAAGCAGTCTAAAATTGAGGTTTTTCCATGGTCTACATGACCGCATACTGTTACTATTGGCTGTCTTAATGTCATATTGATTTCTCCTTAGCATATTAGCATGATGCAAAGAGGGTTTTTAAGTCTTTAGAACTGAGAAGCTTTGTTGTTCGAAAAAAGAATAATTAACATATTTTTCTACTTCTGATTCCAATCTTTTAGCGTGTTCCAGAGGAAGTATTTGGGAGTCATATAATATTCTGCAATAAACCACTAGATTTGAAATAAAATCCATTCTTCTTTTTCCTTCCCGTTGCTTTGCATTGTCTTCATGATGACTGTGTATGCCGATTGAAAGCCAACTACCTGCTTTTAATAAGTAATCTCTTCCGTTAAAACGAGCATAGTGAAGAGTGCGCGTTAATTCTGGAAATATTTTTTCTCCCTTTAGATAAGCGGTAAGTGAGTGCATATTTGATTCATTGATGTCTCTTCTGGTTATTTTGGGTGTTGCTGCTTGGGTATATGGCACAATTAGTGTTCTTGAGATTTTAAATGAAATTCTTTCTTTTGTCATCCATTGGGTTTATGAAAAGGGTATAAAAAGATTTGTGCTTTTAATAAATAAGGTATTCTGTCATGCATATTCTTAAAAATGCTTAAGATTATTTCTTGGAATGGTTAAAATGGATGAGTTGGAATGGTCTACAACGCTGTATCAGGTTAGAGAGGTTTGGTATACGGCCCTGCTTGACTTTCCTTCACGAGGACAAGAGGTGCGAATTGTTGGAGATGTTAGACTTGTTGGAGTTTATAGAACTTTGAAAACGGCAAAGATCACAAAAAGAAGAAAAGAAATGAGTCTTCAAAAAATGATGGAAGAGAAAGACGAAGTTGCTCGAAAAAGGATGTTTGTGAAGCATATGATAAGAGAAAGCACATGTGCTCCCGCAGGGTATGGGGCAACGATATCCTCTTTTTCCTGTGCCATCAGTGAATTGACAGATGCTGCAGATGGAGTATATTGGAATGTTTCTTTGAACAAAAGAGGCAACCCCGAAAACAATAAGTTAATTGTAAGAGACTCTTACGATTCCAATCTTGCGTGGGAATACCCTCCTAAAACAATGTTTAAGGATGAAAGAGTGAGAATAAGATGACTTCGTGACTTTACAAGGAATGGGTAGTATGTAATACTTTTGATGAATGTTTTTAGTATTGAAAAGGATTAAAAGGCAGATTGATTTTGAGAATTTAGTGAATCATGGAGTGTCATCATCGGAGAGAAAGTCGTCTTTATCCTCATTGGAAAAGGGCTCTCTTTTCCTGCTGCTTGAGAAGTAGTATTCGTTTGTGACTTCGGGCTCATTATCCATTGGGAAACTAGTAAAGAGATATATAAAACCTTTGTTAAAATGGCGGAGATACAACAAAAAGGAAAAAACAAGAGAAGAAAAGTTGATTTCAAGTACAACTGGAAGGTATATTTGAGTTTTTTAAAGAAATATAAATGGCTCTTTGCGCTCACCATATTTATTGCATTATTGAATGAGGTTCTTAATTTGACTGAAAAATTCCTTTTCAAGTATGTAATAGACAATGGAAATGCATATGGGGCGAAGACAATAACCCTGGAAATTTTTACAAGCATATTAATAAGCATAGCTATCGTTTATTTAGCAACTGTTCTTGTTAAAGCAGTTATTAAGTGGGTTTCTCTGCATTTGATAAATAAGTTAGAATCTCGCTTGATTATTGATTTGAAACAAAGATTTTTCAACCATATTGTAACCTTGTCGCATAGTTTTCATGTCACGCATAAAACTGGTTCGCTCATATCAAGAATAGGCAGAGGTTCAGGAGCAATAGAAAGAATGACTGATTTTCTTGTATTTAATATATTTCCGCTGTCTTTCCAATTAATTATGACTTCTATTTCGCTAATATACTTTAACTTAACAAGTGCAATTGTTGTTATTACGACAATAATTATTTTTGTGAGTTACAGCTTATATATGCAAACTGTCCAAAAAAAGGAGAATGACAGATTAAATAAAATGGAAGATATTGAAAAAGCGAATTTGGCTGATTTTATGACAAATATTGACTCGATAAAATATTATGGAAAGGAGGCAGATATTAAATCTAAGTATGCTAAATTAACAAATAACACTAAGAATTCTTTAATAAGATTCTGGAATTATTACAGGTGGATGGATTCTGGACAGAACTTAATTTTATGGATTGGAACTTTCATGCTGATATATTTCAGTATGAGAAGTTATTTGGTTGGAGAGATTACAATTGGAACG
>Ga0209211_10004147_pt1 | contig 22897 bp, 20 predicted proteins | sample RifGroA2_FD_183992 | JGI IMG/M metagenome (GOLD analysis project Ga0209211, IMG submission 183992) | Groundwater microbial communities from Rifle, Colorado, USA - Groundwater A2 (SPAdes) (version 2) | ecosystem: Environmental > Aquatic > Deep subsurface > Groundwater | place: Rifle, Colorado...
CGCAGGCGCCGCACCGGCCGCCGAGCTTCGGCTCACGGAGGTCGCCGAACACCGGGGCGTCCCGCCAGAGGTCGGCGAACGAGCCGGCGCGCAGGCTGCCCGCGGTCACGGGCATGTACGGGCACGGCGTCACGTCGCCCTCGGGCGTGATGCGGCAGTAGTACTTGCCCGCGGGGCACGAGCCGTGCGCGTAGTTCCCGAGCAGCGGCGACGACGGGTTGAGCTCCCACAGGATCCGCCGGAAGTGCGGCGCGCACTTGGCGCGGATCAGGAGCCCGTCGGCGCGGCCCACCGGCGTGGACCACGGGTCCTCGAAGCGCGCCTCCGCGGGCGCGCCGGCCACGCCGAGCATCCGCCGGACGAACGAGGGCGGTCCCTCGCCGACACCCTGCGCCCGGGCCAGATCGGTCAGGATGCGCTCGTACGCGGCCGGGTCGATGTCGGTCAGGTTCCGCCCGCGCCCGGTGCGCACGAGGAAGAAGAAGTTCAGGACCCTCGCGCCGAGCTCCTTCGCGAGGTCGATCATCGCGGGGACCTCGGCCACGTTCCAGTCCGTCACGGACATGTGGAGCGAGAAGTCGAGCCCCTCGCCGTTCAGGACCTTCGTCGCGCGCACCGCCCCCTCCCACGCGCCCGGGAGGCGGCGGAAGGCGTCGTGCCGCTCCGGATCCGTCGAGTCGAGGCTGATCGAGGCGCCGAGGACGCCGTGCCGGCGCATGAGCCTGGCCTCGCGCTCGCGCAGGAGGACGCCGTTGGTGCCGAGGACGGTCGTGAAGCGCTTCTCGGCGGCGTAGTCGGCGATCTCGAAGAGGTCCCGGCGGAGGAACGGCTCGCCGCCGGTCAGGATCAGGAACACGTTCGGGTTGACCTCGGCGATCTCGTCGATCACCCGGCGGCACTCGTCCGTCGACAGCTCGCCGCGCGTGTCGGCGCCGGCGAACGCCGACAGGTAGCAGTGGGCGCACTCGAGGTTGCACCGCCGCGTCAGGTTCCACGACACGCTGTACGCCGTGTACGGCGCCGGGGCCGCGGCCGGCGCGGGGACGGGCGTCGCGGGATACGTCACGGCACGGTGCTCGGGGAGGCGGGGGCGGGCACGCGGGGCAGGGCTCGACGGGACCCGTTCCCTCCGCGTGGAGAGCGGGCCCAGCGCGCCCGGATGGAGCCCAGCCGCAACGGGGCAGCGGACGCGTGCCGCGTGGTCCCGCGAGCCCTGCCCCGCGTGCCCACCCCCGCCTCCCCGCCCTACCGCGGCTTCTTGTTCGAGACGTACCCCGCGAGAACCTCGTTCATCGTCTGCCGCGCCTGCCCGATCCCGTCCTCGCAGACGGCGAGGTCGATCGTGGTCACGCCGCGCGCCGCGGCGACGCGCTCGACCTCCTCGCGCGTCATGTCGCGCATGAAGCCGGCGGGCACGCGGTCGAGCCGCGCCCGCGCCTCCTCGGTCCAGGCGAAGCCGGTCCCGCCCGTCCCACCCGGCGCGCCGGGCGCGGAGGCGGGCTCGAACCGGGTCCGGGCGAGCAGCGTGTCCCAGCCGCTTCCGAGCTTGTCCCGGCCGACCGTCTCCTCGATCATCGGCAGCGCGAGCTGGCAGGTGATGACCGGGATGCGCTTGCCGCGCGCGTACTTCTCGACGCGGGCCTTGGCGCGCCGGCGCAGGTACGCGTCGGTCACCTCGCGGAGGGCGTCGCGCGCGTCGGCCGACCACCTCACCTCGACGCCGGGCAGCGACTCCTCCGCCTCGATGCCGCCCTCCCGGGTCGCGATCGCCTCGACGACCTCGCGCGAGATCGTCTGGAACCGGTCCGCGCCCGCGCGGCACACCGGGCACGTCACGACGGGCCTGGGCCCCTTGACCGTGTAGCCGCAGACCGAGCAGATCGCGGTCGCCGCCTGCTGCTCGGCGCGCAGCGTCGCGACCGCCACGTCCTCGGCGAGGATCTGCATGCGCTCGGCCAGCCGCGTCGGCATGAAGATCGCCATCGCCTCGTCGATGACCTTGTTCGTGATGACCGTGTGCCCCTGCTCGATCGCGTAGCGCAGGAGCGCCGTGCGGGCGACGCCCTTCACCTGCGGCGGCACGCGCTCCATCCGCGCCTCCGCCTCCTCGGTCCACGCGATGATCTCCTCGGCCCGCACGTCGAGCGGCGGGTAGAACTTCCCGCCCGTCAGGAGCACGTTGCACGGCGCGAGGCGCAGGAGGTTCTCGGTGTTGGAGCCCAGGTCCGTCTCGCCCTCGTCCGAGTGCACGCCGACGCGCCCGAGGACGAGCAGCCAGGGCTGCTCCTTGCGGGCGAAGGTCAGGATCTTCTCGAAGCACTTCCCGTCCAGCAGCGTGATCGCGAGGTCCACGCCCTCCGCCGCGGCGAGCTTCCGGCCGATCTCCAGGTGCGACTGGTAGATCTTGGCGAGGCCGGTGTCGATGATCTCCTCGTGGAGCTGCTCCTGCTCCTTGAAGCGGAAGATCTTCGAGGCCTTCTCGGAGAGGACGCCCACGATCCCGTTGAACATCGCGTAGTGCAGGTACGGGTCGTACACCGCGACCGCGTGGAGCGGTCGGTGGAGCGCCTTCGAGAGCCCGATCCCGAGCCGGAGGCCGTTGAACGACTGCGGCGAGCCGTCGAGGCAGACGACGATCGCCCCCTGCTGGTCCTTCAGGGGATCCGCGTTCCTGACGACGAGCGTGTCGCGCGCCACCTTGCGGACGAACCGCTCGGTGACCGAGCCGAGCTGGCTGTCCTTCACCGCGCCCATGCCGAGGGCGCCCATGACGACCAGGTCGCAGTCGTTCGCGACGCAGTCCTCGACGAGCACCTTGTAGTGCTTGCCGTCGATCATCTTCCGCTCGCAGGCGAGGCCCGCCTCCTCGGCGCGACGGGCCATCACGTCCAGGTACGACTCGGAGATCAGCTGGAGCCCCATCGCGATCAGGGAGTCGTGGATCTTCCGCTGGCGCTCGAGCTCGGCCTCGTCCCGGTACTCCTCCGGCAGCGTGTACTCCATCTGCTTGAACCGGTAGTCGTGCAGCCGCGCGGCGTACACGTGGATGCCGGTCAGCCTCGCTCCGGACGCCCGGCCCAGCTCGACGGCGAGGTCGACCGCCCGGTTCGAGAGCTCCGAGTTGTCCACGGGAACGTAGATGTGCTTGAACATGCCGCCTCCCTGTCGATTCATGTCACTGCCGCTTATCGCAGCTCGAAGTCGACGCTCGCCGTGGCGCGCGCCGCGAGCGTGACCGCCTTCGTGACCGTCCTCGGCTCGTCGTACAGGGGCCGGCCATCCTTGTCCCGCCCCCTCGGGCGGAAGCCCGCGTGCCACATCGTGACCCTCCACGTGCCGGGCGGGACGTCGGCGATCCGGAAGGCGCCCCGCGCGTCCGTCACCGCCACGTACGGACTGTCGTGGACGACGATCCACGCCGACATGTGCGGGTGGGCGTCGCAGACGACCCGGACCACGCCCGGCTTCCTGAGCCGGCGCGTGATGTCGATCGCCTGGTCCCTGGTCGGCAGCGCCAGGTTGAACACGGTCGTGCGGTTCAGGACTCCGTGAGTGTTGTGGAGGATCGTGTCCAGGTTCCTGACGCGGACGCGGTCGCCGGGCCCCACCGCGGTCACGTGGGGCGCGAACAGGCACCGCTGGTTGTCGAGGACCACGTCGGCGCCCCCGGGCTTGCCGCGCGTCGCCTGCTCGATCAGGACGACGGCGCCCCGCACCCCGCCGTCCGGGCCCACGACGAGCGCCTCGGAGGGCACCCGCTCGCCGCAGACGTCACGGTTCTTGTTGACCGGGATCGGCTCGAGCCGCGGCGGCGTGCCGGCGAACCGCACCGTGCCCTGCACGACGCCGCCGTCGGCGAGCGCGACCGCCTCGTAGGCCGCGGCGGAGGCGGGGCCCGCGAGCAGGAGCAGGCCGAGGACGGCGAGACGGGGCCCGCTCACGCCCACCTCACGGCGCAGGCCTGCCTCAGTGCTTCGCCGGCGCGCCGACGGCGGCCTTCACGCCCTCGGTCCGCTTGGCGACGGCGAAGCCGTCCGGCAGGATGAGGAACACCAGGAGGCTCGCGATCGCCAGCGGGGTCAGCGCGATCAGGCCGAGCGTGCGGGTCTCGAACCTGAGGTGCATGAAGTACATCGCCACGAGCGCCGCCTTGGCGAGGGCGAACCCGACCAGGAGGACGCCGATCGTCAGCTTGGCGAGGGGCATGAAGATCACCGCGATCTCGACGACCGTCAGGACCGCCAGGCACCAGAAGATCGCCATGTAGTTCGGATGCGTGTGCTCGCCGCTCGCCATCGCTCGGCCCCTCACAGGAGGTACATGAAGGTGAAGACCATGATCCACACGAGGTCGACGAAGTGCCAGTAGAGCCCCGTGATCTCGACCGCGTTGTAGCTCGCCCCGGGGTCGGGCCGGTTCGTGACGTAGCGGAGCATCGCGAGGAGGTAGAGCACGCCGCCCGTCACGTGCAGACCGTGGAAGCCGGTGACGATGAAGAACGACGTGCCGAAGAGCGACGCGCCCCACGGGTTGCCGTCGATGTGGAGCCCCGCCCCGATCAGGTGCGTCCACTCGTAGGCCTGTAGGCTCACGAAGATCGCGCCGCCGAGCGCCGTGAGGAAGAGGAACAGCCGGCACCGCGCGCGGTCGCCGCGGCCCAGCCACTCCAGCGCCTTGACCATCGTGACGCTCGAGCAGATCAGCAGGAACGTCATCACGGCGGTCAGGTTGATGCCGAGGACCTCGTACGGGTTCGGCCAGTCGGCGCTCGTCGCGCGCATCCCGCCGTACGCGGCGAGCAGCGTGCCGAAGCCGACGGCGTCGCCGGCCAGGAAGATCCACATCCCGAGCTTGCCCCAGCTCTCGGGCGTCAGGGGGGTCTCGGCCGGTTCGACGGCCGGGTGAGCGGAGGCTGCCTGGCTCATATCGTCTCCTTGAGGATGTCCGGATGACCCTTCCGGCCGAGGCGCGCGCCGAGCGCCCGCGCGACCGCGCGCGGCCGGTATCCCGCGCACCAGGCGAGGGCGCCCCCGACCGCGAGCACGAGGGCGAACGGCAGGCCCATGAGCGCCACGTAGGCCCAGTTGAACGTGCGGTCGCCGTAGCCCGACGCGATGCAGGTCGCGCAGCCGAGCGCGACCCGGGGCGCGAGTGCCTGCCCCAGGAGCGCGGCGCCCAGGCCCTGCGCGGTGAGCCGCGTCGAGCGGCGAGCCGAGCGCCGGAATCGTTCGAGGGATGTCATCATGCGAGGTACACGGCCACGTAGAGGAGCGGCCACAGCGCCACCACGAAGTGCCAGTACATCGCGCAGGCCGTGAGCGGCCCCGCGCGCCTCTCCAGCAGGGGAGCGCGCGCGGCGAGCACCGCCACCACCAGGAGCCAGACGAGCGCGCCGAGGACGTGCGCCGCGTGGGCGCCGATCAGCGTGTAGAAGGTCGCGCCGTACGCGCCCGACGAGAGCGTCAGGCCGAAGCGGATCAGGCGCGCCCACTCGTAGCCCTGGACCAGCAGGAACAGCGCGCCGAGCCCCGCGGTCGCGAGGAGCCAGCGCAGCAGCGCGGCGCCGTCGCGCCGGCGCAGCGCGCGCCCCGCCGCGAGCATCGTCGCGCTCGAGGCGAGCAGCACGAGCGTGTTGAGACCGGTGACGGCGACCGGCAGCCGCGGCTGGAGCGGTGGCGGCCACACGGCCGCCGACACCCGCAGCACGAGGAACGCGGAGACCAGGCCCCCGAAGAACATGATCTCGCCGCTGATGAGAAAGATCATCGCCAGCCGGACGTTGTCGAGGAACGGCCGCCGCGGCGCCGGCTCGCGGTCGTCGCCGTCGCCGCCGCCTGGCGGGGGCGGGATCCGCGCCCCGCGCGCCGGCCGCGCGACGCCGGGGGGTTCCAGGATCTCGGTCGTCACCAGCGGATCCCCACGAAGAACGACGCGACGACGAGCACGCCGATGATCGCGAGCAGCACGCGGACCGTCTGGCGGTTCCTCGCGTCGATCATGTCTTGTCGAACGCCAGCAGCGCCAGCAGCGCCGGCAGGTAGAGCAGCGAGGCGAACAGCACGCGGCGCGCCGCGCCCGGCGACGGCGCCAGCGCATGCCGGGCGCCCAGGGCGACGAACGCGCCACCCAGCACGAACGCGCCCGCGAAGTACACCGGCCCGGCGAGGCCGATGAGGGTCGGCATCAGGCTGACGGCGAGCAGGGCGAGGCAGCCCGTCACGATCTGGCGCTCGGTGCTCGTGCCCTCCGCGTCGACGACGGGGAGCAGGCGCACCCCGGCCCGCGCGTAGTCGTCCCGGTAGAGCCGCGCGATCGCGAGCGTGTGCGGGAGCTGCCAGAGGAACAGGATCGCGAACAGCACCCACGCGCCGACGCCCAGGTCCTCCCGCGCCGCGACCCAGCCGGTGACGGGCGGGAGCGCGCCGGGCACCGCGCCCACCATCGTGCAGAAGGGCGTGCGGAGCTTGAGCGGCGTGTACGCGCCGAGGTAGAGGAGCGCGGTCGCGGCGGTCACGCCGGCGGCGAGCCCGCTCACGAGCGCGGCGAGGTAGAGGAGCCCGGCGAGCGCGCTCGCGGCGCCGAACAGCAGAGCCTCGAGCGGCTGGAGCCGGCCGTCGGGCAGCGGCCGCCCGCGCGTCCGCTCCATGCGGGCGTCGACGTCGCGCTCCCAGTACTGGTTGAGCGCCAGCGTGCCGCCCGCCGCCAGCAGCGTGCCGACGAGCAGGTGCACGAGCCGGCTCCACTCCGGCGCGCCGGTGAGCCCCACGTAGTAGCCGACGGCGGTCGTCACGAGCACCATCAGCACGACCCGCGGCTTCGCCAGCGCGACGAGGTCGGCGAGCACCTGCCGGCGCTCGCGCGCGACCGCGCCGGCGAGGACCTTCGCGGCCGGGGAGGCGAGCCCGCTCTCGAGCGTCGGCGGCGTCACGAGCCCTCCAGCCGCGGCTCCGCCACGAGGCGGCGGGCGAACGCCGGGTCGCAGACCACGGGCACCGGCGCCGACGCTTCCGCGGCGATCGCGCGCAGCGCCAGGATCACGGCCGCGCCGAGGATCAGGCTGCCCACGACCCGATGCGCGACCGGCAGCAGCAGCATCGTCAGCTGCTCGCCGGGGATCCAGATCGGCGAGAACCGCGCGAGGTAGCTCCCGACGCCGAGCACGAGCTGGACGCCCAGCAGGGCCAGCAGCGCGCGCGCCGCCGGCGCCGCCACGGGGTCGCCGCCGCGGCGGGCGCGGGCGGCCACGATCGGCGCGAGCACGAAGACCAGCACGGCGCCCGCCAGGTGCAGGTCGAGGCGGCCCGCGTGCGTGAGCAGGGCGCCGAACACGATCTGCACGTAGACCAGCGCGGCGGCGAGCACGGTCAGCGCGCGGAGCGACGGCTCGATCGCGCGCGCGGGCGCCGGCGCCCGCGAGGCGAGCAGCGCGATCGCGACGAGCAGCCCGAAGAAGGCCTGCGCGAGGCCGCCGTGGAGGATCGCGAGCGCGTCCTTGACGAGGACGACGCGCAGGCCGCCGAGCACGCCCTGCGCGATGACGGCGAGCGCCGCGACGAGCCCCAGCGTCCGGAGCCGCCCGCCCCGGCGCCAGAGCGCGGCCGCGAGGCCGAGCGTGAGGAGCCCGACCGCCGCGCCGAGCAGCCGGTGGCTGTGCTCGTAGAGCACGCCGCCCACCATTCGGGACCACGGGAACAAGAACATGTTGTACCCGAACGTGCTCGGCCAGTCCGGGACGGCGAGCGCGGCGCCGGTGTTCGTGACGAGCCCCCCGACGAGGATCAGCACGAGCGTCGCGGCCGCGGTGACGAGCGCCAGACGGTGCGTCACGGCCATCCCCCGCCCGCTCAGTGGCGCCGCGCCCCCGCCCGGGCGGCGGGCACCGTCTGCGGCAGGAAGTCCTCCGCCCACTCGGGCACGCTGTACTCGTACGGACCGCGGTAGACGGTCGGGAGCGCTCCGCCCCAGTTCAGGTGCGGGGGCGGCGACGGCGCGGTCCACTCGAGCGTGGTCGCGTTCCACGGGTTCAGCGGCGCCCTCGGCCCCGCGAAGAGCGACCAGAAGAAGTTGATCACGAACGGGAGCTGCGCGAGGCCGAGGCCGATGGCGCCGATCGTGATCAGCACGTTCCACCACTGCAGGGGCTGGAGGAACTCGTACTGCAGCGGGTTGTAGATCCGGCGCATGTGGCCGCCGATGCCGAGGATGTGCATCGGGAAGAACGTCATGTTGAAGAAGACGAACGTCGGCCAGAAGTGGAGGTGGCCGAGCGCGCGGTTCGTCATCCGGCCGAACATCTTCGGGAACCAGTAGTAGATCGCGGCGAACGCCCCGAAGATGGAGCCGCCGAACACCACGTAGTGGATGTGCGCGACGATGTAGTACGTGTCCTGGATGTAGATGTCGACCGGCGTCGAGGCCATGAAGATGCCGGAGAGCCCGCCGATCACGAACATCGAGACGAACGCGAGCGCGTTGAGCATCGGGACCGTGAGCCGGATCCGCCCGCCCCAGAGCGTGCCGAGCCAGTTGAACGTCTTGATGGCCGACGGCACCGCGATGATCATCGTCGAGACCGTGAACGCCATGCCGAGCGCCGGGTTCATCCCGCTCACGAACATATGGTGGCCGTAGACGACCCAGGACAGGAACGCGATCGCGATCATCGAGAATGCCATCGCGTGGTACCCGAAGATCGGCTTCCGCGCGAAGACCGGCAGGATCTCGGAGGCGATGCCCATCGCCGGCAGGATCAGGATGTAGACCTCCGGGTGGCCGAAGTACCAGAACAGGTGCTGCCAGAGCAGCGGCTCGCCGCCGCCCGAGGGCCTGAACCAGCTGGTGCCCAGGACCCGGTCGAAGAGCATCATGGCCGCGGCCGAGGTGAGGACCGGCAGGGCCAGCAGGAGCAGGATCGCGGTGATGAACAGGGACCAGATCACCAGCGGCATGCGGAACATGGACATGCCCGGCGCGCGCATGTTGATGACCGTCGTGATGTAGTTGATCGAGCCCATCATCGACGAGATGCCGAGGACGAACAGGCTGATGAGCCACAGGTTCTGGCCCCAGTTCACCCCGGTGTACTCGACGACCGAGGCGAGCGGCGCGTACGAGGTCCAGCCCGCGGCCGCGTGCCCGCCCGGCACGAAGAAGCCGGCGAGCATGAGGATCCCGGCCACGAACGCCGCCCAGAACGACAGCATGTTCAGCACGGGGAACGCCATGTCGCGCGCGCCGATCATCAGCGGGATCAGGAAATTGCCGAAGCCGCCCGCGAGGATCGGCATCACGACGAAGAAGATCATGATCGTGGCGTGCATGGTGAACGCCATGTTGTAGGTGGACGGCTCGAGGATGCCGCCGGTCTCCCTCAAGATCAGGCCGAGCCCGGGGACGGGCGTCTCGGGCCAGGCGAGCTGCCACCGGATGACCAGCGCCAGCGCGCCGCCGAGGATCATCATCATGAGTCCGAGGAAGAGGAACTGGCGCCCGATCATCTTGTGGTCGGTCGAGAAGACGTACGTGCGCAGGAAGCCGAGCTCGTGGTGCTCGACGTGCGCGTGCGCGCTCGCGCTGATGACGCTCATCGCTTGGCCTTCTCCTCTCGCCGGGGCTCGTCCCGCGGCGCGTCGCCGGCCGGGGGCGTCGCCGCGGTCAGCGTCTCGGCGGCCCACTTCGCGTAGTCCGCGGGCGTGTGCACGTAGACCCAGCCCTTCATCCCCGAGTGGCCGAAGCCGCACAGCTCGGCGCACGGCAGCTCGTACTTCCCGGGCTTGGTCGCCTCGAACCACTGGGCGATCTCGCGCCCCGGCACGACGTCCTGCTTCATCCTGAACTGGGGAACGAAGAAGCTGTGGATGACGTCCTGCGACTTGAGGACGACGCGGACGACCTTGTTCACCGGCACGTGCATCTCGTCGAGGAGCGTCTTGTCGTCGGCCGTCCCGAACCGGCCGTCGGGCCCGGGATACGTGATCTGCCAGTTGAACTGCTTCGCGGTGACCTCGACGACGAAGTCGGTGTCCGGCTGCGTCATCTTGATCCTCGACCAGGCGGGCACGCTGAGCGCCGTGAGGAGGACGAGGATCAGCGCCGGCACCACGGTCCAGGCGATCTCGAGCGGCGTGCTGCCGTGAGTGTAGCGCGCCCGCCGCCCGGGCCGGTCACGGTAGATCCACAGGAACGCCACGAGCGCGACGCTCACGAGGACGAGCGTCGCGCCCGTGATGTAGTAGATCAGCTGGAAGAGCCAGTCGATGTCCTTCCCGTACGTCGAGACGTTCTCGGGCAGCCACCAGTCGAGCATGCTCGTCGAGCCTCCTGGCCCTCGGCGCTCTACTTCTTCATCTCGACCGCGACCCGGGCGGTCTGGCCGGCCTTGACCTCGACGTCCTTCGTCTGCTTCCCGAGCGTCTCGTGCCAGACCTCCAGCGTGTACTTGCCGGGCGGCACGTTCTCGATCCGGGTCGTGCCCTTGGCGTCGGTCACGCCGAAGAACGGGTTCGGCATCACCGCGATCCAGCCGAGCATCCAGCTGTGGACGTCGCAGGTCAGCTTGACGAACTCGGGCTTGTCGAACTTCTCGGTCATGACCTTCTTGAACTTCGGCTGGGCCTTGTTGATCGACGCGTTCGCCGTCGAGTACGTGTGGATGTTGTGCAGGATCCCGTCCGAGTTCTTGATGTCGATCGCGCCCGGCATCATCGCGACGACGCGCGGCACGAACTTGCACCCCTGCTGGTCGATCTCCGCCTTGGCCGCCCGGGCGGGGCCCTTCGCGCCGGCGACCGAGACGACCGCGTTCGCCAGGCCCTTGTTCGCGCCGACGACGACCTTCTCGAGCACGGCCTCGGTGCCGCACTGCTTCGTGTCCTTGTTGACCTTGAGCTTCTCGACGACGGGGGCGCCGCCGTACGTGACCGCCGCCTCGATGGTGCCGCCGCCCTGCGCGCCGGCGGGCGCGGGACGGTACGCGAACACGGCCACGCCCGCGATCAGCGCGAGCGTCACGAACACCGCCAACATCTTGCGCATCGCTCTGGCTCCTCCTGGGATCGGGTTAAGACCGCATCTGGGCGACGCGGACGACCAGCAGCATGGCCGCCAGCGTGAGGATTGCCACGACCGGAGGGAGCACGAACCGGCGCGAGGATTCGGGCTCCTCCAGGCGCAAATAGTACCACGAGGTCAAAGACATCTTCGGCCCCGCCTCCCCCGCCCCACCGTCCCAGGCCTGGAACGCCACCGGCGTGAAGACCCCGGGGCGGAACTCCGTCCGCGCGGCGTCCTTCGACGCGAGCGGTCGCTTCATGACCAGCCGGTACTGGCCGGCGGCGAAGACCGCCCGGCCCGTGGCCTCGGCCCCCGCGAGCGGCGCGAGCTTCGTGGGCCCGTGGGCGGTCGCCTCGCCGACGCCCTTGCCGCTCTCCCAGCGCAGGAGGTAGACGCCCTCCGAGGCGTCGCCCATCAGGAAGTAGGGCCGCTCGGCGCCGCCGCTCGGCCGGGGCGGGAACTGGAGCGAGATCGCGTCCGGGAAGGCCCGCGTGCCGTCGCCCGTGGACTCGGTCGGGTCGTCCCAGGTCAGGTGGAACGCGATCTCCCGGTCGTTGTAGACGGCGCGCACCGCGACCAGGTCGATGGACGGGTTGAAGTTGCGCGGGTCCACGATCACCTGGCCCATGAGCGGGATGTGGCTCGGGGCGATCCTCTTCCAGAGCGCCGCGTCGGGATCGTCCGGGATCGCGCCGGCCACGCTCGTCACGGTGACGAGCGTCGCGTACCGCGGCGCGCCCGGGCTCAGCGAGAGGATGTAGTTGGTGAGGTGCCAGACGTCCTCGGGCTTCTCGACGCTGTCGATGAACGACGGCATCGGCGTGCCGAGGACGCCGACCGCGATCCGCCTCGCGATGTCCGTCCGCGACGCGCCGCCGCGGAAGGACCACGGCTTGGTCAGGTTGGCGGGACGGATCGGGTGCCCCCAGTCGTCCTTCAGCTCGGCCCGCGACGGGCCGTCGGCCCGGCCCTGGTCGCCGTGGCACTTGTTGCACTCGATGGCCTCGTACATCTCCCGCCCGCGCTTGATCGACTCGGCCGACGACGCCACCTCCCGGGGCAGCTCGACCCGCTTCGGCGCCTCCTCCCGCTTCTCCGGCGCGAAGCGCTTGAGGTACGCGACCAGGTTCCAGCGGTCCTTCTCGGGGAGCACCGCCCACGGCGGCATCGAGGTCCCCGGCATGCCCTCGGTGATGACCCGGAAGAGGTCCTGGTCGGTGGGGACCTTGGTGGCCGTCGAGCGGACCTTGTAGACGCCGGTCGTGAAGTCGCGCGGCCGGGGCTCGAGCAGCTCCGCCGCCGGCCCCTTGCCGTCGCCTTTCTCGCCGTGGCAGCCCGCGCACTTCAGGTCGTACACCGCCTTCCCCGCCCCCGCGTCCCCCCCCTGCGCCGCCGCCGTCCCCGCGGCCGCGACGACGGAGACCGCCACGATGACCGCGATCACCGGCGCGCGTGACGCAGCGCGCGCGGGCCGGCGGGGGCGGTGATGCCCTCCGAGACCCGTGTTGTCAGGGTAATCGGAGACCCGAGCGCCGGCAGCGCCGCCGAGCGACGAGGCTAGCGTGGTCGAGGAGGGCATACCGCCCCCGCCGGCCGGGACACACCGCACGACGCGAGAACGAGCGCGCGCGGGCATCAGTGCGCGGTCTCCCAGCGCCGCGGCTGCTGCCCCGTCGCGTCGTAGAGGTACAGGATCACCTGCCAGATCTGCTCCTCGGTGAGCCGGTCCTCCCAGGCGGGCATCACGGAGTTCCACGGCGTGGACTCCTTCGGCAGCCCGGGCGCCCCCTTGGCGATGCGCCAGAAGAGGTACGCCTCCTGCAGCATCGCGATCGTGCCGGGATCCTGGAAGTTCGCGGGCGGGGGGTTGAAGCCCGACGCGAAGTGGCCCTTGCCGTCGAGGTTGTCGCCGTGGCAGTACATGCAGTTCCTGACGTAGGTCGCGGCGCCCGCGGCGACGTGCTTCCGGAGCGCCGCGCCGTCCTTGCGGAGGGGGTTGTCGACGCCGGAGATGTTGATCTCCTTGCCGCGGAACCGGATGGAGGCCGGCGGCGCCGGGTGCACCGCGCGCAGCTCCGGCGGCGCCTGGGGCCTCGCGGCGGCCTGCGTGTAGGCGTAGTAGCCGAGGAGCAGCGGCAGCGCGACCAAGAATGCCCCACGCACGTGGCGCCTGTCGGGGTCCACCAGCGTGGACCGGATCGGGCGCACGAAGGCGCGCCAGGAGTCCGAATCGGCCGAGACGTAGATCAGCACCGCCATCAGCACGACGAACATGTAGAGCTGGATCACGCTCCACGGCGCCGGCGGCCGGATGCCCCAGCGGAGCACCACGAACGACACGACGAGGACGACGACCGCCTGGAAGAATCGCGACCGAAGGAAGCTCATTTGAGCGTCAGGAGGAACGCCACGAGGTCCGTGTACTCCCGGGCCGTCAGCGACTGGCCGAGGGTCGGGGGCATGACGCCCTTCGGGTAGCCCGCGACCGTCCCCAGAGCCGCGGGGTCGAGGATCTTCTTCATGATGTACTCGGGCGTCTGGATCCTGGCGATCTGCGAGAGGTCGGGGCCGACCGGCGAGGCGCCGAGCTTGCCCGCCTTGTGGCAGGCGATGCACGTCCCCTTGCCGGCGAAGACCGCCGCGCCCGCCGCCGGGTCGCCCGGCACCTTGACCGCGGCCGCCGCGGCCCCGCCCGGGCCGGCGGCGCCCGCCGTCGCGGGGATGTCGGCGAGTACCACGTCCACGGTCCCGCCGAGCGACTGGAGGAACGCGGTGAGCGCCCAGAGCTCCGAGCGGTTGAGCGCGATCGGCGGCTTGTCGACCGCGGGCATGATGTTCGGGTAGCCCTCGACGAGGAGCGCGCCGGGCTGGAGCAGCGACTCGACGAGGTACTGCGTGGCGCTCGTGCCCGCCCGCGCCTTCCCCGCCCGGCCGCCGATGCCGGCGAGGTCGGGCGCGCGCGTGCCCTTCTGGCCGATCCGGTGGCAGATCTCGCAGGTCCCCTTCGTCTTGAAGATCTCCTCCCCGGCCCGGACGAGCTGGGCGGGCGTGACGCTGCCGCCCTCGAGCGACAGCTCCTGGGGGGGCTTGGACTCGATCTGCGGGATCGAGTTGGCGAAGTACGCGTAGCCCCCCATCACGAGGAGCGAGAAGGCGCCGACCTTGACGCCGACCGGCACGCGCATCAGGCGTCCGCGTCGCTGCCGCCGGCGAGCATCGGCGCCGGGGCGTGGCCGTGGGTGGCCGTCCGGCCTTTCTCCCCGAGGCCGCCCAGCCAGAAGATGAACATCACGAGCGCGAAGAAGACGATCGTCACGACCGTGATCACGTTGGCCGCGTAGCCGAGCGCCGGCGTCACCGCCTCGGGCGAGGTGTCGCGCAGGATCCCGTAGACGTGCCAGTGCTGGCGGATGCCCGAGCGCGCGAAGCCCATGAGGCCCATGAGCCACGTGAACGTGACGGCGAGGAGGATCAGCACGTACTGCGAGCGGGGGGCGATGGTGCCCCAGCGGATGCGGCCGGTGGACCGGGCGCCCCGGAACATGGGGATGTCGATGGCCATGACGAGCACGATCGCCGCGAGGACCGCGAGCACCTGGTAGACGGAGAAGCCGATCCGGACGATCGACTCGACGAAGTAGCCGTAGACGCCGTAGAAGACCACGATCGCGGCGGCGACGCCGAAGGCCGCCCACTGGACCGCCATCCCCGTCCCGACCCAGCCCCGCGTGGACACCCGGTTGGCCCGACGGTAGAGCACGAACGAGAGAAACGTCGTCAGGATCATGAGGTTGACGACGGTGTTCTTCGCCGACATGACGCCGAGGACGCCGAGCAGCGGATGGTGGGTGCCGCCCATCGCCCGCGCCTCGTCGAGCGTGAGCACGAGCGAGCGCGGCGTCGCCCAGACCATGAACCCGAGCGTGAGCACGATGAGCATCGGCGGCACGTACTTCCGGTAGCGCTCGGAGCCCGGGATGCGCTCCATCCCGAGCCAGAGGTAGTAGTTCGAGCCGAGGAAGAGGATGCCGATCAGGATGGCCTGGATGATCCAGAGCCAGGACATGAAGCCGCCCATCATCGTGATGCCCATGGTCTGGTTGAACGCGTAGATCTCGCGCCCGAGCCAGTAGCCGGCGAAGGGGAGCACGATGAACGCCGCGAGCGCAACGAAGTTGCCGATGTAGCCCATCCAGTCGTAGCGCGCGCGCTCCTCGTCGGTCTTCGCCGCGAGGAACCGGAACGCGGCGTAGGCGGCCGCGATGGTCCCCCCGAACACGATGTTGGCGATGAGCCGGTGGATGTTGATCGGCATCCACGTGAAGTTGTTGATGGCTCCCCACACCGATCCCTTGAGCGCGCCCGACTCGTCGACGCCGCCCGGCGAGATCATGAAGGTCACCCAGGAGTTGGCGACGAAGAGGATGGCCGTCCCGAAGAGGTTGGACAGGACCCCGAGGCCGACGTGGATCCACTTCCGCGGCCCGGCGAGCCAGTCCCAGCCGTAGTACCACAGGTACACGGTGAAGGTCTCCGCGAAGAAGAGCAGGGCGTAGACCCAGTAGGTCGGGAAGAAAATCGAGGTCATGTACGTCCAAAACCTCGGGTAGTAGCCCACGAACAGGAACAGGAGGGCCGCGCCCAGGAGGGCGGTCGTGGAGAAGGCCGCGAACGTCAGCTTGACGAACTCGTGGGAGAGCCAGTCGTACCGGGGCTCGCCCGTGCGCCAGCCGATGATCTCGATGATCAGGGCGAAGATCGGCACGCCGAGGATGAACGCGGCGAAGTTCAGGTGGAGCTGGGCCACTGCCCACACCGCCAGGCGCGAGCCGATGAGGGGGAAGGCGCGGTACGCTGGATCCCGGGCGGCCTCCTGCGCCTCGGCGGGGAGCGTGGCGGCGAGCGCGAGGGCGGCAGCGCAGAAGACGAGCCACGCGCAGTGGAAGCTCCCGCGCGTCGCGAGCGATGAGGAGCTTGTTCTAGCCTTCACAGGAGCGACCAGCGCCAACTTGTAGGGCAAAGGGCTTGAAGTGTCAAGGGAAAAGAGGCCTCGCGCGTTTGACACGCTGCATCCCGGCCGCTAGCATGACTGGAGGGGGAACTCGATGAAGCCGCGACTCAACCAGCGCATCCAGTTCTCCCTCGTCTACGTGCTGGTCGCGGCCGTGGTCTTCTCCCTCCTGCAGTCCTGGCTCCTGGCGCCCCGGACGGTCGAGCTGCCGATGTCGAAGTTCCTCGAGCTGCTCCGAAGCGACAAGATCGAGCGCGTGGCGCTCACCGCCGAGGAGATCCGGGGCGTGGCCCGCCCGGACGCCCTGCCGAGGACGCCGTCCGGCGCGGGCGACCGCCTCCGCCAGTGGCTCGGCCCGGAAGGCGAGGTGCGCGTCTTCACGGTGACCCGCATCCCGGGCGTCGACGAGCAGCGGCTGATCGCCGAGCTCGAGCAGCGCCGGGTCGAGTTCCGCGGGAAGATCGAGTCGACGTTCCTCCGGGACCTGTTCTTCGGCTGGATCATCCCACTCGGCATCATGGTCGCGATCTGGATGGTCCTGATGCGCCGCGTCGGCGGCGGGGCCACCCAGGCGCTGTCGTTCGGCCGCTCGAAGCACAAGATCTTCGACCGCAAGGAGCTCAAGACGACCTTCGCCGACGTCGCCGGCGTGGACGAGGCGAAGGCCGAGCTCGTGGAGATCGTCGACTTCCTCACGAATCCGAAGAAGTACCAGCGGCTCGGCGGGCGCATCCCGAAGGGCGTCCTGCTCGTCGGCCCGCCCGGCACCGGCAAGACGCTGCTCGCGCGCGCGGTCGCCGGCGAGGCGGACGTGCCCTTCTTCACGCTCTCGGGCTCGGAGTTCGTCGAGATGTTCGTCGGCGTCGGCGCCGCGCGCGTGCGCGACCTCTTCGAGCAGGCCAAGGACAAGGCGCCGTGCATCATCTTCATCGACGAGCTGGACGCCGTCGGCCGGTCGCGGGCGGGCGCCACCGGGTTCGTGGGCGGCCACGACGAGCGCGAGCAGACCCTCAACCAGCTCCTCGCCGAGATGGACGGCTTCGACTCGTCCAAGGGCGTCATCATCATGGCCGCGACCAACCGCCCCGAGGTCCTCGACCAGGCGCTGCTCCGGCCGGGCCGCTTCGACCGCCAGATCGTCGTCGACAAGCCCGACGTGCGCGGCCGCGAGGCCATCCTCCGGCTGCACGCGCGCGCCGTCGTCCTGGGGCCGAGCGTCGACCTCGGCGTGCTCGCGGCGCGGACGCCGGGCTTCGCGGGCGCCGATCTCGCCAACATCGTCAACGAGGCGGCGCTGCTCGCGGCGCGCAAGGAGAAGAGCGCGGTCGAGATGGCGGACTTCGAGGAGGCGATCGACCGCGTGGTGGCGGGGCTCGAGAAGAAGAGCCGGGTCCTCAGCGAGAAGGAGCGCGACATCGTCGCCCACCACGAGATGGGCCACGCGCTGGTCGCCTCCTCGGTCGCCCACGCGGACCCGGTCCACAAGGTGACGATCATCCCGCGCGGCGTCGCCGCGCTCGGCATGACCTACCAGCTGCCGACGGAGGACCGCTTCCTGCTCACGCGCACGGAGCTCGAGGACCGCCTGGCGGTCCTCCTCGGCGGGCGCGTCGCCGAGGAGCTGGTGTACGGCGAGGTCTCGACCGGCGCGCACAACGACCTCGAGCGCGCGACCGAGCTGGCGCGGCTCATGGTCACCAAGTACGGGATGTCCGAGCGGCTCGGACTGGCCACCTACGGCGAGCGGGTCCCGCTCTTCCTGCGGGGGACCGGCGCCGGCGGCGAGCGCGACTTCAGCGAGGCGACCGCGCGGGCCATCGACGAGGAGGTGCGCGCGATCCTCGACCGGACGCACGACCGCGTTCGTGGCATTCTAACGACCAAGAAATCCGTGCTCGTCGCGGCGGCACAGGACCTGAAGCGCACGGAGACGCTCGAGGGCGAGCGCCTCCGCCGCGCACTGGCAGGAGAGAGCCCGACAGAGGAGATCCGGCAATGATGCAGTTGAGGCGACGCACCTTCTTCGGCGTCCTCGCGCTCACGCTCGTGCTCGGCGTGGCGCTCGGCGCCTACACCTCGGGCCGGGCCGAGCTCCGCCGGGCGCCCCTGCTCGCGCAGACCCCCCCGCTCCAGGCGCCCATCCTGCCCGTGCAGATGCCGCTCCCGGCCGGGACGTTCGCCCGGGTGGCGGAGGCGATCAAGCCGGCGGTCATCAACATCAACACGGTGTCGCGCGGCTCCGGCCTCCAGGGCCGCACGCCGTTCGAGGAGTTCTTCGGCGAGGAGTTCTTCCGGCGGTTCTTCGGGGAGACGCCCGAGCGGATCCCCCAGCGGAGCCTCGGCTCGGGCGTGATCGTCGACCCCACCGGGATCGCGCTGACCAACGCGCACGTCGTGGAGCGCGCGACCGACATCGAGGTCATCACGCTCGACGGCAGCAAGCACCGGGCCAAGGTCGTCGGCATGGACAAGAAGACGGACCTCGCGGTGCTCCGGCTCGACGACGGCAAGCGCACGTTCAACTTCGCCCGGCTCGGCGACTCCGACCGGGTGCAGGTCGGCGACTGGGTGCTCGCGGTGGGCTCGCCGTTCGGGCTGCAGTCGACGGTCACGGCCGGCATCGTCAGCGCCAAGGCCCGGCAGATCGGCCAGGGCCCCTTCGACGACTTCCTCCAGACCGACGCCGCGATCAACCCGGGCAACTCCGGCGGCCCGCTCGTGAACATGCAGGGCGAGGTCATCGGCATCAACACGGCGATCGTCGCGGGCGGCTCGGGGATCGGCTTCGCGATCCCCTCGAACATGGCGCGCAAGGTCTACGTCGAGCTGCTCGCGAAGGGCAAGGTCACGCGGGGCTGGCTCGGCGTGTCGATCCAGCCGCTCACGCCCGAGCTCGCGCGCTCCTTCGGCGCCAAGGACGTCAAGGGCGTGCTGATCTCGGACATCGTGCCCGACAGCCCGGCGGCGCGGGCGGGCCTCAAGCCCGGCGACATCCTGCTCGAGTTCGAGGGCAAGCGGATGGAGGGCCCGGGCGACCTCCAGCGCGCGGTCGGCCTCTTCGCCCCGGGCCAGAGCGCCCGGCTCAAGGTCTGGCGCGAGCAGGGCGAGCGCGCCGTCGAGGTGAAGATCGGCGAGGCGCCCGAGGAGCGCGAGCTCCAGCAGCGCCAGGGCCGCGCGCGCTCGCTGCTGGGCCTCGAGGTGCGCCCGATCACGCCCGAGATCGCCCGCCAGCTCAACCTGCGCTCGAGCGAGGGCGTCGTCGTCACGCGGGTCGAGGAGGGCAGCGCGGCGGCGGAGGCGGGCGTCCAGCGGGGCGACGTCATCCGGGAGGTCAACCGCCAGCGGGTGACCGTGCTCGCGGACTTCGAGCGCCTCACGCGGAGCCTCAAGGAGGGCGACAAGCTCACCATGCGCCTGCAGCGGGGGCAGGCCTCGATGTACGTCGCCTTCACGCTCGGCCGCGGATGAGCCCAGTGAGCGGCCGCGACGGCGGAGGCGGCGGCGTCCAGCTCGAGAAGCTCCGGCGCCTCGTCCACGACCGCGGCAAGCTCGCGCCCATCGCGCGGCTGGTCGACGCCCAGGTGCTCTCGCTCGAGCCCGGCCACGTCCTCGTCCGGTACGCGGTCAAGCCCGAGTTCATGCACCCCGGTCAGGCGGTACAGGGCGGCATCGTCACCGTCTACGCCGACATGGCGATGGCGATGGCCGCCCAGACGCTCTGTGACGAGGGCGAGTTCCTGGCCACGAGCCAGCTCTCGATCTCGTTCCTCGAGCCCGTCACCCAGGGGCCCGTCCTCGGCGAAGGCAAGGTCGTCAAGCGCGGGCGCTCCACCTTCTTCATGGAGGCCGCCGTTAGAGACTCAGACGGACGTGAGCTGGCCCGGGCAACCTCAGTCGGCACGGCCAGAAGGGTAAAGCGCCAGTAAATTCAAGAGGTAGCGATGTCGCAGCGGTGGCGGGGCCGTCAGCCTTCATGAGCGTGCAACACTCACTTTATCTGCTACACTCTTTGTAGGATCAAGGCCTGATGGCCGTCGAGTTCAAGGATTACTACAAGATTCTCGGCGTCGACCGCAGCGCGGACGACAAAGCGATCAAGTCCGCCTACCGGCGCCTGGCCCGCAAGCACCATCCCGACGTGGCCAGGACCAAGGATGCGGCCGAGCGCTTCAAGGAGATCGGCGAGGCCTACGAGGTGCTGTCCGACCCCGAGAAGCGCCGGCGCTACGACACGCTCGGCCCCGACTGGCACCGGTACGCCGAGCGCCCGCCCGGCGCGCCGGGCGGCGGGTTCAGGGTGGAGTACGGCGACGACCTCGGGGGGTTCTCCGAGTTCTTCCGCACGATCTTCGGCGACCTCGGCGCGCGGGCCGCACGCGGCGGGCGCGGCGTCGACCGCGGGATCGAGGACCTGCTCGGGCGCGGCGCGCCGGCCGGGCAGGACGTGCAGGCCGACGTCGAGATCACGCTCGAGGAGGCGTTCGCCGGCGCCCGCAAGACGTTCACGCTCGACCTCGACGAGCCGTGCGCGGCCTGCCAGGGCGCCGGCCACGTCCGCGGCCGGCCGTGCGCCGCGTGCGGCGGCGTCGGCTGGCAGCGCGCGCGACGCCAGGTGGACGTGCGGATTCCCGCGGGTGTCCGGAGCGGCCAGCGCGTCCGCGTCGGCGGCGAGGGCGGCGGCGGCGCGGGCGCGCGCGGCGACCTCTACCTGTCGGTGACGGTCTCGCCGCACGCCCTGTTCGAGCGCCGGGCCGACGACGTGCACCTGGCCCTGCCGCTCACGGCGCCCGAGGCGGCGCTGGGCGCCACGCTCGAGGTGCCGACGCTTCGGGGCCGCGTGTCCATGAAGGTGCCGCCCGCGACATCGAGCGGGCGGACCTTCCGCCTGCCGGGCTACGGCATGCCGCGCCCGAAGGGCGGCGGCGCGGGCGACCAGCTCGTGACCGTGCGGATCGTGATGCCGACGGACCTCGGGCCGGCGGAGAAGGAGCTCTACCAGAAGCTCGCGACGCTCAGGCAGGACAACCCGCGGGCGTACCAGGGATAAGAGGCGGACATGAGACTCGACAAGCTCACGGTGAAGGCGCAGGAGGCGCTCCAGGCGGCCCAGTCGCTCGCCGACCAGCAGAGCCACCAGGCCCTCGAGCCCGAGCACCTGCTCGGCGCGCTCCTCGCGCAGCGCGAGGGCGTGGTCGGGCCCGTGCTGGCGAAGCTCGGCGCGCGGCCCGAGGCGATCCAGGGCGACCTCGACGCGGCGCTCGCGAAGCTGCCCGCGGTGCGGGGCGGCGGCGGCCAGTACCTGGGCGAGCGCACTCGCGCAGTCCTCGAGACCGCCGAGCGCGAGGCCGGGCGCCTGCGGGACGAGTACGTCTCGACCGAGCACCTGCTGCTCGCCCTCGCCGGGGAGCGCGACGGCGCGGCGGGAGGGCTGCTCGCGCAGCACGGGGTCACGCCGGAGGCCCTGTACCGGGCGCTCGCCGAGGTGCGCGGGACCCAGCGCGTCACCGACCCGAACCCCGAGGACAAGTACCAGGCGCTGCAGCGGTACTCGCGCGACCTGACCGACCTGGCGCGCCGGGGCAGGCTCGACCCGGTCATCGGCCGCGACGAGGAGATCCGGCGGGTGATCCAGGTCCTCTCGCGGCGCACGAAGAACAACCCCGTCCTCATCGGCGAGCCGGGCGTGGGCAAGACGGCGATCGTCGAGGGGCTGGCCCAGCGGATCGTCGCGGGCGACGTGCCCGAGGGGCTGCGCGGCAAGCGGCTCCTGGCGCTCGACATCGGCGCGCTCGTCGCGGGCTCGAAGTACCGCGGCGAGTTCGAGGACCGCCTGAAGGCGGTGCTCCGCGAGATCGGCGAGGCCGAGGGCCGGATCGTCTGCTTCATCGACGAGCTGCACACGCTGGTGGGCGCCGGCGCGGCGGAGGGCGCGGTGGACGCGGCCAACATGCTCAAGCCGGCGCTCGCGCGCGGCGAGCTCCGGTGCGTGGGCGCGACGACGCTCGACGAGTACCGCAAGCACGTCGAGAAGGACGCGGCGCTCGAGCGGCGGTTCCAGCCGGTCCTGGTCCGCGAGCCGTCCGTCGAGGACACGATCGCGATCCTGCGCGGCCTCAAGGACAAGTACGAGGTCCACCACAAGGTGCGGATCAAGGACGCGGCGCTCGTCGCCGCGGCGGTGCTCTCGCACCGCTACATCGGCGACCGCTTCCTGCCCGACAAGGCGATCGACCTCATGGACGAGGCCGCCGCGCGCATCCGCATGCAGATCGACTCGATGCCGCAGGAGATCGACGAGATCGAGCGGCGCGTGATGCAGCTCCAGATCGAGCGCGTCTCCGTCGCGCGCGACGACGACCCGGTCTCCCGCGAGCGGCTGGCGAAGGTCGACGCCGAGCTCGCGGCGCTCCAGGAGAAGGGAGCGGGCCTCAAGGCGCGCTGGCAGGCGGAGAAGGACGGCATCGCGCGGATCGGCGCGATCAAGGGGGAGATCGAGGCCGCCAAGCACGCGATGGCCGACGCCGAGCGGCGGGGCGACCTGAACCGCGCCGCCGAGCTGCGCTACGGCACGCTGCTCGCCCTCGAGAAGCAGCTCGGCGAGCTCGAGGCGCGCCTGGCCGACCTGGACGCGCAGGGCCGCATGCTCCGCGAGGAGGTCGACGAGGAGGACATCGCCGCGACCGTCGCCCGCTGGACGGGGATCCCGGTGACGCGGCTCCTCGAGGGCGAGATCCAGAAGCTCGTGCACATGGAGGAGCGGCTCGCGCGGCGGGTCGTCGGCCAGGACGACCCGATCCGCGCCGTCTCGAACGCCGTCCGCCGGGCCCGCTCCGG
>Ga0209211_10004149_pt1 | contig 22889 bp, 20 predicted proteins | sample RifGroA2_FD_183992 | JGI IMG/M metagenome (GOLD analysis project Ga0209211, IMG submission 183992) | Groundwater microbial communities from Rifle, Colorado, USA - Groundwater A2 (SPAdes) (version 2) | ecosystem: Environmental > Aquatic > Deep subsurface > Groundwater | place: Rifle, Colorado...
GCGAGCGCAAGCGCGTTCAGGCTTTCGAGGGTGTCGTGATCGCCAAGCGCAATCGCGGCCTGAATTCAGCGTTCATCGTGCGCAAGATTTCTGCCGGTGAGGGCGTGGAACGCACCTTCCAGACTTACTCGCCGATCATCGCCGGAATCGAAGTGAAGCGTCGCGGCTCGGTGCGCCGCGCCAAACTGTACTACCTGCGCGACCGTTCCGGCAAGTCGGCGCGCATCAAGGAAAAGCTGGCAGCGCGCGGCTGATTGCCGCTGGCTTTTCTGCATGACAAAAACGGGAGCGCGAGCTCCCGTTTTTTATTGGTACGCCAGGCAGGGCGCACTCACAAGCTTGGTTTTGCCATATGACCTACAGCTACAATGGTGCAGAAAATACTTCGTCAAACGCCTGCATGAATCGCGGCAGTTCGTTTTCCGGAAGCCGATTGATTCCCGCCGCCCTCTTCCTTCCGCCTCCGGTGGCGAAGCGGGAACATAAAGTGTCGGCGCCGCTACTGGCGGACTGCGGAGCACGCACGCTGACGACAAAAGCGCCATCGCTACGCTGCGTCAGGACGGCATGGGCGCGGTCGGGGGATGCGCTGGCGAGAGCATTGCCAAAAGCGCCGCTCACGCGGCGGCTCCAGGGCTTGGCGGGAAGGATGTAAACCGCGCCGCTCGAGGTTTCATGTTCCGGGTGGATGGCACGGGCGAAAGCCATATCCTCGGCGTAACCCTGCTTCAGTATTTCAAAAACACCGTCTTCGTTAACAAAGACGAACGGGTTTTTATGTTGATGCAGGATGCGGTACAGCTCCGCCGGGTGAAAATTCAAATCCTCCACAGACTCCCCGTAGCTGTTGTAGTTGAGGCACTCACCCAGTTCGCGCAGCGTGTTAAGTTGTTGGAGGTTGAGGCCGAGCGGCTTGGCGGCCTGGTATGCGGCTTCGTGGAGATTGTCGCCGAATGCGCCAATGACCGCCCAGACCAGATGCTTGCCTTCCAGGTGGCGGTTGACCAGCAGGCTGGTGCAGACATCCGGGCTGGTGTCGATCATTGCGGTCAAGTTGGGATGTTCTGGAATATCCTCCGCAACATGGTGATCGAAATAGCTGACCTTTGCTCCCTTGCCGAGCAGCGCAAGCAGGGCTTCCCGATTCTTGCTCAAGGCCAGATCGAGCACCGCCACCTCGTCGCCGGGGCCGGCTTCCACGCACCTCAGCAGATCGATATCGCGCTTGGTGCCGGTGACAAGGTTATTGGTCGCCGGGAAAGCGAGCCGCAGTTGATGCAGCGCGCAAATGCCGTCGGCATCGCCGTTAAAAACATCATGATTCATCGTGATTGATCCGGAAAATTTACACTTTTGAAATTGTAGCCGATCCACTTACCCGTCATGCGGAACGATGCAGAAATAGCGATAAACGGATCGCGGCCTTGCGAAAGAGGTGAAGCTGACCGATAAGCCGGGTTCTGTCGTGGACAGTCATTCCTCTAGGCGTTTCGTTACCTGACGCTCAAGCAACCTACCCGCAGGCGACGCGAGCAACGTCATGGCCTGCCTATTTGGTCTTGCTCCGGATGGGGTTTACCCTGCCACTGATGTTGCCACCAGCGCGGTGAGCTCTTACCTCGCCATTTCAACCTTACCTGTACTGCTTGCGCAGCCATCGGCGGTGTATTTTCTGTGGCACTTTCCATCGCCTCACGGCGTCCGGTCGTTAACCGGCATCCTGCTCTGTGGAGCCCGGACTTTCCTCCCCGCACTCACGTGCGCGGCGACTGTCTGGCCAGCTTCGAGGTGGAGTTTAACACCGCTCAACCTGAAAACCGTAATTCAATCCACAGAGAACACAGAGTTCACAGAAAAAACTATTGATTACCACAAATATTGACTTCACTCGTCTCTGTGGCTAACTGATTTTTCAGGTGCAACGGAAAAACGCAGTGCGCTTGCGTTATCGTAAAACTCGCGTAGCGATTCGTTCGCCCCTTCCCTCGCTTGCGGGGGAAGGTTGGGATGGGGGAAACGGGCATGGCGGGTTTCATTATCAGGAGCGACTGCTCGCCATGCCCGTTTGAATTACAATCCGGCCTCCCCATCCGCCGGAACTTCATCATGCAACAGCTTACCCTCACCCGCCCCGACGACTGGCATCTGCATCTGCGCGACGGCGCACTGATGCAATCGGTGCTGCCGGATAGCGCGCGGCAATTCGCCCGCGCCATCGTGATGCCCAATCTCAGGCCGCCGGTCACCACGACCGCACAGGCGCAGGCTTACCGCACGCGCATTCTCGCCACGCTGCCGGCAAGCTCGAGGTTCCAGCCGCTGATGACGCTGTATCTCACCGACAACACCACGGCCAAGGAAATCGAGCGCGCCAAGTCAAGCGGTGTGGTGCATGCGGTCAAGCTCTATCCGGCGGGAGCGACCACCAACTCCGATGCCGGTGTGACGGACATCCGCAAGGCGTATCCGGCGCTGGAAAAAATGCAGCGCTGCGGAATGCCGCTGCTGGTGCATGGCGAAGTCACCGACCCGGCAGTGGACATATTCGACCGCGAGGCGGTGTTCATCGAGCGCGTGATGATGCCGCTGTTGCGCGACTTGCCGCAATTGCGCGTTATATTTGAGCATATCACCACCCGCGATGCGGTGCAGTTCGTGACGGATGCGCCGGGCAATATCGCGGCGACCATCACCGCGCATCACCTGCTGTACAACCGCAACGCGCTGTTCAGCGGCGGGCTGCACCCGCATTATTTCTGCCTGCCGGTGCTGAAGCGCGAAGCGCATCGCGCGGCCTTGGGCGAGGCGGCCAGCAGCGGCAACCCGAAATTCTTTCTCGGCACCGACAGCGCGCCGCACGCGCAGCACTTCAAGGAATCCGCCTGCGGCTGCGCCGGCATTTACACCGCGCACGCCGCCATCGAGCTGTACGCCGAAGCATTCGAACAGCTCGGCGCATTGGACAAACTGGAAGGCTTCGCCAGTTTTTACGGCGCGGATTTTTACCGCCTGCCGCGCAACACCGGCAAGATCACGCTGTGCAAGGAAAGCTGGCAGGTACCGGACAGCCTCGCGTTCGGCGAACATCGGCTGGTGCCGCTGCGCGCCGGCGAATCGATTGTGTGGAAGATGGCTGGCTGACATGACGGCGACAGAAAACACCGGCGAGATATTCCGCGCCAAGATCAACCTGGAAACTTCGAAAATCGCGTGGCAAGAGTTGCAGCGTTTCTTTGCCGGCGGCACGGCATTGATGGTCTCCGCCGATCTGGATCTGGTCGAGGTCGCATTCCAGATGTCCGAGGATAATGTGGAGCAAATCCAGCAATGGGCGATGGCGGGCAAAGTGGCGCGAGTGCCGGATGAACAGGCGCGCGAGTGGGCTGAAACCGATGCGCTGGTATGGGCGGTAGTGGTCAGCCCGTGGGTGCTGGTGCAACCGGTGGGCAGGCTGCACTAACCCCGAAAGGGCGTTTATCCACGAAATACACGAAAAGCACAAACATATCCCACCGAGTATTACGATTCATTGATTTTCGTGGGTTTCGTGCTTTTCGTGGATGAAACTGGTTCTAACTGCCTTTCTTCTTTTTCATCGCCGCTTCAATCTGCTGGCACATGGTTTTCAGTATCTTGATGCGCGCGAAGTTCTTGTCGTTGGCTTCCACCAGCGTCCACGGCGCGATCTCGGTGCTGGTGCGATCCACCATGTCGCACACGGCATGCTCGTATTCGTCCCATTTCTTGCGGTTGCGCCAGTCCTCTTCGGTGATCTTGAAGCGCTTGAAACCGATTTTTTCGCGTTCCTTGAAGCGTTTAAGTTGCTCTTCTTTACTGATGGTAAGCCAGAATTTGACCAGCACGATGTTGTGGCGTACCAGTTGCGCCTCGAAGTCGTTGATCTCGCTGTAGGCGCGCATCCAGTCGGTTTCCGAGCAGAAGCCCTCGACGCGCTCGACCAGCACGCGGCCATACCAGGAGCGGTCGAAAATCGTCAGCCGGCCGCGCCGCGGGATATGCCGCCAGAAACGCCACAGGTAGGGCTGGGCGCGCTCCTCTTCGGTAGGGGCGGCAATCGGGACGATGTTGTACTGGCGCGCATCCAGCGCGCCGGTGATGCGGCGGATCGCGCCGCCCTTGCCGGCGGCATCGTTGCCTTCGAACATGGCTAATACGGTGATGTCCTTGAACTTCGGGCTGCGCGTCAACAGCGCGAGCTTGCCCTGATATTTCTCCAGCTCGGCCTGAAAATCCTTCTTGTCAATTTTCTGGCCGAGGTCCAGCGTCTTCAGGATATGCAGCTTGTCGATTGACGGAAGCGGCGGCGGCGCGGAAATCTCCGTTATTTTTTTGCCGGCTTCATCCAGGCGTTTGCGGATGGCATCCAGGATGACCTTGCCCACGGTCAGGCCGCGGTAACGCGCATCGAAGCCCTCGACAATGGTCCAAGGCGCCTCGGCCGTGCTGGTGTGGCGCATCACGCTTTCGCTCACGACATGAAACTTGTCGTACTTCTTGTAATGCTCCCAGTCACGTTCGGTGACGCGCCAGCGGGTTTTCGGGTCTTTTTCGAGGAGTTTGAGGCGTTTTTCCTGCTTCTCTTTGGATAGATGCATCCAGAACTTGAGGATCAGCGCACCTTCATCCACCAGCATCGTTTCCAGGCGTTTGGCGCGTTCCAGGCTCTGGTCGAGATCGGCAGTCTTGGTACGTCCGGCCACCCGGTTGAGAATCGGCCAGGTATACCAGGAGCCGAGAAATACGCCGATCCTGCCCTTCGGCGGCAACTCGCGCCAGAACCGCCACATCATCGGGCGATCCAGCTCCTCATCCGATGGCTCGCCCATGCCGTGGGTCTGGATGAAGCGCGGGTCCATCCACTCGTTGAGCAGGTTGACGGTTTCACCCCGCCCCGCGCCATCCACGCCGCCGACCAGAATGATGACCGGGAATTTCGCCAGCTTGGCAAGATCCAGTTGCGCTTCCAGCAACGCCTCGCGCAACGGCGGCACTTCCTTGTCGTAAGTCTCCTTGTCTATCTTGTGCCCGAGTTCGGCTGATTCAAACATGACGCCCTCCCAAGTTTATAAACTTACAAACGGCTATTGGTCCACGAAAGGCACGAAATAAGAAAATTCGTCACGCCGGCGTAATCTGAATTTTTTGTATTTTTAGTGTTTTTCGTGGATCACTGTTTTTTCCAGGGTAATGATTCTCACAGAAAGTCCGGTGAGATAACCAGGCGCAGCGTGACCTGCGCCGAACCCTCGCGCTCGCGCCGGCTGAACCACCACAGCGCACCCTTCTTGATGTTCAACGAACAGTCATTGCAGCCCAGCAACTGAGCCGCAACTTCACCCAGGGTCGGCTGATGCCCGACCACCAATACCGTGCCGCCCGCCTCCGGCCAGTGTGCCGCCTGTAATACCGCTTGTGTGGAAGCGCCGGGTGCGATGCTGGGTGCGAGGGTGTAGCGCTTGGTGAAAGCCGCAGCGGTTTGTTGCGCGCGGGTTGCAGGGCTGACCAGAATGCGCGAGTGTTCGGGTAAATGCCGCTGCAGGAAGGCAGCAATTTTCTCGGCCTGCTTGACGCCTTTAGCGGTGAGCTCGCGGTCGTGATCGGGTGTGCCATCCGCCGCCTCCGCATGCCGCCACAGAATCATGTCCACCATAGCCTCCAAATATTACTTTCGTTTGTCAGCATATACCGTATAAACTGCTGCTGCCACTTTCAATCCGAATGGGCACTTTAATCCGAAAGGAATGGCATGACAACCAAAAAGACGGCTGCGGCTACAGTAAAAGCCACTGCAAAAAAAGAGCTGGTGGAGAAGGCTCCGGCGAAAGCGGCGGCGAAGAAACCAAAGAAAGAACATAAGGAAAAAGTGGTGCGCGACAGTTTCACGATGCCGCAAAGCGAATATCAGAAAATTGCCGAAATTAAAGAAACCTGCCTGAAGGCCGGGTTGCCCGTGAAGAAAAGCGAAGTGTTGCGCGCCGGCTTGAAAGCATTGGGTGAAATGAATGCGGCACAGTTGAAGCGCGCCCTTGCTGGGCTGGAAAAGATCAAGACCGGCCGCCCGAAGAAACCCTAAACCTAAGCCGGACGAGCCGGAACCAAAGTGTAGGTCGGGCTATGCCCGACATGGTGGGCATAGCCCGACCTACGGATGCTACATCACCTGTTTCAGATTCACCTTGTAAAGCTGCGCCAGTGCTTGATTTACGATACATTCTTGTCACAAATTGCGATGACTTAACCAATAAGGGACTAGAAAACCCAGTTATCCACGAAAAGCACGAACATATTCAGATAGATGCCACAATAAACGGCTATACCTATCGGGTAATTCGCCACACTGCGGTAACCAATTGATTGATTTCGTGACTTTCGTGTTTTTCGTGGATGAAAAGGTTTAAGGTTAAACCGTCTTGTCCGATGAACTGGCGAGTTGCCTGAGCAGTTCGTCTTGCGCGCATTTCGGCGCGGCGCGGCGAATGTTCTTGCGCCGGTAATGCCCCTCGCCATCCATGTCCCACGCCTGGCAGTTGTCCTGCAAATAAACCTTCAGCCCCTCGTCGATCACGCGCTTCTTGAGCTTCTTGTCGAGCACCGGAAAGCACACCTCGATGCGGCGGAAGAAGTTCCTGTCCATCCAGTCCGCGCTGGCGAGATACACGTCATGTTTCAGGTCGTTGCGGAAATAGAAGATACGCGTGTGTTCCAGAAAACGCCCGACCACCGAACGCACCTTAATGTTTTCTGACAAGCCCTTCACGCCGGGGCGCAATGCGCATACGCCGCGCACGATCAGGTCCACCTTCACGCCCTCATTGGAGGCTTCATAAAGCGCGTTAATGGTTTCCGGTTCGAGCAGCGCGTTCATCTTGGCGATGATATGGGCACGCTTGCCCGCCTTGGCAAGACGGGTTTCATTCTGGATCGCACGCAATACTTCAATATGCAATGAAAACGGCGACTGCCACAAGTGATGCAGTTTGCGCGCCTTGCCGAGACTGGTGAGCTGGCCGAACACTTCGTTCACGTCCGCGCAAACTTCCTCGTTGCAGGTGAACAGGCCGAAGTCGGTGTAGAGCCGAGCAGTGCGCGGATGGTAATTGCCGGTGCCGAGATGCACGTAGCGGCGCAGCTTGCCGTCCTCGCGACGCACCACCATCAGCATCTTCGCATGGGTCTTGTGGCCGACCACGCCGTACACCACATGCGCGCCCACTTCCTCCAGGCGGGTCGCCCAGTTGATGTTGGCCTCCTCGTCGAAGCGCGCCATCAGCTCCACCACCACCGTCACTTCCTTGCCGCGCTGCGCCGCGCCGAGCAAGGCTTCCATCAGCGCGGAATCCACGCCGGTGCGGTACACGGTCTGCTTGATCGCCACCACGCCCGGGTCGCTGGCGGCCTGCTGGATGAAATCAATCACCGGTTTGAAGGACTGAAAAGGGTGGTGCAGCAGAATATCGCCCTTGCGGATCGCCTTGAACATATCCGCGCCTTTTTTCTGGATCACCGGCGGCACGCCGGGCATGAAAGCGGGAAACTTCAGGTCATCACGTGCCACCAGATTGGGAATCTCCATCAGGCGCACCAGATTCACCGGGCCATGCACGCGATATAAATCCTCCGGCGCGAGACTGAATTCCTTGAGCAACAATTCGGCGATTTGCGGTGAACAGGTATCGGAAATTTCGAGGCGCACCGCATCGCCGAAATGGCGTTGCGGCAGTTCGCCCTGCAAGCTGAGGCGCAGGTTTTTCATTTCCTCCTCATCCACGAACAGGTTGCTGTTGCGCGTCACGCGGAACTGGTAACAGCCGAGCACTTCCATGCCGGCAAACAACTCGCCGACATGCGCATGCAGGATCGAGGAAAGGAACACGAAGCCGTACTCGCAACCGCTGATTTCCGGCGGCATCAGGATGGTGCGCGGCAGCACGCGCGGGGCCTGCACGACGGCGCGCGCCGAATTGCGCCCGAAAGCATCCTTGCCTTGCAGCTCCACGGCAAAATTCAGGCTCTTGTTGAGCACGCGCGGAAAGGGGTGCGCCGGATCGAGTCCGATCGGCGTCAACACCGGCATCACTTCGCGGAAGAAAAAATCCTTGACCCATGCCTGCTGCGCCTCATTCCACTGGGCGCGGCGCAAAAACCGGATACCCTGCCCGGCGAGCGCGGGAATGATGTCCGTATCGAATAGTTGATATTGCCGCTCGATCAGCTGGCGCGCCTGTTCGCGCACCAGCTTGAGCATCTGCCTGGCGGTCATGCCGTCTGCGCCGACGGCGATGCCGCCCAGCTTGATCTGCTCCTTCAGCCCCGCCACGCGGATCTCAAAAAACTCATCGAGATTGCTGCTGACGATGCACAGGTATTTCAAACGCTCCAGCAACGGAATGGCCGCGTCTTCGGCCTGCGCCAGCACGCGCCTATTGAACTCGAGCTGGCCGAGTTCGCGGTTCAGGAATTGCTGCGGGGCGAATTTTTTGGCCAAGGCAGGTGCTATCAGTTCCTGGGGGGGGTATACCCTTGCGGCATTTGCGTGCCCTCACCAAAGAAATAATTTTCCATTTGCGCGGCAAGAAACTTGCGTGCCGACGCATCGGCGAGATTGAGACGGTTTTCATTCACCAGCATGGTCTGAAACTTGATCCAACCCTGCCAGGCTTCCTTGGAAACATTCTCGAAAATTCGCTGACCCAGCGGGCCGGGGTAAGTCGGACGATCCAGACCTTCCGCTTCGCGTCCCAATTTTACGCATTGCACCATTCTTGCCATTTGTGAATCTCCGTGTGAGTAATCGTGTGCCGTAATTATGACATCAGGAGGATTTTTTTGTGCGTGTCTGGCTAAAAACCAGCAAATACGTGGGTGCGACAATTTGCCACATTCCCAGGCAGATAAATCGCAATGATAATTGCGCCGCAATTTTTTATCTTAAGGGGAGAAGAGCAATGCAATTGAAGCGTATAACTATCTGTGTCGCGCTGGCGTTTGCGCCTGGCGCGTTTGCGGCGGAAGCAACCTTGCCAGATGTTGAGGTGATTGGGAAAAAAGTCCAGCCCCTGCCCGCCCTGAGCGACTCGGCTCTTGGCGGCATCGACATTGCCCGCCAGCGCGCCGCCACCAGCGATACGGCAAAACTGCTCGATGGCCAGCCGGGCGTCAGCCTTTACGGCGCCGGCGGCGTCTCCAGCCTGCCGTCCATCCACGGCCTGGCCGATGACCGCCTGCGCATCAAGGTGGATGGCATGGACCTGATCTCCGCCTGCGGCAACCACATGAACCCTGCACTTTCCTACATCGATCCGTCCAACGTCGGCAGCGTCAAGGTGTTTGCCGGCATCACCCCGGTCAGCGTCGGTGGCGACAGCATCGGCGGCACAATTCAGGTGGACTCCGCCGCGCCGGAATTTGCCGCTGTGGGCCAGGGAACGCTACTCAAAGGCGAGGCCGGCGCCTTTTATCGCAGCAATGGCAATGCGCAAGGCGGCAATCTTTCGGCGACGATCGCGAGCGAAACCCTGAGCATCACCTACACTGGCTCGACAACCAAGGCTGATAATTACAAGGCGGCGGCCAGCTTCAAACCCACTTCTGCTGCGTATGTCAACGATGTGGGAGACCGCGTCCTCGGGAGCGATGAGGTCGGTTCCAGCATGTACGAATCGACCAACCAGTCGATCGCCCTTGCCCTGCGCAACGAAAACCACCTGTTTGAGCTGAAACTGGGCATGCAGGACATCCCCTACCAGGGCTGGCCGAACCAGCGTATGGACATGACCGGCAACGACAGCCAGCAATACAACCTGCGCTACGCCGGGGATTATGACTGGGGAAAAATGGAAGCGCGCGCCTATCATGAGCACACGCGGCACAAGATGCAGTTTTTCGATGACAAGCTCTATTGGTACGGATCTTCCGCTTCTGCCAATTACACAAATAGCGGTATTCCGTGTACCCCCAGCGCCACCTGTGCGGCAGGCATGCCGATGGACACCGACGGCAAGAACAGCGGTGTAGTCGCCAAAGCGAACATTCTCATGTCGGAGCGCGACCTACTCCGGGTGGGCGGGGAGGTTCAGCAATACCGCCTGAACGACTGGTGGGATCCGTCCGGCAAGGGCATGTGGCCGAATACATTCTGGAATATCAACAACGGCGAGCGCGACCGCCTGGCGCTCTTCGGTGAATGGGAGGCTCAGTGGAGCCCGCAATGGCTGTCGCAATTTGGAGTGCGTCATGAAACAGTTGATATGAATACAGGTACGGTGCAAGGGTATAACGTAACGAGCTATGGCGCTGATGCGAACGCCTTCAATGCCGCCGACCGCAGCCGCACCGACCACAATTGGGATCTGACCGCGCTGGCCCGCTTCACGCCCTCGTCCACGCAGACCTACGAGTTCGGCTTCGCGCAGAAGACCCGTTCGCCCAACCTCTACGAGCGTTACACCTGGTCGACCGGCGGCATGGCCATGCTCATGATCAACATGGCCGGTGACGGTAACGGCTATGTCGGCAACCTGAATTTGAAGCCGGAAGTGGCGCATACCGTGAGTGCAACCGGCGACTGGCATGACGCACAGGAGCAGTGGGGGGTGAAAGTGACGCCCTATTACACCCAGGTACAGGATTACATCGACGCCCAGCGCTGCTCTGCTGGATCCATGTGTACCCCCACAAATACGACTAGGACAAACGGGTTCGTTTTCCTCCAGTTCGTCAACCAGCGTGCGCGTCTTTACGGGCTGGATATTTCCGGCCACATGCCCCTGGCGGAGTCCGGCGGTTATGGCAATCTCACCGCAACAGGCGTGATCAGTTATGTTGACGGCAAGAACGAGACCACCGGCGACAACCTCTACAACATCATGCCGCTGAATGCGAAACTCTCCGTGATCCAGCGTCTCGCCGGATGGACCAACACCGCCGAGGTCGAACTGGTCGATGCCAAGACGCAAGTGTCACAGGTGCGCAACGAGATGAGGACCGGCGGCTATAGCCTGCTCAACCTGCGCAGCAGCTATGATTGGAAGCAATTCCGTTTCGATGTGGGTATCGAAAATGCCCTGGACAGGTTCTACAACGATCCTTTGGGTGGAGCCTATGTCGGTCAGGGCGCAACCATGCCCCCGACGAATGGTGTGCCGTACGGCATCCCTGTTCCCGGCATGGGACGCTCGGTTTATGCCGGCGCAACCTTGAAGTTCTAAGGTTGCAGTGCAAACAAAAAACCGCCGGAAATATTCGGCGGTTTTTTATCGGCGCTACAATTACGTTTATCATTTGATGGTGCAGGGCACTGATAAATATGGACACCGAACGGGTTGCGGTGTCCGTGGTTGCAAATTGCACAACCCACATTGACAAGGAGTCTATGATGATGAAAAAAACATTAATGGTATCCGCCTTGGCAACGGCGCTGTCTCTGTCCGCTGGACTCACGTTGGCGGCGGATCAGACGCCAACCCAGGAAAAAGCCAACTCACAAGAGCAAATCTATGGCAGCCAACTGATGACGCAACAAGAGCGCGCCGAACAACGTGCCAGAATGCGCGCTACAAAAACTGCCGGGGAACGAGAGCAAATTCGCGCGGAACATCACGAGCGCATGAACGAGCGTGCCAAGGAACGTGGTGTAACATTACCCGATGAGCCGCCCGCCAGAGGGAGCGGCATGGGTGCCGGTGGCGGAATGGGCACGGGCGGTGGTGGAATGGGATCCGGAGGAGGCATGGGGTCTGGCGGGGGTCGCGGCCGCTGATCCATGCACGCCTGCCATTCTGCACACTACACGGCAACAAAACATCGCTGTCCCTGAATTCGCCTCTCTAACCACCATAAGGAATATTTCATGAAGACACTACTGATAGCTGTTGCGCTAATCACTCCATTCGTAACCACGCTTGCCAACGCCGGTGATGACGCCATGCTGGTCGAAGCGCGCAAGGTGGCAACAACGTTGCCGCCCAGGCTGCTCGCCGCCTTGCAGCAGGAAATCAGCAAATCAGGCCCGGAAGGTGCGATCCTCGTCTGCAAGGACATGGCACCGAAGATGGCCGGCGAGATATCCCAGCAGACCGGCTGGAAGATCAAGCGCGTCAGCCTCAAGGCACGCAATGACGCACGCGCAATTCCTGATGCATGGGAAAAAGCCGCTCTCGAAGATTTTGACAAACGCGCCGCTGCCGGCGAACCGCCCGCACAATTGGAAAAGGGCGAGAAAATCGACAATGAATACCGCTACGTTAAAGCGCTGCCGGTGCAACCGCTCTGCCTCAGTTGCCATGGCCCCGTGGACCAGCTCACCCCCGCCGTCAAGTCCGCTCTCGCCCAGCACTATCCCAATGATCTTGCTACCGGTTATTCTGTAGGCCAGATTCGCGGCGCAATCAGCGTGCGCAAGCCGCTCTGACGAACCATCCGGGTTTATGTAAATTACAGCGATAACAAAAAAGCCGCCGGATAACCCGGCAGCTTTTTTATCGGCGCTGCAATTACGCCGCCGACCAGCTCACCGCACCGCTGTACGCCGTGCCCAGCACGATCAGGCCGAACACGATGCGATACCAAGCGAACACCACGAAGGTGTGGTTGGAAATGAAGCGGATAAAGCTCTTTACCGCCCACATCGCGGCGACGAACGAGGCGACGAAGCCCACCGCGAACACCGGCAGATCGTCCGCCCGCAGCAAACTCCAGTTCTTGTACAGGTCGTAGGCGGTCGCGGCGAACATCGTCGGGATTGCGAGGAAGAAGGAGAACTCCGCCGCCGTCTTGCGTGACAGGCCGAAGATCAGCCCGCCCATGATCGTCGCGCCGGAGCGCGAGGTGCCGGGAATCATCGCCAGCGCCTGCGCGAAGCCCACCTTGAGCGCGTCCGGCCAGCGCATATCGTCCACCGAATTGACGCGCGGATGGTAGGCGCGCTTCTCCACATACAGAATGATGAAGCCGCCCACGATCAGCGCAGTTGCGACAGTGATCGGGTTGAACAGCAACGCCTTGATCGTGGAATGGAACATCAGCCCCAGCACCGCCGCCGGCAGAAACCCGATGAACAGCAGGCTGGCAAAACGCTGTGCGACGGGGTCGCTGGGCAAGCCGATCACCATTTTCGTCAGACGCACGCGGTAATCCCAGCACACCGCGAGGATTGCGCCAAGCTGGATGACGATCTTGAACACCTTGCTGGCCTCATCGTTATAACCGAGCAGGTCACCGAGGATGATCAGATGGCCGGTGGACGAGATCGGCAGGAACTCGGTGAGCCCTTCGACGATGCCGAGTATCGCGGCCTTGATGAGCAGGGTGATGTCCATAAACATCTAAAGCTTAAGCCTTGCTATATAACTGGCTGCCCCGCTTCACAAACTCCACCGCCTTCTGTTCCATGCCTTTGCTGAGCGCGACCTGTTCGTCCACGCCTTCCTGCGCGGCGAAGTCGCGCACGTCCTGCGAGATTTTCATCGAGCAGAAGCTCGGGCCGCACATCGAGCAGAAGTGCGCGACCTTGCCGGATTCCTTGGGCATGGTTTCGTCGTGGAATTCGCGCGCCTTGTCCGGGTCGAGGCCGAGGTTGAACTGGTCTTCCCAGCGGAATTCGAAGCGCGCCTTGCTCAGCGCGTTGTCGCGTATCTGAGCGCCGGGGTGCCCCTTGGCGAGGTCGGCGGCGTGCGCGGCGATCTTGTAGGTGATGATGCCTTCCTTGACGTCGTCCTTGTCCGGCAGGCCGAGGTGTTCCTTCGGCGTGACGTAGCACAGCATCGCGGTGCCGAACCAGCCGATCATCGCCGCTCCAATGGCTGAGGTGATGTGGTCGTAGCCGGGCGCGATGTCCATGGTCAGCGGGCCCAGCGTGTAGAACGGCGCTTCGTGGCACCACTTCTGTTGCAGGTCCATGTTCTCCTTGATCAGGTGCATCGGCACATGGCCGGGGCCTTCGATCATCACCTGCACGTCGTGCTTCCATGCGACCAGCGTCTGTTCGCCGAGCGTCTTGAGTTCGCCCAGTTGCGCCTCGTCGTTGGCATCGTAGATCGAGCCGGGACGCAGGCCATCGCCGAGGCTGAAGCCGACGTCATAAGCCTTCATGATTTCGCAGATCTCCTCGAAATGCGTGGCGAGGAAATTTTCCTTGTGGTGCGCGAGGCACCATTTCGCCATGATCGAGCCGCCGCGCGACACGATGCCGGTCATGCGCTTCGCGGTCAGCGGCACGTAGCGCAGCAGCACGCCGGAATGGATCGTGAAATAATCCACGCCCTGCTCGGCCTGCTCAATCAAAGTATCCCTAAAGATTTCCCAGGTCAGGTCTTCGGCCTTGCCGTTCACTTTTTCCAGCGCCTGATAGATCGGCACCGTTCCAATCGGTACCGGCGAGTTGCGGATGATCCATTCGCGCGTCTCGTGGATATGCTTGCCGGTGGAGAGATCCATCACCGTGTCGCCGCCCCAGCGGATCGACCAGGTCATCTTCTCGACTTCTTCCTGGATGCTTGAACCAAGCGCGGAGTTGCCGATGTTTGCGTTGATCTTCACCAGGAAGTTGCGCCCGATGATCATCGGCTCGGCTTCGGGGTGGTTGATGTTGGCGGGGATGATCGCGCGGCCCGCGGCTACTTCGCTGCGCACGAATTCCGGCGTGATCTGCTTGGGCATGGATGCACCGAAATTCTCGCCGGGATGCTGCTGCAGCAGCATCTCCGAGAGCCCCTCGCGCCTTTGATTCTCGCGTATCGCAATGTATTCCATCTCCGGCGTGATGATGCCCTTGCGGGCGTAATGCATCTGCGTGACGTTCGTGCCGGGCTTGGCGCGGCGCGGCGCGCGCTGGAGGTTGAAGCGCATCTCCGCCAGTTCGGGATCGTCGAGGCGCTGCTGGCCGTAAGCGGATGACAGCTTGTCCAGCATTTCGGTGTCGCCGCGTTCGGCAATCCAGCCTTCGCGCAGCGCGGCCAAACCGGAGCGGATGTCGATCTTCACCGCAGGATCGGTATAGGGGCCGGAGCAATCGTAGACGTAGATCGGCGGGTTCTTTTCCGCGCCCATGCCGCTGGGCGTATCGGCCTGGGAGATTTCGCGCATCGGCACGCGAATGTCGGGGCGGCTGCCCTGCACGTACACCTTGCGCGAATTCGGCAACGGCTTGATCGCCGCGGCATCGACATGCGCGGCTTGGGCGATAAATTTGGGATTGGCATTCATTTCAGTGTGCTCCAAAATTAGGAAGCACCACAGGGATGCTTCCCTTTGCGGCATTACCCGCGCAGGTTCAAAGGGTGTCTCTCACTCCGCCCCGTTCAGATACCGGCGAAGACCCCTAGCGAGGTGCGCAAATTACTGGAAAGGCGGGTGGAATGCAAGTTTCCGCCGTTGCGACTATAATTCGCCTCCTCTTCAGCCTTGCTGCCCGCCATATACCAAGATGCAGTTGTTCGCCTTTGGCATTAACCATCAGACCGCGCCGCTCGCCGTGCGCGAACAGGTCGCGTTCAACGCCGACGGGATGGAGGGCGCGCTGCGCGACCTGGTGGAAAACGGCGCGGTGAAAGAGGCGGCGATCCTGTCCACCTGCAACCGCACCGAGCTGTATTGCAACGCCGCGCAACCCGACCATGCCATCGACTGGCTGGCGCAGTATCACCATCTGCCGCGCAAGGATATCGACCCCTATCTCTACACGCTGCCGCGCGAGCAGGCCGTGAAGCATTCGTTCCGCGTCGCCAGCGGGCTGGATTCGATGGTGCTCGGCGAGCCGCAGATCCTCGGGCAGATGAAGCAGGCGGTGCGCCAGGCCGAAGAGGCCGGCACGCTGGGCTTCCTGCTGCACAAACTGTTCCAGCGCACCTTTTCGGTCGCGAAGGACGTGCGCACGCAGACCGAGATCGGCGCGAACCTGGTGTCGATGGCCGCGGCGGCGGTGCGGCTGGCCGAGCGCATCTTCCCGAGCATCGCCGAGCAAAACGTGCTGTTCATCGGCGCGGGCGAGATGATCGAACTCAACGCGGTGCATTTCGCGGCGCGCTCACCGAAACACATCACTGTCGCCAACCGCACGCTGGAACGCGCCCACGGGTTGGCGCGGCGCATCAACGGCCACGCGATCACGCTGAACGAATTGCCGGATCAGCTCGCACACCACGACATCATCGTCACCTGCACCGCCAGTCCGCTGCCGATCCTCGGCAAGGGACTGGTGGAGCGCGCGCTCAAGGCGCGCAAACACCGCCCGCTGTTCATCGTCGACCTGGCCGTGCCGCGCGACGTGGAAGCGGAAGTCGCGGAATTGAGCGACGTGTTCCTGTACACCGTTGATGACCTCGCCGAAGTGGTGAAGGACGGCCTCGACGCGCGGCAGAATGCGGTCAGGGAAGCGGAGGTCATCATCGATTCCGGCGTAAACGATTTCATCCACTGGATGGAATCGCGCGAAGTGGTGCCGACCATCCGCGCATTGCGCGACCAGGCCGAACGCAGTCGCCGCCACGAGATGGAAAAAGCCCTGCGCCTGCTGGCCAGGGGCGAGAGCCCGGAAAAGGTGCTGGAAGCGATGAGCAGCGGCCTGACCAACAAGTTCCTGCACGCGCCGACCCATGCGCTGAACCAGGTGCATGGCGATGACCGCGAGGCGTTCCTCGATATCATCCATCGTCTGTACCACCTGCACACCGACGAATGATTCCGATTAGTTTGTTAGGTCGTCATTCCCGCGCAGGCGGGAATCCAGCAAGAAAAAGCATCCCGCGCAGCGGCCGGCATGGTTTTGTCCTGCCACGCAGAAACCTATTGAATCATCTGGATTCCCGCCTGCGCGGGAATGACGCAGCTTTGCGGTCTATTTGATATGAAACCCAACATCGCCGCCAAGCTCGCTCAACTGAGCGAGCGCCTGCATGAAGTCGACCAGCTGCTGAGCACCGAAGAAGCCACGCGGAATATGGACGGGTTCCGCAAGCTCAGCCGCGAGCGCGCCGAACTCGAACCGGTGGTGTCGCTGTACCACGCCTACCAGACTTGCCTGGCCGACATCGCGACCGCGAAGGAGATGGCGGATGATCCGGAGATGAAGGAGTTCGCGCAGGCCGAAATCGAGCAGGGCGAGGAACGACTCGCGCAACTCGATAGCGAATTGCAGAAGCTGTTGCTGCCCAAAGATCCCAACGACGAGCGCAGCGTGTTTCTCGAAGTGCGCGCCGGAACCGGCGGCGACGAGGCGGCTTTGTTCGCCGGCGATTTGTTCCGCATGTATTCGCGCTTTGCCGAACGCAGGCGCTGGCAGGTCGAGGTGATTTCGGAAAGTCCCGGCGAAATGGGCGGCTACAAGGAAATCATCGCCCGCATCGCCGGACCGGGCGCGTACTCGGTGCTGAAGTTCGAATCCGGCGCGCACCGCGTGCAGCGCGTACCGACGACCGAAACGCAGGGCCGCGTGCACACCTCGGCGTGCACCGTCGCGGTGATGCCGGAAGTGGACGAGGTGGATGACGTGGTGCTGAACCCCGCCGACCTGCGCATCGACACGTTCCGCGCCTCCGGCGCGGGCGGGCAGCATATCAACAAGACCGATTCGGCGGTGCGCATCACCCACCTGCCGACCGGCGTGGTGGTCGAGTGCCAGGACGGCCGCTCGCAGCACCAGAACAAGGCGCAGGCGATGCGCGTGCTGGCGGCGCGCATCCTGGACGCGCAGGTGCGCGAACAAAACGCCAAGATCGCCGCGACGCGCAAGAGCCTGGTCGGCAGCGGCGACCGCTCCGAGCGCATCCGCACCTACAACTTCCCGCAGGGCCGCGTCACCGACCACCGCATCAACCTGACGCTGTACAAGATGGACGCGATCATGGACGGCGACATCGGCGAACTCACCGGCGCGCTGATGGCCGAGCATCAGGCCGAACAACTCGCCGCGATGGCGGAAGAGAGTATCTAGGCCGCTGTGCATCTTGACCATGCCGCATGAGCGGGGTAGTGTTCAGCACATGACTAGCCAGACAAAATGGTTTCAACTCCAACGAGTGCTAAATATACCAGTGGGAAGATGAACAATCCGAGCTTGGCTCCTTTTGCATACACAGTACGAACGACATGCCGACTATCAGCCAATTCTTCGGGATCATCATTCGAATGTTCTGGAGAGAACATGCGCCACCTCACTTTCATGCACTGTATGGTGAGTACGAAGCCTTGATAGACATTCGCACGCTGGAAATCATCGAGGGTGGTTTGCCGAAACGTGCGCAGGCAATGGTGCTTGAATGGGCAGCGCAGCATCGGGAAGAGTTAATGGAGGACTGGAATCTATGTCAATCGAGACAGCTACCAAAGAATATCGCCCCGCTGGAATAGTGGCGCCAGCGCCTTGGCGAGTACGAGCAGTCAGCGTGCTTCCAGAGTATCGACTTTCCGTCACATGCAGCGATGGCACAAGTGGCGTTGTCGACATGTCTCGCTTGGTTGCAAGCGAGCGGGCAGGCATCTTTGCAGCACTAAGGGATGAAAAATTATTCAATCAAGTCAGCATCGAACTCGGTGCACTTACTTGGCCGAATGGTGCCGACCTTGACCCTGCTTGGCTGCATGAAGAAATTAGGGGGAATAAAACGTGGTCTGTCCCCGGTTAGTTCGGTTAGTTTGCTGGCGGCGCTCGACTGAACGAGGCTGTAAGGGTGGAGCTTGAAAATTAAAGGTGCCAGGTTCGATTTCTTTTTCGAACAACACCCTGTCCACATCAGCTCATGCCGCACACCATCCAATCCCTCCTGACCCACGATAAAGCCGCGCTGGAAGCCGCGCTCGAGCTGGATTCCGGCAGCGCGCGCATCGAGGTGCAATGCCTGCTGCAGGCGGTGTTGCAGGTGAACCGTGCTTACCTGCTCACCCATCCCGAACAAATCCTCGGCGCTGAACAGCAGGCGCATTATGTAGCGCTGCTCGAGCGGCGCCTGCGCGGCGAACCTCTCGCTTACATCCTCGGCGAGCGCGAGTTCTTCGGGCTGAATTTCAAGGTGACGCCCGCGACGCTGATCCCGCGACCCGATACCGAACTGCTGGTGGAGCTGGCGTTGCAGCGCATCCCGAAACCCCTCCCAGCCTCCCCTTGTCAGGGGAGGAGTGTGGATAAGTACCGCGTGCTGGACCTCGGCACCGGCAGCGGCGCGATTGCGCTCTCCATCGCCCATGTGCGGCCGAATATCGAAGTGACGGCGGTGGATGCGTCGCAGGAGGCACTGGAAGTGGCGCGGGAGAATGCGCGGCGGCTGGATATCGGCAATGTGCGCCTGCTGCGCAGCGACTGGTTTGCGGCACTGGCTGACGAACGCTTCGACCTGATCGTGTCGAACCCGCCGTATATCGCCGACGGCGACGCGCATCTCGTACAGGGTGACCTGCGCTTCGAGCCGTGTGCCGCGCTGGCTTCCGGCGCGGATGGACTGGACGATATCCGCCGCATCGTCGCGGGCGCGAAGGAGCATCTCCATCCCGGCGGCTGGCTGTTGTTCGAACATGGCTACGACCAGGCCGGACGGGTGCGCGAACTGCTCGGTGCGGCGGGGTACACCGAGGTGTTTTCGGCGCGCGATCTGGCGGGCATCGAGCGGGTGAGCGGCGGACTGGCTTGCTGACAGACTGTTTGTCAGCCCCCGGCCTTTCCGGCATAATTCACCCCGCCGTTCAAACCGATGGGAGAGCGTGTCGGCCAGTATCGTTTCACGGACTGGGACACCGCCGAAGGCGTAACACCCGTAACCGCTCAGGCACAAAGAACCATTGGGACAGGCAAATCTGGAGAGCGTCGGATTGGGATTTATGGAAACATCCAAAACCGACCACCGAAGGGGCACGCAATGCGAATTGCAATCTCTCAGGTACCAAGGACAGATGGGGCGCAGCACGATTTCGTGCTGCGCCTTTTTTATTCCCGAAATTTTTTCACAGGATCATCATGCTTAAACGAACTCCGCTGAATGAAGCACACCGCGCGATGGGCGCAAAAATGGTCGATTTCGGCGGCTGGGATATGCCGGTGAACTACGGTTCGCAAATCGACGAGCATCACCAAGTACGCAACGATTGCGGCATGTTCGACGTGTCGCATATGCGCGTGGTGGACATCAAGGGCAAGGGCGTGCGCGACTTCCTGCGCTACCTGCTGGCGAACAACGTGGACAAACTCACCGTTCCCGGCAAGGCGCTATATTCCTGCATGCTGCTGGAAAACGGCGGGGTGATCGACGACCTGATCGTGTATTTCATGGAAGAGCAGTGGTTCCGCATCGTGGTGAATGCGGGCACCGCCGACAAGGACATCGCGTGGATGAGGCAGCAGGCCGCCGAACACGCGAAGGCGCACCCCGAATGCTACGCAAAAAGCGAAGGCGGCACGGAAAGTGAAAGTTGCTCAGAAAGCGAAGCTCTGGCTCCGGAGGAAGCAGTCAGGAGAATACCGAATGCCTATCTGTTTGGAGACATGAGCCAGGAAGAGGCTGCGGCGCTCATATTTGAAAAACAGGACGAAGAATCTGCGGAAAAGCCGCCGCTGGAGATCGCCGACCACCCCGAGCTGTCGATCATCGCGATCCAGGGGCCGAAAGCCAGGGAAAAGCTCTGGGCGGCGATGCCCGGCAGCCAGCAGCTGACCGAGAAACTCGCGCCTTTCAGCGCCGTCGTGGTCGGCACGATGTTCATCGCGCGCACCGGCTATACCGGCGAAGACGGCTTCGAGGTGATGCTCCCCTCCATCGCCGCGCCGTATTTCTGGAATTCGCTGGCGGATAAGGGCGTCGAGCCTTGCGGGCTGGGCGCGCGCGACACCTTGCGCCTCGAGGCCGGCATGAACCTGTACGGTCAGGACATGGACGAGAGCGTAAACCCGCTGGAGTCCGGCCTCGCGTGGACGGTGGACCTGAAGAGCGAGCGCGACTTCATCGGCAAGGCCGCGCTGCTCGCCAACCCGCCTTCGCGCAAGCTGGTCGGGCTGGTGCTGCAGGATCGCGGCGTGTTGCGCGGCCACCAGAAAGTGCACACCGCGCACGGCGAAGGCGAAATCACCAGCGGCAGTTTTTCGCCCACCCTGAACCAGTCGATCGCGCTGGCGCGCGTACCGCAAGAGGTGCAGATCGGCGATGAGGTGCAGGTGGCGATCCGCGATAAAATGCTGACGGCGAAAGTAGTGAAGTATCCGTTCGCACGCGACGGCAAGGGACTGATTTAAAAATGTAAGTTGGGTTAGGCGCGGTTTTATGCGCCGTAACCCAACATGCGCAATGTCGGGTTACGCGACAAAACCGCTAACCCGACCTACGGGATTATCGATTAACTATTGGAGAACAGCATGAGCAATCCCAACAACCTGAAATACACCGCCTCCCACGAATGGGTCAGGAGCGAAGCCGACGGCACCATCAGCATCGGCATCACCCAGCACGCGCAGGAACTGCTGGGCGACATGGTGTTTGTCGAAACCCCGGCAGTGGGGCGCAAGCTCAAGGCCAAGGAAGAATGCGCGGTCGTGGAATCGGTCAAGGCCGCCGCCGACGTGTACGCGCCGGTTTCCGGCGAAGTTGTCGCGGTGAACAGCGAACTGGACAGCGCGCCGGAAAAAATCAACGATGATCCCTACGCCGCATGGATGTTCAAAATGAAGCCCGACAACGCGGCGGACGTCGCCGCGCTGATGGATGCAACGGCGTATCAGGCCGTTGTGGATAGCGAAGCACACTAACAACCGGGAAGGGTGAAGAGGAAAGAGAGAAGGGTGGCGCACTTTGTGCGCCTTAGGTTTTACCCTTCCCCCTTATCCCTTCCCCCTTCTCAAAGGATTTAATATGCCCTTCATCCCCCACACCGAGCAGGACATCCAGTCGATGCTCGCCAGCATCGGCGCAAAAAATATCGACGCGCTGTTTGACGAAATTCCCGCCGCGCTGCGCAGCGGCAAGCTGACCGCCATCGGCGACGGGCTGAACGAGATGCAGGTAACGCGCCTGATGCACGAGCGCGCCGCACAGGACAGCCAGCCGCTCAACTTCATCGGTGCGGGCGCGTATGAGCACCACATCCCCGCCGCAGTCTGGGAGATCGCCACGCGCGGCGAGTATTACACCGCTTATACGCCGTACCAGGCCGAGGCCAGCCAGGGCACGCTGCAAACCCTGTACGAATACCAGACCATGATCGCGTCGCTGACCGGCATGGATGTGTCCAATGCCAGCCTGTACGACGGCGCGTCCGCATTGGCCGAGGCGATCCTGATGGCGGTGCGCGCGCACAAGACTTCGCGCCGCGTGCTGCTGCCCGCCAGCGTCAGCCCGTTGTACCGCAGCGTCGCGCGCAGCATCGTCAAGTTGCAGGACATCGAGCTGGTGGAAATCCCGTTCGACATCGCGACCGGCACCACCGATCTCGATGCATTGCAGCAGCACGCCGGCAGCGATATCGCCGCGCTGGTCATCCCGCAGCCGAACTTCTTCGGCGCGCTGGAAGATGTCGATGCGCTGACCGCCTGGGCGCATGCGCAGGGCGCGCTGGCCATCGGGCTGGTAAACCCGCTGACGCTGGCCTTGCTCAAAGCTCCGGGACAGTGGGCGGAAAAAGGCGCGGACATCGCGGTCGGCGACGGCCAGCCGCTCGGCGCGCCGCTGTCCAGCGGCGGCCCGTATTTCGGCTTCATGTGCTGCAAGCAGGCGCTGGTGCGCCAGATGCCGGGGCGCATCATCGGCCGCACCGTCGATCTGGACGGCAAGCAAGGCTTCACGCTGACGCTGCAGGCGCGCGAGCAGCATATCCGGCGCGCCAAGGCGACCTCCAACATCTGTTCAAACCAGGGGCTAATGGTCACGGCGGCGACCATCCACATGGCGCTGCTGGGCAGC
>Ga0209211_10004153_pt1 | contig 22886 bp, 22 predicted proteins | sample RifGroA2_FD_183992 | JGI IMG/M metagenome (GOLD analysis project Ga0209211, IMG submission 183992) | Groundwater microbial communities from Rifle, Colorado, USA - Groundwater A2 (SPAdes) (version 2) | ecosystem: Environmental > Aquatic > Deep subsurface > Groundwater | place: Rifle, Colorado...
CGGAGACGATCCTGGCAGGGCGCTCAAAAAAGGCCCATCTGCTTCGTTGGCGCCCTCGGCCGCGCGCTCAACGTATAGAGAGTACGTCTCGCGTGCGGCCGTCGGGCGCCGCCTTGCATCTGGGCCTTCTTGAGCGCCCTGCGGAGTGTGTCCGCGTTCAGCTGGAGCGCCGGCCGACTCCGATTATGTCGCGTCGTGACCGGGCGGGTCCAGCTTCTTCCGGACGTCCTCGGCCCACTCATCGGGCGCTTCCCGCTTGGTCTTGGTGGGCGTGGACCGGCTCAGGAACGCCATGGAAGGCTCCCACCCCGGCCTGAGCACGCGCACGGCCCCACGGGCGGCGCCGCCCGCCAGCTGCCCGGCCTTGACGCCCAGCAGCCAGGTGACGATCGCGAACCCGATGAAGGGCAGGAACACCGCGTACGCCAGCCCCAGGATCGGCCCCACGACCAGGAGCACGAGGATAGGCACCCGCCGATACACCTCGTCCGTGCTCCCCGGGAGAGGCCCCTCCTCGTCCACCGACTTGAAGGAGAGCTGCCGTGGGTTGAAGTACAGCCCGGGCTCGACCATCTCGCTTCCTGTGTAACGCTTCATTGAAATCCCCCCCTTTCTGTCCCGAGCGTACGACGGGGCCCCGGGGGCGTACCATCGGGCAAATGCCCGATCTTTCACCCGCGACCGCCGTATTCCAGGGGGATGAGTGCCCGATGCCGGGCTTGACCTGGGCGCGGAACGCGGAGGCGCTCGTCTTGCGTTGCCGCGGGGAGGGGCCGCTCGAGTTCATCATCTTCTCGCGGGGTTAGGGCAGCCGGCGCCGGGCCGGCGCAGCCTGGGCCGGGACCGGGGAGAGCCCGGTCAGCCGCCGACGCCCAGGTAGGTGGCGGTGACCTGGTGACTGGCGCGCAGCTCGGCGGGCGTCCCCGCGAAGACGATGGTCCCGTGGTCGATGACGTAGACGCGGTCCGCGAGCGAAAGCGCCATCTCGGCGTTCTGCTCGACCAGCAGCATGCTGACGCGCTCGCGCTTCAGCTCCCGGATCGTCCCCATGACCGTCTCCACCACCATCGGGGCCAGCCCCTGGGACGGCTCGTCCAGGAGCAGCAGCTCCGGCCCCGTCAGCAGGGCGCGGGCGATGGCCAGCATCTGCTGCTCGCCGCCCGAGAGGAAGCGGCCCTTCCGGTCCAGCACCTCGCGGAGCTTCGGGAAGCGCTCCAGCATGCTTTCCATCGGCCAGCGCGAGCCCGGCCGGCGCGCGATCTCCAGGTTCTCGCGCGCCGTGAGGTAGGAGAAGATGCCGCGCGTCTCGGGCACCAGCGCGATGCCCAGCCGCGAGATCCTGTGGGCGGGAAGCCCGGCGAGGCTCGCGCCCTTGGTGGTGCTCCTGATTGTCGGGACCTTCATCGACACCATCAGCGCGCTGGTCATCTTCACCCCGCTTCTGCTGCCGCTGGCGGCCTCCGCCGGGGTCGATCCCATCCACTTCGGGGTCATCGTCGCCGTCAACCTGACCATCGGGATGATCACGCCGCCGGTCGGGGTGTGCCTCTTCGTCACCTCCGGCATCGCCCGCGTGAGCATCCGCGAGATGATGCCCGACCTCGCCCCGATGATGGTGGTGCTCACCGTCGTGCTCGCGATGATCACCTACTGGCCCGACCTGGTCATGTGGCTGCCGGGCTACCTCGGCTGACGGAGCGCGGCCGCCCGGCCCTCGGGCTCCACCCGTTTGGACGTCGCCCAGGAGAGGACCACCTTCATCACCCGCCGGGGCGAGGGGGCGACCCCCACGCCCGCCGGGGGCGCGGCCGTGGCCATCATGCCGAGCGAGCGGGTGGTCATCACGGCGACGGAGGCGCCCCGCGTCGAGACCGACGTGGCACCCGAGCTCATCGCCTGGGACCGCTGGAACCATGCGCGCACAGCACAGGGCGCTGGATCTGGGACGCGCGCTATCAGTGGACCTGGGTGCTGGACAACGTGGGAGTCCGCCGCAACACGGTGGACCGGTCAAATGGAGATGAGACCGCGCGGCGAGCGTCAGTGAGCGCCGAGTCGGAGCTCGCCGCTGGACGGTCTCCCCGCCGCCACCGGACTCACAAGGCCCGCGTCATCACCAGTACCCCCCAGGCCAAGAGCGCTGCCCCGGCGCCCCGGCTCGCGACGCGCCCGACGGGCAGGAGCTTCTGCGCCAGGACCAGGCCGGCGATGGCCGCGACCCAGAGCAAGTTCATGACCCCTGCCACGAAGAGCAGACTCATGAGGGCCCAGCAGCAGCCGACGCAAAAGACGCCGTGGCGCAGGCCCATGACCAGGGCGCCCCTCGGCCCCTCGCGCCACTCGGTCATGATGAAGGCCAGCGGCGACTGGCAGCGCGCGAGGCAGGCGTACTTGAGGGGGGTGAGCTCCCACAGGCCGGCGGCGATCAGGAACGCCCCGCCGAGCCATGGCGCAGCCGTGAGCGTCTCGCCCGAGAGCAGGGCTGCGCGCTGGAGGCCCGATTGTCCGAGGGCGGCCAGAGCACTGAACCCGGCCCAGACCACGAGATAGCCGGCCACGAAGATGGCCACGGGCACCGGCCGGGTCTGGTCAACGGCGCGGCGGCGATTGACGGTGGCGAAGAGCAAGATCATGGGGGCGGCGGAGGGCAGCATCATGGCCACCATCATCACCGCCCACATGCCGAAGACGGCCAGCAGCTCCCCCGGGCCCCACGGCGCGGCCATGGCCATCGGGGCGACCATGTCCATGCCCTGCATGTCGCGGCCCAGGCCCAAGAGGTAGAGCCAGGCGAGCAGGATCACGCCCACCAGGCCTGCTGCCACCACGGCGCGGTCGCGGCGGACCAGATCCTCCAGGCTCACGGCTCACCCGGCGCGAAACACATCGGCGCGAGAGGCCAACACGCAGGTCCGATCCCCCCGTGGACGTCCCGGCGTCGTCACGCCTGCGCCCTTCAGTTGGCGTTGGACCAGTCGAACGGGTAGTGGATCCAGTTGCTCTGGTCCGCCGCGACCGACACCCCCTCGGCCGACGCGCGGAACGAGCCGATCCCGCACTCGCCCTTCTTCCAGATGAACCCGGTCGGCAGCTCGACGTTCACCAGATGGTCCTCGCCGGTAACCGGATCCTTGAGCGTGTCGCCACGCCCCTCGCCCACGCCCTCGGCGCGGAACACGCTCTTGCGGCCCTGGCCCTCGATCGTGATCTTGGCCTTGACGAGACCGGCCACTTCGTAGGTCGTGCCGAGGATGGACCAGGGGAGGCCGCCCAGCTTGCCGGTGAAGATCTGTGCCAGCGCGCCGACCTGCTGGTCCGTTGTCGCGGGCTCGACCACGAAGACTGCCTTGCCCTTCCCTTCGTGAATGGCCCGGGGCCAGGCGAGGATGCTGGCCAGCTTGAGGCCCGACAGGTCGACGTCTGCGCAGGCGCCCTTGGTGACAGTGAGCCCGACGAAGGCCCGGCAGCTGCCGTCGGTGGAGTTGGGGAACCCGCCGAAGTTACAGCCGCAGCCGAACTGGCAATTGCAGAACTCGTAGCCCTGCCCTTTGAGATACCAGCGCGTCGTCTGCTCTGTCGCCATTTGGTGGCTCCTCCTGTTCCAGTCTGTTGAGGTGTTCAGTCCGGGAACGCCGCCGCACAGCGCTGCGGCTGTCAACCAGGTCGTCGGGTGACTGTCCAGCGCCCGATGCCGCGGCATCGGGCCTCCGGAAGGCCGGACGAGGGCTGGGTGACTAGTGCATGGATACTAGCTGGAGGGGAGGCGGGTGTCAATACCCGTCTTGTTTCTGCGGGGTTATCCTCATCGGGCGCCATAGAGCGAAACCACTGGAGATCCGCGGCGGCGCCGGATGAAGTCCCCCCGCCTCCCGCCCCTCCCCGAGCCTCGCGCGGGCCGGTTCAGACGGGCAGGCGCTCGTACATGGTGTGGACGTCGGCCCCGTGGAAACGCGCCACCCGGCCGGTGGGCGGCAGCGGCTCGGTGTAGAAGAACTCGGGCAGCTCGTCGTCCTTCTCGGTGAAGCCGGCGCGGCGATTGAACTCGTACTCCAGCCGCAGCGCCTCCCGGCCCAGGGCCTCGAAGAACTCGCCCGTCAGCGTCGTGCCGTGGGCGGCGTTGATGGCCGTGACCAGGAACTCGGTGTTGGGGTTGGTCACCGTCATGCCGAAGATGCAGAGCCCGAGCGAGTCGTTGGCCGCCACGCGCGTCTGGTGCAGCAGGCTCTGGCTGATGAGCGCCTCCGTATCCATCTCGCGCGTCTTCAGACGAGGCAGGTTGCCCACCGTGTGGTCCGCGCCCTGCGCCGTGGCCATCATCCCGATGCCCGTGGCCTCGACCACGCGGGGGTCGTAGGCGCTGATGGCCTGCTTCTTGATCACGGGCACCCGCCGCACCCCGTAGTGTTCGCCGACCCGCGCCGTGCCCTGCGCCCAGAGCCGCCCCTTCTCCGTGCCCGCGCGGATCTCGACCAGGCAGTCCGTCATGAACTGCGCGTCGCCGAACTTCCCCAGGCCGGCTTCCATGAGCACGGCCAGCATGGCGCCGAGCTCGATCGTGTCCACGCCCAGGTCGTTGGCGATGAAGTTGAGCGCCGCGAGGTCGTCCGGGTCGCTCAGGCCGCAATTGGTCCCGAGCAGGCCGAGCGTCTCGTATTCCACCGGCGAGACGACCTCCTTGCCGCCGGCGTCGTGGTACACGTTGCTGCACTGGATGACACAGCCGGGCATGCAGGCATGCGTCTGCTCGCCGCCGCGGGAGGTGTTGAGCTGACCGATGAACTCGCCGCCCATCTTGAACGTCTCGCCCGCGGCAAGATCGGCCTGCTGGCCGGCGCTGAAGTTGCGCACCGGCAAGCCGCCCAGCTGGTTCTGGACATCGGCCATGCCCATGGTGCCGATCTTGGCGTAGAAGTTCGCCACGACGCCGTCGGCCTGCAGCATCTTGGCGTAGCTCTTGATGCTGGCGTTGACCTTCCTGGCGTCCTCGAAGGGCGGGATGCGGTCCAGCTCCACCACGATGGCCTTGACCTTCTTCGAGCCCATCACCGCGCCCACGCCGCCACGCGCCGCGAGGCGCGAGGGGCGGTTGTCCTTGTCGCTCAGGGCGATGCCGGCGAGGAGACCCTGGTACTCGCCCACGGGACCGCAGAGGGCGAGGCTGACCTTCTTGCCGTATCTCGAGTGCAGCATGCGGGCCGCTTCGAAGTTGCCCTTGCCCAGATACGGGGCGCCGGCGTCGAACGCGATGCTGCCATCCTTCTTGAAGTGAATGACCACCCAGTCCGGCGAGGCACCGAGGAGCGTGAAGCCGGCGATCTTGAGCTGGCCCAGCCCATAGCTGAACGTGCCGCCGCCATTCGCCTCCTTCACGCCCCCGGTGAGCGGGCTCTTGCAGCCGACGCTGGTGCGGTTGGCGTTGGAGAAGCTCGTGCCGGCGAAGGGGCCGGCCGAGAAGATCAGCGGGTTCTGCGGCGACAGCGGATCGACGCTGGCCGCGCCCAGCTCGAGCAGCGTCTTGGCGATCAGGGCGCGGCCGGCCTTCACGATGGCCTCGCCGGAGAGCTCCCGCTTCGCGATGGTGCGGTCGTTCAGCTGGATGTCGTAATAGGTGCGCATGGATGTCTCCTGGTCTGATGGTCGATCATTGACGGCCTGCGTGCTAACTTCCGCAGGTGGACTATACGCCGCCGCCACGCCCGCCGTCCACTCATCGTCCTGCGGGCGCGGCGGCTTCCTCGGCGACGAGGCGAAATACCGGGTGCCGCGAGGCTTCGGCCACGAAGGCCTCCACCGGGGAGGCCGGACGCGCGTCGAAGAACGGGCGGGTGATGGGCACCTCGGTCGCGTAGCGCTTGAGCACGCGACCGGCCTCCTGCGCGTCCACGTCGACGATCGCCACCGTCTCGCAACGTCGGCCGCGGCGGAGCGTGACCCGCCCGGCGGCTCGGGCATTGCGCACCCAGCCGACCTCGCCGTAGGGCGCCACGAGCCAGCGGGCGGCGCTGTCCTCGACCAGTGTCACCGGCGTCGAGTGGAGCCGGCCCGTGATGCGCCCCCGCACGCCGAGGAGGTAGGTGCGGCGCGGGCCCAGCCCCATGCGGAGCAGGGCGCGGACGAATCCGTTGAGCCATCGCCGCCAGAGGGTCAGCCGATATGTTTGGGCCACCGACACGCTCCGTACGGAATCCCGCCGCCCACTCCCAGCATCATACTTGAAAACATCGACGAGGAGGCTCTCCATGGCCGACGACTTCGAGTACATCTCGCATGCCCGCCTGGAATACCGCGACGGGTCCCGCCACGCCTATCTGGGCGACGTCCCCGAGCCCGTGGTCTACGGGGTCCAGGGCGCCTTGCGGCAATACTACGGGGTGAAGGAAGGTCCTCCCGTCGCCTCGACCCTGGACCACATCGTGGCCGCCGTCGCCGGCTGAATGTTCGGCACCCTGCGTGGCGCCCTGGCAGGGCGTCAGATCGCATTCGATCGTGGGTCGTTCATGGCCACCGTGGACGGCCGCATCTCCGGTATCGCCAAGACCATCCGCATCAAGTCCATCCACGTGCACTACGACCTCGCCGTGCCCGCGGAGGCCCGGGAGGCGACCGAGCGGGCCCTGGCGCTCCACCCCGAAGGCTGTCCCGCCCATCAGAGCGTGAAGGACGCCATCGCGATCACCTGGGACGCGTCGCTCCGCGCCGGCGCCGAGACCCTGTCGCTCAGGAGCGCGTGAGCCCTGGCGCTGCCTCCGAGGGACTGGAGCCCCACCACGTCCGGCCGTCCCGCTGGATCAGCTCGTCCGCGGCCGCCGGCCCCCAGGAGCCGGCCGGGTAGTTGGGAAAGTCCCGCGGCGGCAGCGACTGCCAGGAATCCAGGATCGGGGTGGCCACCGTCCACGCCGCCTCGACCATGTCCGCGCGGTGGAAGAGGGTGCCGTCGCCGACCATGATGTCGTGGAGCAGCCGCTCGTAGCCGGTGGCGGCACCGGTATCGCCGAAGTCCTTGTAGCTGAAGTCGAGCTTCACCGTGGTGAGCGCGACCGCCGGCCCCGGCCGCTTGGCCTTGATCTGGATCTCGATCCCCTCGTCGGGCTGGATGTGCAGCACCAGCCGGTTGGGATCGATCTGCCGCGCGGCGGCCTCCTCGAAGAGCATGAGCGGCGGCTGGCGGAACTGGATCATGATCTCCGTGTCGCGCGTCGCCAGGCGCTTGCCCGAGCGGAGGTAGAACGGGATCCCCGCCCAGCGCCAGTTCTCGACGAAGAGCTTCACGGCGGCGTAGGTCTCGGTGGCCGAGATCGGGGAGACCTTGGGCTCGCTGCGGTAGCCGGGCACAGGCTGATCGCCCAGCCGGCCCTCCCCGTACTGGCCGCGCACCGCCTGCTGGAGCACCTCCCCCGGCGTCATGGGCCGGATGGCCCGGAGCACCTTGACCTTCTCGTCGCGCACGGCATCGGCCTCGAAGGAGATGGGCGGCTCCATCGCCACCAGCGCCAGGAGCTGGAACATGTGGGTCTGGATCATGTCGCGGAGCACGCCGGCGGTCTCGTAGTAATTCCCCCGGTCCTCCACGCCGACCGTCTCGGCCACCTTGATCTGGACATGGTCGATGTAGCGCCGGTTCCAGATGGGCTCGAACAAGCCATTGGCGAACCGGAAGACCAGGAGGTTCTGGACGGTCTCCTTGCCGAGGTAGTGGTCGATCCGGTAGACCTGGCTCTCCTTCACGACTCCCCCGATGCGCGCGTTGAGCTCCCGCGCCGACTCGAGGTCGCGCCCGAACGGCTTCTCGATGATCACGCGCCGCCAGGCGCCCTCTGCCTCCCGGAGGAGCCCCGCCGCGCCGAGACGCTCCGCGATCTCGGCGAAGAAGCTCGGGGGCACGGCCAGGTAGAAGAGGACATTGCCGCCGGTGCGGTGCGTCCGCGCGACCTCCTCGAGCAGGGCCGCCAGCTTCGGGTAGGTCGCCGGGTCCGTGAACTCGCCGGCCTGGTAGTACAGGCCCTGGCGGAGCTCGCTCCACAGCGCCTCGTCCACGGCCTGGGTCGCGAAGTCGCGCATGTCCTGCGACTGCTCCGCGCGGAACTGCTCGTGGCTCTTCTCCTTCCGGGTCACGCCCGCGATGGCGAGCTCCCGCGGCAGGAGCCCGTTGACCTTGAGGTTGTAGAGCGCGGGCAGGAGCTTCCGCTTCGTCAGATCGCCGGCCGCGCCGAAGATGACGATGGCGCAAGGACCGGCCGGCCTGAGCGAGCCTGGGGCTGATGCCTCTGGCATGGGTCCTCCTAGCCGCCCGCCGGGGGCTCGATGTGACCGCCGAACTTCTCCCGCATGGCCGAGAGCACCTTCTCCGCGAAGGTGTGCGCCTGGCGCGAGCGGAAGCGGACGTAGAGCGCGGCGGAGAGGACGTCGGCGGGCACGCCTTCCTCGATGGCCGCCATGATCGTCCACCGCCCCTCGCCCGAGTCCTGGACGAACCCCGTGTAGCGCGACAGCGTCGGATTCTCCGCCAGGGCCTGCGCGGTGAGATCGAGCAGCCAGGAGCCGACCACGCTGCCCCGCCGCCACAGCTCGGCGATGTCGGCCAGGTTCAGATGGTAGCGGAGATCCTCGGGCAAGTCCGCCGAGGTGGCGTTCTTCATGATGTCGAAGCCCTCGGCGTAGGCTTGCATGAGCCCGTACTCGATGCCGTTGTGGACCATCTTGACGAAGTGGCCGGCACCCGAGGGCCCGCAGTGAAGGTACCCGCGCTCGGCGGTCCCCGTGGCCGCCTCGCGGCCCGGCGCGGCCGGGATCGGGCCGATGCCGGGGGCGAGCGTCCGGAAGATCGGGTCGAGGCGCTCCACCACGGCCGTGTCGCCGCCGATCATGAGGCAGTAGCCGCGATCGAGTCCCCACACGCCGCCGCTCGTGCCCACGTCCACGTAGTGGAGGCCCATGTCGCGGAGCATCTTCATACGGCGGACGTCGTCCTTGTAGAAGGAATTGCCGCCGTCGACGATGGTGTCGCCCGGCTCCATCCGCGCGGCCAGATCCATCACCACCTGCTCGGTGGCCGCCCCCGCCGGCACCATCACCCACGCCACCCGGGGCGCGCGCAGCGTGGCCACCAGATCGTCGAGCGTGGTCGTGCCCGTGGCGCCCTCGCGGCTCAGCGGCTCGAGCGCTGCCGGATTTCTCGCGTAGGCGATCACCTCATGGCCGCCCATCATGAGCCGCCGCGCCATGTTGCCGCCCATCCGGCCCAGCCCCACCATTCCGAGCTGCATGGTTTCGTCTCCCTCGCCGGCGCCGCGCGCCCGCAGCGCCTGATCGATCCCTGGCGCCAGCCGCCTGAGACCGGGGGTCACGTCATGTCCGATCTGACCCCCGAGCGCCCGCGCCCCTTCTTCCTCGCTCGCGGTGAGCACCTTGCCATAGAGCTCCCCCCTCTGCTTCTCGTAGATCAGGACGCCGACGAGCCCGATGCCGAGCAGCGTGACGGCAGCGTGGAGCGCCGCGACCCGGACGCTCAGCCGCTGCCATGGACGCGGGCGCGCTTCGGCGTCAGCCACGACGATCGCCGTGTGATCGATGCCGAGGAACAGCCTGGTCGTTGCGCCCTGCCATCGGGGATCCCCCTTGCCTGGCCGGAACCATACCACCTCGAGCGTGCGGCCGCCCGCGTTCGGGCTCCACTCGGGGAGCCGCAGAGGCCCGGGGTGCGCTTCCGTCAGTGGCGTGCCGGGGATTTCCCGACATCTCCGACCACTTCTATGTGGACGGGCGTCGTAGTTCCGACGCCCTGGTCCGACTTTTCGAAACGACACCACGCTGAAGAGGCCCGAGCGGCCCCCCCCAAAACAAGCCGACAGCAGAGCGCCTGGGGGGCCCGCTTGGCCCTGGGAATCTGCTAATCTCTCGCGGAGAGGAGAAACCCGCCGTCGACCTGTCCGATCCGCCCATCCGTTTAGGGCAAATCCTGACGGGGCCACTGTTCAACGAGCCCGTGCGGGTGGAGACCGTCACGCCCAACGGGCCGGGGGCCTGGACCCTGGGTGTGGTCGGGACGCAGTCCGAGCGCTTCCGGCGTGTCTCTCTCACCAAGGAGCATCTCGCGACCCTCACCATCCTCTCCCCGTCGGCCTCCTTCGACGGCGACGGACGCCTGCTCCGCCTCGGGCTTCAGGCCTACGCGCTCGGCACCGCCTACGAATTCGACCCCTACTTCGGGCTGTCGATCTCGCGTGTGGACCCGCTGCCGCACCAGCTCGAGGCGGTCTACGACTACCTGCTCAAGCTCGCGCGCGTCCGGTTCCTCCTGGCCGATGACGCCGGGGCGGGCAAGACCATCATGGCGGGGCTCCTCATCCGCGAGCTCGAGCTGCGCGGCCTCGCGGAGCGCATCCTGATCGTCTGCCCGGCCAACCTCGCCTTCCAGTGGCAGCGCGAGCTCAAGGAGAAGTTCGACACGAAGTTTCTCGTGCTCAAGGGCCAGGACATCCGCGACCAGTTCGGCGTGAACCAGTGGCTGGAGCGCAACCGCGTCATCACCTCGCTCGACCTGGCCAAGCGCCAGGACATCCTGCCCGGGCTGCGTCAGGTCCACTGGGATCTGGTCATCGTGGACGAGGCCCACCGCATGTCGGCCGCGGACGAGTCCCACAAGAGCCTGCGCTACCGGCTGGGGGAGCTCCTGCGCGCCAGCTCGGATCACATGCTGCTGCTCACGGCGACCCCGCACAAGGGCGACCCGCAGAACTTCAGCCTGTTCCTGCAGCTCCTCGACGCCGACTGCTACGCCGATGTGAAGTCGATTCGCGAGGCCATGAACCGCCGGCGCGCGCCCTTCTACCTGCGCCGCACCAAGGAGGCGATGGTCTACTTTCCCGAGCGGCGGACGGACGGCACCTGGGCTGCCAAGCCGATCTTCACCAAGCGCATCCCGCACACGGTGGACTTCCAAATTGACGGCGCGGAGTTCGACCTCTACCGCGACGTGACGCGCTTCGTGAAGCGCGAGAGCGCCCGCGCCGCGGCCGAGGGCGAGGACCCGCGCGCCCGCGCGATCGGCTTCCTGATGTCCCTCTACCAGCGCCGGCTCGCGTCGAGCACCTACGCCATGCGGCGTTCGCTCGAGAACCGCGCACGGCGCCTCGAAGAGGGGCTCAAGCGTGCGCAGAATCTCGCCCGCCAGGCGCCGCCGGATCTCCCCGATCCGGAAGAGCTGGAGGAGATGGAGGAGAGCGAGCGCGACCGGCTGGAGGCGCTGCTCGAAGCGATCACACTCGCGGGGAGCGCCGACCTCGTACGCCAGGAGGTCCAGGAGCTGCGGCGCCTGGCCGTCCAGGCCCAGGTAGTCGAGGATGCGGGCACGGAGGCCAAGCTCTCGGAGCTTAATGCGCTGCTCCAGAAGGAAGGGTTCTTCGACCACGCGGACCAGCGCCTGCTCCTCTTCACGGAGTTCAGGGACACGCTGGACTACCTCATGGCGCGTCTCAAGTCCTGGGGTTTCCGCGTCGGCTGCATCCACGGCGGCATGAAGTCAGGCTCGCGTGACGAGCCGGGCACCCGCCTCCACGCCGAGCAGCAGTTCCGCGAAGGCGAGATCCAGGTTCTGGTCGCCACCGAGGCGGCGGGGGAGGGGATCAACCTTCAGGTCTGCAACATCCTCTTCAACTACGACATCCCCTGGAACCCGAACCGCCTCGAGCAGCGGATGGGCCGTATCCACCGCTACGGCCAGCGGAAGGACTGCCTGATCTTCAACTTCGTGGCCACCAACACGATCGAAGGCCGCGTCCTGCAGCGGCTGCACGAGAAGCTGCAGGAGATTCGCGACGCGCTGGACGACGACGCCGTGTTCAACGTCGTCGGCGAGGTCCTGCCTGCGGCCCACGTCGAGCGCGTGCTGCGTGACTACTACGCCGGAAAGCTCGGCGACGCCGACCTTGAGGAGCGGATGCTCCGCGATGTCGACGAAGAGCAATTCCGCGCCATCTGCCAGAACGCCCTCGAGGGGCTCGCGAGCAAGAAGCTCAACCTCGAGATGCTGATCGAGCGGCGCGCGCGGGCGCAGGAGCGGCGCGTCGTGCCGGAGACCATCGCGCGCTTCCTCCGCGAGGCGGCCGAGTTCGTGCCGCTCACCCTCAAGACCGTCCCGAGCGTGCCGCACGCCTTCGAGCCGGCGCGCACGCCCTCGATCCTCCGTCGGTACGAGAAGGACCCGGACTGGAAGCTCCCGGCCCTCGCGGACCGCTATCCGCGCTGCTCCACCGACCGCGAGGCAGCCGAGACCGAGAAGCTGGAGTGGGTCACGCCCGGCCATCCGCTCTTCGAGGCGATCCGGCGGCACACCCACGCGCGGGCGCTCGACGTGCTCGGCACGGGCGCGACCTTCCACTCGCTCCAGCACGAAAGCCCGGCGCGCATCGACTTCTACCGGGCGCGCGTGGTGGATGGACTCGGGCAGGTCGTCCACGAGCGGCTCTTCGCGGTGGAGATCCCCGAGGACGGCGAACCTCGGCTCCAGGAGCCCGGCCTGCTCGGCAACTTCGCGCCTGCGGGCCCGCCGGCCCAGATGCCTGCGGTCGCGGCCCTCCCCGAGGCGACGAGCTGGCTCCACGAGCACGCGTTCGCACCGTTCCTCGAAGAGACACGCAAGGATCGCCTTCCCGAGGTCGAGGGGGGCAGCGCCCACGTCGAGCTGTCGCTCACCGAGCTGCTCCAGCGCGCGGACGAGGAGATCGGCCGCGCGGCGTCCGACGTGGAGCAGAAGCTCCCCGGCGCCGAGGGACGGCTCGCCCAGGCCGAGACCCGCCATGCGGAGCTGCTGGCCCGCCGCGAGCGCCGCAGGATCGACCTCGATCGCCAGCGGGCGCTCACGCTCCAGGCCGTCGAGCGGCTCGCGAGCGTCCTCGTGTTGCCACACCCCGAGCGCGAGGCGCCCGAGGTGCGGCGTCTCAGGCCGAACTTCGAGACCGAAGCCATCGCCATGCGCGTGGTCATGGAGCACGAGCAGGCGCAGGGCCGTCAGGTCTACGACGTCTCCGAGAAGAACCTGGGCTACGACGTCACGAGCCTCGACCTCGCCTCCGGCGAGCTGCGGCTTATCGAAGTGAAGGGGCTCGGCGCAGCGACCGGCACGATCCTGCTCACGCCAAACGAACGGCGCGTCGCCGAGGACCGCCGCGACTGCTTCTGGCTCTACGTCGTCACCGACTGCGACGATGCTCCGCGACTCCAGGAGCCGATCCGTGACCCGGCCCGCCTCGACTGGAACGAGGTGACGAAGGTGGCGCACTACTACCTGGCGGTGAACGCCATGACGAAGCCCATGCAGGTGCGCGAGGACTCGCCGCCTTACGGAGGAACCCGTCCATGACGGCCGTGGGGATTCCCGCGAACGCGAAACAGCTCGCCGCCCTCGTGAAAGAAGGCGAAGGTCCGGCTCTGGAGTTCAAGCGCTCGACGGGCGAGCTGAAGGAAGGGATGCAGACGCTCTGCGCCTTCCTGAACGGCTCCGGCGGCGTGGTGCTCTTCGGCGCCCGGCCGGAAGGCGCCATCGAGGGGCGGGCCGTCTCCGACCAGACGCTCCGCGATGTCGCCCACGCCGCCGACCGCTTCGAGCCGCCCGCCCACGTCTCCATCCACCACAATGTCTTCTCAAGATGGGGCGATTCCGGGGCACCGAAGTCACCGGCGAGATCGTGGACAACCGGCAGGAGCACATGAACGCCTTCTCCATGGTGCGCGAGGGGATGGCGTTCCTCGAACGAACCCCTCAACTCGACAGCGTCTTGAAGCGCCTCGCTTCGCCCAAGGAATACCGAGGCGACGCGGCGGTCACGCAGGCCGTAAACGGGCCATTTGAATCAGATACTGCAGGTCGAGGGTCTCGAACTCGCGCTCGTCGGTGTCGAGCCACAGATTCGGGAGCGCAAGGCTGCGGCGAGTGTGCCGAAACCCAAAGACACGCCCTTGGAAACGCCACCGGATTTCGCACGCTTGGTGACGGATGCCTCGCTTGCCGACATCCTGGTCTTTCGGTGGGCTGAAGCGCAGAGGTGCTTCCGAGCGGATGCTCACCTATCCGCCGTGGTCATGATGGGCAGCATCATCGAGGGCGTCCTGCCGCACAAGGCCGAACACCACATGAAGGCCGCCGACCAGGCGAAGGCAGCGCCCAGGGAGAAGACAGGAGCGGTCAAGCCGATTCAGGATTGGAGCCTGTCCAGTCTGATTGACGTGGCGCATGAGGCCGGTTGGCTTCAGGGCGATGTCAAACGGTTCAGCCATGCGTTGCGAGAGTCCCGGAACATTGTCCATCCATACGTTCAGAGGCTTTCCAAGGATCGTCCCGATGGGGACACCTGCCGCATCTGCTGGCAGGTTGTTCGCGCCGCAGTGGCCGACCTTCTTGAGGTTGACAAGCAAGCTGGTGGAGTGGCGCAACCGTGATCCCCAAGGACTGCAAGCGCCTCGCCGAGGTGGACTTCCCGATCGCCGAGGTGTCGCGGCACGCGGCGCGGGAGAAGTCGATCCGGCACGAGGATCCGCGCACGCTGCATCTACTGCGTACCGATCCGCAGACGGAGAACAACCGGCGGAAGGAATGCCCCGATGAGTGAAAAGACCGAGTCGCTAAGATTTTCAAGCCTCCGGCTGCAGAACTGGAAGAACTTCGCGCGGATCGAAGTCGATCTCCAGAACCGCGTCTTCCTCGTTGGACCGAACGCCGTCGGGAAATCTAATTTGCTGGACGTCTTCCGCTTCCTGCGGGATCTGGCCTCGCCGGGCGGTGGCTTCCAGGAGGCGATCCGCCGCCGCGGTGGTGTGAGCGCCATCCGGTGTCTCGCCGCACGCCGCTATCCCGACATCGAGCTTCGCGTCGTCGTCGAGCCGTCGCAGGCGAACACGCGCTGGGAGTACGAACTCGCCTTCAAGCAGGACGCGCAGCGCCGCGCGCGCATCAGCAAGGAAAAGGCCGTTCGAGACGGCCAAGTACTGCTCATGCGTCCGAACGACGATGACAAGCAGGACCCGGCGCAATTGACGCAGACGCACCTCGAGCAGGTCAACGTCAACCGTTCCTTTCGGGAGCTCGCGTCCTTCTTCGAGTCGGTTCGGTATCTGCACATCGTCCCGCAGCTCGTTCGCGAGCTGGACCGCTCGGTCGGACGTTCGAACGATCCCTTCGGTGGTGATTTTCTCGAGCAGATCGCCAAGACCCAGGAAAGAACGCGTGTCGCCCGCCTGAAGCGGATCCGCGATGCGCTGCGCGTGGCCGTTCCCCAGCTCGCGGAGATCGAGCTCGCACGGGATGATCGCGGCACCCCGCACCTGCGGGGGAAATACGAGCACTGGCGCCCGCAAGGCGCGTGGCAGACCGAGGATCAGTTTTCCGACGGCACCCTGCGCCTCATGGGACTGTTGTGGGTGGCGATGGAGGGCGGCGGCCCGCTGCTCCTCGAAGAGCCGGAGCTTTCGCTCCATCCCGAGATCGTGCGGTACCTTCCACAGATGTTCGCCCGCGTCCAGCGCCGTACGGGAAGCCAGATCATTTTGAGCACGCATTCCCCTGATCTGCTGCGGGACGAGGGTATCGGGCTGGATGAGGTCCTGTTGCTGCGTCCTGAAAGGGAAGGCACCGAGGTGACGGCCGCCAGTGCCTTCCAGGAGATCCGCGACCTTCTTCAAGGTGGGATGACACTCGCCGATGCCGTCATACCGAAAACCCGCCCCGCGCGCGCAGACCAACTGATCTTGTTCGGAGACTCGTGAGAATGGCGGGCGGTACCGTGATTTGCGCGGCGGTCGAGGGCATCGTGGACGAGGCCGTGGTACGCAAGCTGGTCGACCGCGCAGGCGGTGCCCTTGGAGAGGTGTACGGTAAGCAGGGCAAATCCTCGCTGCGGCAACGGATCACCGGCTACAACAACGCAGCGCAACATGCGCCCTGGTTGGTCCTCGTGGACCTGGATAGCGACGAAGACTGCGCGCCGCCGCTGCGCAGCGCTTGGCTGCCTCAGCCGGCGCCGCATCTGTGCTTTCGGGTCGCCGTGCGCGAGGTGGAGGCTTGCCTCCTGGCCGACGCAGAGCGCCTTGCGGGCTTCCTTAGCGTGGCGCGCAGCAGCCTTCCTCCCGATCCCGAACGCTTGGGCGACCCCAAGGCGACGATGGTCAACCTGGCGCGAGCCTCGCGCCGCAGGGATATCCGGGAAGACATGGTGCCTCGGCCTGGAAGCGGCCGGCAGGTCGGACCTGCTTACTCGTCCCGGCTCATCGAGTTTGCCTCGGCGGATTGGCGGCCGGACGTGGCTGCCGGCCGGGCTGACAGCTTGAAGCGGGCAATGCGCTGTCTGAAACGACTCATCAAAGGCGCGGCATGATCCCGAAGGACTGCAAGCGGCTCGCCGAGGTGGACTTCCCGATCGCCGAGGTGTCGCGGCACGCGGCGCGGGAGAAGTCGATCCGGCACGGGCATCCGAGCACGCTGCACCTGTGGTGGGCGCGGCGGCCGCTGGCGTCGAGCCGGGCGGTGCTGCTCGGGCTGCTGTGGCCGGACCCGTGCGATCGGCTGTGCCCGGATGAGTTCAAGGCGAAGGCACGGGAGCTCTTGCCGCAGGTGCAGGGCAAGGTCGGGTCCAGGAAAGAGGATCTCCGCAAGGCGCTGCTCAAGTTCGTGGCCGGCTTCGCGAACTGGGATCTCGCCGCGAACCGCGGCTACCTCGACGTGAGCCGGGCGCTGGTGAAGGCGGCGCACGGCGAGGAGCCGCCGCTGGTTGTGGACCCGTTCGCGGGGGGCGGCTCGATCCCGATCGAGGCGCTGCGGCTCGGGTGCGAGACGTTCGCGAGCGACCTGAACCCCGTCGCCTGTCTCATCCTCAAGGTGATGCTCGAGGACATCCCGCGCCACGGGCCGAAGCTCGCCGAGGAGCTGCGCCGCGTCGGGGCGGAGATCAAGCGGCAGGCGGAGAAGGAGCTGGCCGACCTCTACCCGAAGGACCCGGACGGCGCGACGCCCATCGCCTACCTCTGGGCGCGGACCGTGCGCTGCGAGTCGCCGAACTGCGGCGCGGAGATCCCGCTCGCGCGTTCGCTCTGGCTGTGCAAGAAGGCGAATCGCAGGCGGGCGCTCAAGCATCGCGTCGTTCGGCCCGCGGGCGAGCCGCCGCGCGTTGAGTTCGAGGTCTTCATCCCCGCGACTGAAGCCGACGTAGTAGAAGGCTTCGCTACAGGAGGGAAAGCACGGTGTCCTGCATGTTCGTCGGTGCTCGGCGGTCAGCGTGTTCGCGCCCAGCTCTCAGTTGAACGACGTGGCGCATCGCCGCGGTTCGATGCGAGCGGGAAGCGCGTCGGCGGGGCAATCCTGATCGCAGTAGTTGCGACGTCCGACGATTCAGCCGGGCGTAGCTACCGGGTCCCCGATGGGCGAGACTACCAAGGTTGCTTTCGCGCGATGCAAATGCCAGACGGCGACTCTCCCACAGAAGACATCAACCCCGTCAGGCCATCGCCCAATGCCCGGGGGCTTTCCGCCGTCACACGGTTCGGAATGGCCACCTTCGCCGACCTGTACTCGCGCCGCCAGCTCCAAGCACTGTGCAGCTTCGCGCGACACGTTTCGAATTCAAGGCCAGAAGGAGGCAACGAGATTCTCGCCCTTGCGGTCGGCCGCGCCGCGAACGCGTGGACCTCTCTCTGCCGCTGGCACCAATCCGGCGAGAAGATAGAGGGAGCGTTCAATGGCCAGAAGATTCCCATGGTATGGGGCTTTGCGGAAGCGTCACCGTTCTCGGGCGCAACAGGCGGTTGGGACGGAGCCGTGGAGTGGGTCGCGGCAGTCGTGGAAAGGTCGGCGTCGTTCGCGCCTCTTGGCCAGGTGCAGCAGGCTGACGCTGCTAAGGCCGTGCTGCCAGACGCCTCGGCCGCAGTGTGGTTCACCGATCCTCCGTACTACGACGCCGTTCCTTATGCGGATCTCGCGGATTTCTTTCTCGTTTGGTTGAAGCGAACTCTTCCGGAGCATCGACTGGTTGATCCCTACACGCCAGCAAATCCGCTGGGTCCCAAAGTCCAGGAATGTGTTTGGAACCAGAGCCAGACAGACGATGAAGGCCGTCCCAAGACACCCGCCTTCTTTGAACGCAAGTTCTCGGAAGCCGCTGCAACTGGCCGAAGGACGCTAGCCGACGACGGGGTCGGATGTGTCGTCTTCGCCCACAAGTCGACCGATGGCTGGGAAGCATTGCTCACAGGCCTGATCGCCGGTGGATTCGTCGTCAGCGCATCATGGCCAATCGCGACGGAAATGGCCCAGCGGACAAATGCTCGAGGCACAGCATCGCTGATGGGAAGCGTCCACCTCATCTGCCGCCCCCGCGCCGGGAATGCTGGCGTGGGCGACTGGGCCGATGTCTTGCGCGAGTTGCCGAACCGCGTCGGCGACTGGATGGAGCGCCTGCAGGGCGAAGGCGTCCGCGGCGCCGACCTCGTCTTCGCCTGCATCGGGCCGGCGCTCGAGGTTTTCAGCCGCTACGCGAAGGTCGAGACCGCCGGCGGGCGCGAGGTCGCGCTCGCCGAGTATCTGGAGAAGGTCTGGGAGGTCGTGGGCCGGAGCGCCCTCGCGCAAGTGCTCGGCACCGCCGAGGCCAAGGCCCGCAACGGCGCTGCCGGCGCGGTCGAGGAGGACGCGCGGCTCACGGCGCTCTTCCTCTGGACGCTCCAGAGCACGAACGGCGAGGCAGAGGACACCACGAGCAACGAGGGCGACGAGCCGTCCGACGAAGACGACGACGAAGAGGGCTCCTCCCGCGGCAAGGCCAAGGGCTTCACGCTCGTCTTCGACGTTGTGCGCCGCTTCGCGCAGCCGCTCGGCATCGAGCTTCCCAAGTGGGAAGGCCGCGTCATCGAGACAAAGAAGGGCGTCGTGCGCCTGCTGCCCATCGCCGAACGCGCCAAGCAGCTCTTCGGCGAGGACGGCGCTCAGGCCGTGGCCGCACGGCTCGAGCAGGAGGCGGCGGTTGGCACCAACCCGCTTCAGGGGATGCTCTTCCCGGACATGCGGCCCAGCGCTGCCCCCGCGATCCGCGGGCGAGGCCGGATCCGCGGGACACGAGGTAACGTCGACGTTTCCGACGAGAGCCTGGCCGCCGCCCGCGAGGCCACGACTCTCGACCGCGTCCACGCGGCGATGCTCCTCCAGGCCGGCGGCCGCACCAACGCGCTCCGCGCGCTGCTCAAGGCCGAGCAGGAGCGCGGCCCAGACTTCCTGCGCCTCGCCGACGCCCTCTCGGCCCTCTACCCGAAGGGCAGCGAGGAAAAGCGCCTGCTCGACGCCATGCTGCTCGCGGTGCCCAGATAGGAGGGGACGATGCTCAAGAGTCTCACGGTCCGCGACTTCAAGTCCCTGAACGATGTGACGGTCGCGTTCCCGCGGATGGCGGTTCTCTTCGGACCCAACGCGGCCGGCAAAAGCAACCTCCTGGACGCCATCCAGGCGGTCTCGCGGATTGGCACTCAGCGCACGCTCGCCGACGCCCTCGGCGACCCGATCCGAGGGCACCCGATCGAGGCGTTCTCCTTCCCTTCCGGTGGGCTCGCCGAGTTGCTTTCCATGTCGTCCGCCCAGTTCTCCCTCGAGGCGGACCTCACGCGGAAGGGAGACGCCTACCGCTATCGCGTCAACGTGGAGATCGCTCCGGGCTCCGGCGCTCTCGCCGTGGCCGACGAGTACCTATCGGCCCTGGCGACGGACGGCAGCCCGAAGGGAACTGCAGCCATCGAGCTCGTCGAAGGGAAGATCCGGGTACGGCGCAAGAGCGAGTCGGGCAAGCCGCGCTACGAACCCCTCCGCCAGAACTACGCGATCCTCTCCGATCCCAGGCTCGGGCGGCCACTGTACCCTGCCATCGAAGCGGCGCGGTCCGAGCTCTCGGACTGGCGCACTTACTACCTCGACCCGCGCGTCGCCATGCGGGCTGCACAGCCGCCGTCCGACGTGCGCGATATCGGCGTGCTCGGCGGCGAGATCGCGCCGTTCCTGTATCGGCTGCAAGCCGAGCACCCGAAGCACTTCCAGGCAGTCTCTCGAGCCCTCCGGTCGATCGTGCCGAGCGTCGAGGAGCTCACGGTCGACCTCGACCGGCGCCGCGGCACGCTTGACATCCTCATCCGCCAGGGTGGCGTCGACTACTCCTCGCGCATCGTCTCGGAAGGCACGCTGCGGGTGCTCGCGCTCTGCGCGATCGCGGTGAACCCCTGGGGCGGGTCGCTACTCGCCTTCGAGGAGCCCGAGAACGGGGTCCATCCGCGCCGGCTCGAGCTAATCGCCCAGCTCCTGCTCTCCATGGCCTTGGAGCAGGGGCGCCAGATCGTCGTCACCACGCACTCGCCGCTGTTCTGCGATGCCGTGCTGAAAGGCGCCCACTCGCGGCCATCGAACATCGGGCTGTTCAACGTGCGGCGGGACGGGCACGCGACGGTGGTTCAGCCCTTCGACGTCACGGGCCCCCTGTTCAAGGACCACGAGATCGCCAAGGCGCTCACGACCGGAACGGAGGACGGCCTTTTCGAGAGCCTGCTCCTGAGAGGGATGCTCGATGAGTAGTCCCGTCACGGTGGACATCTTCGTCGAGGACCGCGCGCACGAGGCTTTCCTCGTCCCGATGCTGCAGCGGATCGCCCGGGAGGAGAATCTCGTGGTCTCGCCGCGGGTACGGTCTGCGCGCGGAGGACACGGCCGGGCTATCGCCGAGCTGAAGCTGTACCAGCAGGTCGTCGAAAGGGGCACGCCCGGCTTTGTCCCTCCCGACCTGCTGCTCGCTGGAATCGACGGCAACTGCTCGACCTTCGCGAAGGCGAAAAAGGCCATTGAAGGCGCCACTCATGCGCCCTTCTCCGACCGGCTGGTCGTGGCCTCCCCGGATCCGCACGTGGAGTGCTGGTATGTGGCGGATCCGGAGTCGTTCAAGGGGGTCGTCGGTCACCGGCCAACGATTGCCAAGAAGAAGTGTGCGCGGAACTACTACAAGAACGCGCTCGCGAACGCCGTTCGCAAAGCCGGTCATCCCGCTACGCTGGGGGGAATCGAGTTTGCGCCGGAACTCGTCGAGCGCATGGACCTGTATCGGGCAGGCAAGAACGAGCGGTCGTTGAAGGCATTCGTAGACGATCTGCGAGGCAAGCTGAGAACGCTCACGCAAGGCACATAGGGCGAGATGAGTCGCGCGGTGTGGCAGATCTCGGGCGGCCCAACGTCGCGGTCGTATGCCGAGGTCTTCCTGAAGCACGGCGTCGCGCTGATCGGCCCGGGGGACGCTGAGCCCATGGCCTACGCGAACCTTGCGCGGCTGAAACAACCGGCGGCCGACCTGTTCGCCCGCATGCAGAGACCGTAGGAGGATCGCATTGGAGCCCTGGTACAAGGTCGCCACGCCGCGCAAGGAAGTCCGTGAAGGCCGGTCGTTCAACCCGGACGAGTTCGCCATCGCCCTCGAGCAGGTCGTGGCCGGGACGGCGCCGGAGGACTATCGCGATCCGGCCCAGTTCTTCGCGCGCACCTGCTTCACGCAGGCGCTGCGCGAACATGCCGGGATGGTCCTGCGCCGGCTCTCGGGCAAGACCGAGAACACGGCGCCGGTGCTCACGCTCATCACGCAGTTCGGCGGCGGCAAGACGCACACGCTGACTGCGCTCTATCACCTGGCGAAGAACGGGGACAAGGCCGCTGCGTTCAGCGGCGTCTCCGACCTGCTGCGGGAGGCTGGGCTCTCCTCGGGTCCGGAGGCACGGGTCGCCGTCTTCGTGGGCAACGCCTGGGATCCGCAGCCGGGCCGCGAGACGCCGTGGATCGACATCGCCCGCCAGCTCGCGGGCGACCAGGGCGTCGAGGCGCTCGGGCCCGCGGCGAAGACCACGCCGCCCGGCACCGAGGCGATCGCGTGGGTCTTCCAGGCCGCCGGGGCGCCCGTGCTCCTCCTCTTCGACGAGGTGCTCAACTTCCTGAACCGCCACCGCGGGAGCGCCGAGTCGTTCCACGCCTTCATCCAGAACCTGACCGTCGCGACCACCGGCACGACGCACGGCGCGGCGGTGATCAGCCTGCCGCGCAGCCAGGTCGAGATGACCGACTGGGACACGGGGTGGCAGGACCGGATCTCGAAGGTCGTGCGGCGCGTCGCCAAGGACCTGATCGCCAATGACGAGACCGAGATCAGCGAGGTCGTCCGGCGGCGGCTCTTCCGGGACCTGGGGAGCGAGAAGATCCGGAAGACCGTCGCCAAGGCCTTCGGCGACTGGTGCTTCGAGCGGCGGGCGCAGCTCCCGCCCGAGTGGACGGCGGTGGACTCGGCGGCGACCGAGGCCAAGGCGCGCGAGTTCCTGCAGCGCCGCTTCGAGGCCTGTTACCCGTTCCATCCGGCGACGCTGTCCGTCTTCCAGCGCAAGTGGCAGGCGCTGCCGCAGTACCAGCAGACGCGTGGCACGCTGGCGATGCTGGCGCAGTGGATCTCGATCGCGGCGCAGGAGGGCTTTCGCAAAGCGCGCACCGAGCCGCTCATCACGCTCGGCTCGGCGCCGCTCTCCGAGTCGGGCTTCCGGGGCGTGGTGCTGGGCCAGCTCGGCGAGTCGCGTCTCGTCGCCGCGATCGACACGGACATCGCCGGCGAGCAGGCGCACAGCAAGGCGCTCGACGCGGATACCAAGGGGCCGCTGCGCGACATCCACCGGCGCGCCGGCACCGCGATCCTCTTCGAGTCATCGGGCGGGCAAACCGACAAGGTCGCGCACCTGCCCGAGCTGCGCTTCGCCCTCGGCGAGCCCGAGGTGGACACGACGTCGATCGACAACGCCGCGTTCGCGCTCGAGGACCGGTCCTACTTCGTTTGCAGGGTGGGTTCGGATGGCTTCCG
>Ga0209211_10004154_pt1 | contig 22878 bp, 18 predicted proteins | sample RifGroA2_FD_183992 | JGI IMG/M metagenome (GOLD analysis project Ga0209211, IMG submission 183992) | Groundwater microbial communities from Rifle, Colorado, USA - Groundwater A2 (SPAdes) (version 2) | ecosystem: Environmental > Aquatic > Deep subsurface > Groundwater | place: Rifle, Colorado...
AGACCCTATTGCTTGATTGGCGTGAGTCTGGAAGGACGCATGGCAAAAATCGTTTTTTACTGTTTTTGCCGATAGGGATAGTTTTTTCTTCTTGACATGCTTTTTCATAGATGACACCGTAGAGGGCTTTTTCAACAACCTGTTAGTTATACATTGGAAAAATATCTTATAAATTATGCTACAGAACTAAAAAAACCAACAATCTTTTTGTCATATAAGGAAACAAATATCGTTATATATGAATCGTGATATTAATACCCTGATAGTACAAGATGACTTTCAAAAGAAAGCAATCGCAAGGCAGATGAGAGTTATGCTTATAATGTTTGCGCCTTACAGGACTGTGCAGATGCAGATAGCAACACTGAGCGCATTTTTAAAAAAAATAGACTGTAAGGTGAAATATGTGGAAGTGCCTATTTTCGATAGGAATTCTTTTGACAGAAACAAGTCTGTTGTTACGGAAGCGGTAGAAGAATTCCAGCCTGATTTGATAGGTTTCAGTTCTTACGATATGAACTATTATTTTATTCTTGAATGTGCCAAGTTCATTAAAAGTTTTTGTTCTAATGGAAAGATTATTGTTGGTGGACACCATGCCTCTTTGGCTCCCGAAGATTATATGAAGAATGAATTTATTGACTATGTATGCATTGGGGAGGGTGAATATGTTTTGAGAGACCTTTTGGATGCTTTGTCAAAAGGAGAAAGTGTTGAATCAATTATGGGGCTCTGTTCAAGAAATACCGAAGGAAAGATTATTTATAATCGAGCAAGGAATTTGATAGAGGATTTGGACATTTTGCCATTTATAGACCGAACTGTTGTTGATTCTCAGCATAGGGAGATAGACTATCTACCAATATTAGCTGGTAAGGGTTGTCCCTTTCCGTGCACTTATTGTGCCAATGATGGCATGAAGAGTTTATATTCAAATCATAATAAATACATTAGATATAGATTACCTGAAAAAATAATTGAAGAAATCAAAGAATGTAGTAAAGTCTATAAATTTAATTATGTTTATTTTTATGACGACATCTTTGCTCTAAACTACGAATGGCTTCAGAGATTCGGCAAACTCTATATTGAAAATTTTCCAGAAACTCCTTTTTATTGTCTTTTACGACCGGAGACAGCCACTAACGAGAGATATTTAAGGTTGTTGTATGATTCTGGATGTCGGAGTGTATATATCGGTGTTGAAAGTGGTTCTCAAGAATATCGTAAAAAGATGCTCAATAGAAAGATGACGAATAATACAATTTTAGCGGCTGCCAAATTAATCAAGAAGCATGGGATGAAATTATATATCTTTATGATGGTTGGTATGCCGGACGAAAGTTTTTTAGATATGCTTAAAAGTTTATGGTTAAATTTTAAAATTGGCGCCGAAGGAGTGATAACTGGCATTTATTACCCTATTAAGAATACACCTCTTTATAAATATTGTCTTGAACATAATCTTATTAACGAGGAGCGCAAAAAAAGGATATTTATTTACACGTATAACACATGTTTAAATTATGGAGTTTTAAAAAGAGGATTGATTATCCTCTTTAAGTGGTTAAATTCTGGAGTTCCATTGCTCCATGATTTTAAATTTTCTTTAATTTTGCATTTCTTAAAGATCCAATATAGAAAATGGTTTAAAACATTAATTGATTATAAATAAATGTAGCTATGCATCTAAAAGGTAAACTATATAAATTTGCTGAAGTATTTTTTTATAATTATACCTTCTTTCTATCTTTTTACGCAATTTTAATAATAATGGCATTAATTCCTTATTATGAAAATGGCGCTGTTATATTAGGCGGTGAAGGTAATTATGTCTTAGATTTCTCAGAGCATTTACAAAAATTTGGCTACTTATGGTTTCCAACATACAATACAGGTATGCCAAATTTAAGTCCAAGTGGTACAGGGCTGAATATCATTTTTCTCTATTTAATTGAAAATTTGACAAAAAGCGCTGCTGTAACAAATTTTGTCCTTATATTTTCTATTTATTTTTTCCCATTTCTCGCGGTATTTTTGGCGGCGAAAGAACTGAAATTATCCCCCGCTCTATCTTTTATTGCTTCATTCTTCTATGTTGTGAACCCCTTTACTTTGTATTATTTGATTTGTTTGAATCAGTGGAATGTCTTTGTTATTACTGTGATGCCGCTGTTTTTCTGGCTTATCCTAAAAAACTACCATAATAATTTTAAGTTTTTTTCCTACTTTGGATTAATTTCAGCATGTTTCTCTTTCGCATATACCAACATACCATTCCTGGCAATAATCCATTTTTCCATTTTATTGTCCGTATTATTTGTTTCTTATTATTATAACAAAGCGTTTGTCATGAGACAAATTCTCGGAAAGTATAGTGTAGTTCTTACGTCATTTATTCTTTTTAATTTGTGGTGGATTTTAGGTTTATTCAAAACAATCTCGGATGCAAAGAAAATCTATACCCGTTCATTTGCAGAATCGTGGTTGAATGAAACAGTAGGTGATTGGGGGCAGCTTATTATTACCGAGGTTTTTTCTCTTAGAATGATAATTACACAGCGGACAGATTATGATTTCTATTCATTTTGGTATAATTCACCAATAGCCATAATAGCTACACTTGTTCCAATTCTTATAGTAGTTTTTCTTGTCGCTATTGGAAATAAAAAAAATAATAATATATTAAATGTTTTTGTATTGGGAGTGTTACTGATTGTATTATTTTTAATAAAAGGGAATGCTATGCCATTTGGTTTTATTTACACTCTTTTGTTTAAATACGTTCCATTTTTTTATATTTTTAAAACTCCGATAGAAAAATTTAGCATATTATATATTTTTATTCTTTCAATGTTACTATTATTTGTTATTAGAGAATTAAATTGGCACAAATATTACAAGCCTGTTGTGTGGTTGTTTGTAGCATATCTAATATTTTGTTCCATACCTGTAGTTATTGGTGGGATTATTCCAGATTATGATGTAGGTAATTGGGGTAAGGTATCGAGGAAATATAAGGATAAATCAGAATATAAGATACTCAGAGAAACGATAAATAGTGATGATTTCGAATATAGAATTCTTAGCCTGCCCGGGAATGGTAATTATCAGGTGCTAATGTTTGATGCGGACCAAAGAGCCTATACCGGCTTAGATCCTCTTCTCATGAATACCAATAAACCTTTGATTCCAGCTTATAGTGGGATAGATGGTATGAATTTTTTATTGTTCGAAAATATTTCAACGTCTTATTATGAAAAGCTCTTTGGTATATACAATATTGGAAAGATAATCATTAATGAAGATTTGGAACCATGGTTTGGGTTTGTGGAAAAGGAAGGAGCCCCTGCCTTGAAAGATATCTTTAATGACAAAGGTATGCCTTTTCAAAGATGGGGCAATGTTACTGTTTATGATAATAACAGCAACTTCCTGCCTCGCATTTATGCGGCAGGATATTAGGTTGCGAGAAAGAGGGTTGTTTATGAATAGAATTGATATATTAGCCTATAAAATGTATTCTTATGATACAGATGCCTTTATCAGGGATGTCCTTAATTATAGCAAGAACTCTATTATAGTGGTTTTTGATTTTGACAAGATAATAATTCATCATAAACCGTCAAATATTGAATTCAAGAAAGATACGATATATTATCCTTCCAAAAGAAATCTCTATTTCAAATTGTTGTGGTACCCGATTTACCTATGGCAGTTGACAAAACTACTCTTTGCGATTTGTTGGAAATATCGGCCCAGGATTTGCTGGATAGAAAATACAGATGCTGCAGTGATTGTCGGGATATTACGAAGACTTCATCTATGCGCCAAGTCAATATATCTGCCAGGAGATTGGGTTGCCGGCTATAGAAATAAGAAAGACATATTAGGATATATATTTAAGAACATCATCTTTCCTGTACACGACTACTTGGCATGTAAGCTTAATGACATGGTGCTGGACCACACCAAAGAGATTGCCGAAGCCAGGTATCGTTTTTGGAATAAAGAAATAACCAAGAAACACGGTTTGTATGGATATAAACCGCAGGTCAGGTCTGTTCCTGCGAATAGTGGTGGAGATAAACGTTTTCTTTGTTTTCTGGGAGACATTAGAAAAGATTCCGGTCTTGATATCGTTATCTTTGCATTGTCTGAGGTAAGAAAAAAATATGATATTGCACTCAAGGTTATTGGACCGGAAAATTATGAGAGATATGAATATCTTAAAAAGCTGGCGGCTGAATTAGGCGTTGCGCAACATGTGGATTTTCTCGGTTTTGTGAAAACAGATAAGTTGGCGGAAGTCCTGTCTGACTGCTTCTGCGGTATAAATTTGCTAACCAGTGTAGACAGCTATTCATCATACACGATTCCCGGCAAATTTATACATTATCTTCAGTTTTTACTGCCTGTGCTTACTACAAAAGGTGGTGGGCCTTTTGTGTCGCAGATTCAGGAAAAAGGGTTAGGGATAGTAATTGAACCACATAAGGATAAAGTAGTTGGTGCAATAATTGATATTTATAGAGAACAGAATAGTTATAGAGGGAATATCATTCAGTATATTAATTCTCAGCCAACGATGAGCATCAGAGAGTTTGTTGAATCGTAGAAAGTCGAACAAGGGAAAGGAAAATATAGGAAAGATGAATAGCCAAAAAATACCATTTAAAGTATTGCTCATAATGTTTGCTCCCTATAAAACAGTCCAAATGCAGATTGCAGCACTTAGTGCTTTTTTAAAAAAAATAGGATGCGAAGTAAGATATTTAGAAATTGATATTTGCCAGGGGGACGATAGTAATAAATTTAATCATTATATCCGTCAAGAAATTGAAGCTTTCCAGCCATATCTTGTCGGTTTGAGTTCCTACGATATGAATTATTATTTTAATTTAAATGCAGCCGATTTTATTAAGAAAAATTTTCCTGAAATCAAGATCATTGTCGGTGGCCATCATGCTTCCGCAGCACCGGAAGATTACACCACCTGTTCCTCTATAGATTTTGTTTGTATTGGAGAAGGAGAATATGTACTAAAGGATCTTATCGAAGCATTAAGGGAAGGGAGGGATACTAATTTAATCTTGGGGCTTTGTTTGAGAGATGAGTCGGGAAGTATGAAGCGCAATGAGGCAAGACCGCTCATTGAAAATTTAGATGAGTTACCTTTCTTGGATCGTTCCATAGTGCATTCGCGACAGTTGGAAATTGACTATCTACCCATCTTGGCCGGCAAAGGTTGTCCTTTTCAATGCACTTATTGTGCCAATGAAATCATGAAAAATCTTTATCCTAATCGGGATCGCTATCTTCGATATAGATCGCCGGAAAGAATTATCCAGGAAATTAATGTGTGGAGAAAAATTTACAATTTCCAATATATATACTTTTACGACGACATATTCGCCATGAATTATGAATGGCTAAAGGAATTTACAGAGTTATATGTCAAACATTTCCCCACCTTGCCCTATTATTGTCTGCTCCATCCCTCTCTGGCCGCTGATGAGAAACGTGTAGTGTTATTATCTAAAAGCGGTTGCAAAAACATCTCAATGGGTGTGGAAAGTGGGTCTGAAGTGTATCGGAAAAAGATGCTGCGAAGAGAAATGACAAATAAGGCAATATTGAAAGCGGCCAGTACAATTAAACGCAATCATGTGAATCTATCTATATATATGATGGTTGGTCTCCCTGGCGAGACTTTATTAGATATGTTGAAAAGCTTTTGGTTAAATATTAGAATTGGAGCAAATGGTGTACAAACAGGTATTTATTACCCTATTAAGAATACACCTCTTTATAAATATTGCCTTGAACATAATCTTATTAACGAGGAGCGCAAAAAAGAGATATTTATTTACACATATAACACGTGTTTAAATTGTGGGGTTTTAAAAAGAGGATTGATTATCCTTTTTAAATGGTTGAATTCTGGTGTTCCTATATTGCGCAGGTTTCAATTTAGATTGATTCCCCATTTCTTTAGAATTCAATACCATAAAGTTTTACTCAGAAGGATTGACTATAACTTTTAATAGAAACACACATACTTATCACGAAGTCCGAGATACTTTAACTTTTTACGATTATCGCTAATTTTATTGAAACTCAAAAACTCTTATTGGACTGCACCACTCTATTTGGACAAAATATTAGGAGCGTATAAATTATGAGGGCTTTAATTACAGGTGTAACAGGGATGGTGGGTTCGCATCTGGCAGACTATCTGCTGGAAAATACGGACTGGGATATTTTCGGCATGTGCCGTTGGCGCAGTCCTTTGGATAATGTAGAACAGCTTATTGATAGGGCAAATAAAAAGGATAGGGTTTATTTTATCTATGGTGATTTGTGTGATTATATTTCGCTTCAAAATGCAGTTGAGGAAAGTCGTCCTGACTTTGTTTTCCACTTAGCTGCCCAAAGCTATCCGACTACCAGTTTTACTCATCCTGTTCAAACGCTTGACACAAATATCCTTGGGACAGCAAGACTGCTTGAAGCGATTCGTAAATGTCCAGGGATAGACCCTCTTATACATGTGTGTTCTTCTTCCGAGGTCTTTGGCCGTGTTCCGAGGGAAAAATTACCAATAAATGAAGAGTGTTCTTTTCACCCTGCGTCGCCTTATGCAATTTCAAAGACGGGAACTGATCTTATTGGCAGATTTCACGCTGAAGCATATGGACAAAAAGTCCTTGTTACAAGAATGTTTACTCATACAGGCCCACGGCGTGGTGATGTATTCGCTGAATCTACATTTGCCAAGCAGATTGCCATGATTGAAAAGGGGATGATTCCACCAATTGTGAAAACAGGCAATTTAGACTCTTTACGCACTTGGTCTGATGTGCGTGATGCCGTCAGAGCATACTACATGCTGGTTACTATAAATCCGATTCCTGGAGAATATTACAATATTGGTGGCACCTATTCCTGCACTGTTGGTGATATGCTTAGATATTTAATTTCCATTTCTACTCATAAGGGTTTGATTAAAGTTGAGACGGAAGAGACAAGACTCCGTCCTTTGGATGCTGACCTACAGGTTCCTAATACAGGCAAATTCAAAAAACATACTGGGTGGGAGCCTCAAATCCCTTTCGAAAAAACTATGCAGGATTTATTGGATTACTGGAGAGATCGTATCCGTAATGGGAGAGTTTTTTTAACGAGATAACAAAAGGCTTATAGGCAGGATGACAAAAGACTCTAAAATTTATATTGCTGGGCATACAGGATTAGTAGGTTCAGCAATTCTCAGCAGACTGAAGAAGGATGGGTATACAAATATTATTTTAAGGACTCATCATGAACTCGATTTAACACGTCAGGCAAATGGTGAAGAGTTTTTTGTCAGGGAAAAACCCGAGTATGTATTTTTAGCAGCAGCTAAAGTAGGCGGAATTTTGGCGAACAGTTCATATCCTGCCCAGTTTATATATGAAAACCTTGCGATTCAGACCAATGTTATTCATGCCGCTTACTTATGTGGGGTTAAAAAGCTGCTATTTTTAGGAAGCGCGTGCAGCTATCCACGCGAGTGTCCACAACCTATGAAAGAAGAATACCTGCTCTCCGGCTATCTGGAACCAACGAATGAATCGTATGCAGTTGCCAAGATAGCCGGAATCAAGATGTGTCAGGCGTATAATCGGCAGTATGACACTAATTTTATATACGTTATCCCAACTAACACATACGGCCCCAATGATAACTTTAGCGCAGAAGATTCTCATGTTATCCCTGCATTACTAAAGAAATTTCATGAGGCAAAGATACAAAGGGAGAAGGCAGTGACAATATGGGGAACAGGGAAACCCATGAGAGAATTTATTTATGTTGGTGACCTTGCCAATGCTTGTGTCTATCTTATGCAGCATTATAATGGCGCGGATATCATAAATATAGGTGTAGGAGAGGAGATATCTATCAAGCAACTTGCGTCACTAATACAGGAAGTGGTTGATTATGATGGGGATATACTATTTGATACATCTAAGCCAGATGGTATTCCAAGAAAATCGCTGGATATATCTAAATTAAAAAAACTTGGTTGGCAGGCAAAAATTTCATTGAAAGATGGTCTGAAAAAGACTTATAATTGGTCGCTTAAACATATTGATGAATCTGCCAGTATATGATAAATCAGAATCCCGCCTTGATTAAAAAAATTTACAGCTCGCTGTATCGAATTCGCAGGGTAGAAGAAGAGATTGCCCGCATATATCCTACCGATAAGATTAAAAGCCCCATACATTTATCCATTGGGCAGGAGGCCGTTTCTGTAGGAGTGTGCGAGGCGTTGAGGTCCGATGATATAGTTTTCGGAACTTACAGGGGGCATGCAATCTATCTCGCAAAAGGCGGAGACCTTAAAGCAATGCTTTCAGAGCTCTATGGAAAAGACACAGGCTGTGCAAGAGGTAAGGGTGGCTCTATGCATCTTATTGATGTAAGAAATGGTGTTATGGGGACATCAGCAATTGTTGGAACTACAATACCGCTTTCTGTTGGGTATGCCTATGCCTTGAAATATAAAAAATCTAATGCCATTGTAGCAAGTTTTTTTGGGGATGGCGCCGTTGATGAGGGGGCTTTTCACGAGAGCATGAACTTTGCGGCTTTAAAAAGGTTGCCCATACTATTTGTTTGTGAAAATAATTTCTATGCAATACATTCACATCATCTGAACAGGCATCATTCCGATAATATATGTGAGCGCGCAAAAGGCTATGGAATGCATGCTGAAAGGATTGAGGATGGAGATATATTCAAGATATATGAGTTTACAAAGCAGTATATCGAGAAGATGAGGAATGGTAACTTTGGGCCCGTTTTTCTTGAGTGCATTACTTGCAGATGGAAGGAGCATGTTGGGCCGAATGATGATTTTCATCTGGGGTACAGAAGCAATGAAGAAATCGATTGCTGGAAAGAAAACGACCAGTTAAAAAAGCTAAGGCCTTTTTTGAAACCAGATGAGGCTGCGCGGATAGAATCTAAAATAGACAAGGATATCAGCGATGCATTCCGATTTGCAGAGCAATCCTACTTTCCTGAAGATGCAGAACTTTACACGCATCTGTTCAAGGAGTAATGAGTGGAAAGGATCGTAAATTATTCTGAAGCAATAAGGGAAGCTATTGAGCTGGAAATGGCTCACAATCCTTCTGTCATTGTATTTGGACAGGGTGTGGATGACCCTAAGGCTATTTTAGGAACTACAAAAGGGCTTTTAGATAAATTTGGGCCAGAGCGGGTCTTTGATACGCCGTTGTCAGAAGATGGGATGACCGGCATGGCTATTGGAGCAGCCCTTGCTGGTTTGCGGCCTATTCATACCCACATCAGAATGGATTTTATGCTTTTGGCAATGAATCAGATTGTTAATATGGCTGCAAAGATGCACTATATGTTTGGCGGAGCTGTCTTTGCGCCGATTGTTATTCGTTCAATAATTGGCAAAAGTTGGGGGCAGGGGCCTCAGCATTCACAGAATATTTATCCATTATTTATGAATATACCTGGTCTTAAAATAGTAGCTCCTTCTACTCCATATGATGCAAAGGGATGCCTGATTCAGAGCATTCGGGACGATAACCCTGTTATATATATAGAACACAGGCTCTTGTATTATCAAAAAGGATATGTCCCAGAAGGAATTTATGAAGTCCCTTTTGGGAAGGCGCGATTATTAAAAAATGGCGATGATGTCACGCTGGTTGGAATTTCTCAAATGGCAGTCGAATGTCTCAGGGCAAGCAGCTATCTGCAGGAAGCTGGTATCAGCGCTGAGGTTATAGACCCAATATCACTTTATCCTCTTGATATAGAAACTATAAAAATATCCGTGCTCAAAACGAAAAGGCTTATCATTGTAGACAATGCATGGATGACCTGCGGCGCTGGCGCAGAGATAATTGCAAGACTCATGGAACTAAATCTGCATCAGGACATCGAAGTTTGTCGTATGGGTTTTGCATTTGTGCCATGTCCAACCACACCCAAGCTTGAACAAAAATTTTATCCGGATGCGAAGAAGATTGCGATGAAGGCATATGAAATGATATTTCCTGAGAAAGGGGCATGGCATCCGGAGGCAAAATTGCAGATAGAGGAAGTTGAATTTAGAGGGCCATTTTAGGGGGCTATCCCTTAGATGGTTCTGCCCTACCGTCATTCCGAGCAAAGCGAAGGAGTCTGGTTTTAAAGACCTTGTCCCTCGAAATGACACTGTAAAAAACTGGTAATGACTGCACAATAGCAATATTTTTATAGAAAGGATGGTAGTATGAAAATCTTAATTACAGGGATAACAGGTTTTGTCGGAAGCCATCTTGCAGAGTATATAATAAATCTGAATGAAGGACATGATGTCTACGGCATATGCAGATGGAGAAGCCCGAAAGACAATCTGGAAAAGGTCTACGACAAAATAACCCTGCTTGATGCAGACCTCTGCGATTTGAGCTCGATAATAAGGCGGCTAAGAGAGATAAAGCCTGATATTATTTTTCATCTTGCAGCTCAGAGTTATGTATTGACGAGTTTTAATTCACCCATACATACACTCTGGTCAAATGTCATTGGAACAGCGAATCTGCTTGAGGCTGTGAGGATTTTAGAAATCAACCCTGTTATTCATATATGCTCATCGTCAGAGGTCTATGGCCAGGTAAGCGAAAAAGATGTGCCTATTAAAGAGACATGTCCTTTTAGACCTGCTTCACCGTATGCTGTGAGTAAGGTTGGAGAGGATATGGTAGCATATCAATACTGGGTCTCTTACGGAATCAGGGCAGTCCGCACAAGGATGTTCACGCACACAGGACCCCGCAGGGGAGATGTCTTTGCAATGTCATTTTTTGCAAAGCAGGTAGCAGCAGCAGAATTGGGGCTTAAAGAACCTGTTATCCGGGTGGGGAATCTAAAATCAGTTAGGACATTCTGCGATGTGAGAGACGCTGTAGAGGCTTACTGGATTTTAGTAAATAAATGCAAGGCAGGGGAGGTCTATAACATAGGCGGAAACAGGACAATGACCATAGGCGAGGCACTGGATATGCTTTTGTCATATACAAAGACAAAACTGGAAATCAAGGTTGACCCTAAACTGTTAAGGCCATCTGATGTAACTCTACAGATACCGTGCATTGACAAGTTTAAAAATGACACAGGATGGGAGCCGAAAATTCCTCTGGAGAAGACGCTCAGAGACATTCTAGACTACTGGAGAGAAGAGCTGTCTCGCAATCCATGGAAGGCACTGACTATTGAAAAATAAGAATGGAGGAATGACGGATGTACGAAGGAAAAAAAGTTTTGGTAACAGGGGGAACCGGTCTCATAGGGAGACCGCTCGTGGAAATGCTCGTCGAACGGGGTGCTAAAGTGCGCATTGCCTCTCTGGACGATCCTTCACGAGCCCACCCGGAAGCAGAGTTTTATAGAGTTAATTTGATGCAGTTTGAAAATTGTATGAAGATATGTGAAGGGATGGACTTTGTTTTCCATCTCGCAGGGATTAAAGGTTCTCCGGCAATGACTGCCAAAAAACCGGCCAGTTTTTTTGTTCCAACCATTACCTTCAACACGAATATGATGGAGGCCGCAAGGCAGTGCGGTGCTCAGAAATATCTTTTTACGAGTACAATAGGCGTTTATGCCCCCGCTGAGGTTTTCTACGAGGATGATGTCTGGAAGACATTCCCGTCAGAAAATGATAAATTTGCAGGGTGGGCCAAGCGGATGGGTGAACTGCAGGCAGAGGCATATAGGATTGAATATGGCTGGGATGCTATTGTTATTGTTCGGCCGGCAAATGTATATGGCCCTTATGACAATTTTGATACAAATAATGCTATGGTAATTCCATCTCTCATCAAGCGAGCACTGGATGGAGAGAACCCCCTTACTGTATGGGGAGATGGATCTGCAATAAGAGATTTTATTCATGCAAAGGATGTGGCACTCGGAATGCTGTTTGCTATGGAAAAGGGTAGTAGACAGCCAATTAATCTTGGTTCAGGGATTGGAATTAGCATTAAACGTATTGTCGAGATTATTATCGATAATATGAAGGATAAGCCCAAGGTAATCTGGGACACATCTAAGCCATCCGGTGACAGAAAGAGACTTATGGACATATCAAGAGCCAGGGCAATTGGATTTGAACCAAAAATGTCTATCGAGGATGGTATAAGAGAGTCTATGGAGTGGTATCAGCAGAATCGTGAGATAGCTGCTAAGAGATACAACGTATTTGTGGAAAAGAAATTTGTATAAGATGGTAATTTTCAGGTGAAGATACTTACTACTGGCATAAATAGCGGTTTAGGACGGTATATATATGATGATGTTAGATGTCTTGGTTTCGGAAGAAATACAGCTATTGAAGAAATTGAGAAAATTAAAAGTGCTGGAGTGGATGTAATAATCCACTGTGCTTTTAATTCAAATCCAAAAGTTGAGTTGAGTTCGTTATATCAATATCTGCAGGATAATGTAATTCTCACTAACAAGCTGGTTTCTTTCCCTCATGAAAAATTTATATTTATTTCATCCGTTGATGTGTACCCCAAGGACGGGAATTTGCACTCAGAGGATGAAAACATATATTTAAATGCAGTAAACAGTGTTTATGGGATAACAAAGCTGATGTCCGAATCTATAGTTAGAAAATATTGCAAGAATTATCTCATCTTGCGGGTATCTGCTATGCTAGGTATATATTCCAGGAGAAATAGTCTTATAAGGATGATTGAGGATACAGAATGTGAGTTGACACTTTCTCATAATTCAATATTTAATTATATCCTTCACTCAGACATCCTAAGTTTTATAAAGTTTTCTATTGACCACGATATACAAGGCACATTTAATATGGTGTCTTCTACAAACATATCGCTTTTAGAAGTGGCTGATATGTTAAAAAAGATAATTAGGTTTGGCGAATATTTTTATGATGTGGGAAATATAGATAATAGCAGGATATCGTCTGTATTCCCTGCCTTTAAGAAGAGTTCAAGAGAAGTTATATTTGAATTTATGAGGTGCAAGAAATGAAAAAAAAGAACATTCTAATATGCGGTGCTACAGGTTTTATTGGTAGAAATATTGCCGAGTTTCTTGCAAGGAGGGATGATATTGATGTGTATGGTGTTTACTTTAAATCAGAGCCGCTGAAGGATTCCCGAATTACAATGATTAAGGCTGACCTTACAGATAAGGACGATGTAAATAAGGTAGTTAAGGGAATGGATGTAATAATTCAGGCTGCCGCAACAACATCTGGTTCAAAGGATATTGTTACAAAGCCATATATCCATGTGACTGATAATGCGGTCATGAATTCCCTCATATTCAGATCTGCGTATGAGAATAATGTATTGCATATTGTGTTTTTTAGCTGTTCTGTCATGTATCAACCGAGTAGTGTTCCGCTCAAAGAGACCGATTTCAATGCAAACCATGAGATATTTCCAAGTTATTTCGGTGTGGGATGGACAAAAGTGTATATAGAGAAGATGTGCGAGTTTTATTCCAGACTTGGGCATATAAAGTATACTGTTATAAGACACTCAAATATTTATGGCCCGTATGACAAGTTTGATCTGGAAAGATCCCATGTTTTTGGAGCGACCATGACCAAGGTTATGACTGCTTCGGATGAGAAGATCGTTGTTTGGGGGAGTGGGGAAGAGGAGAGAGATCTGCTTTATGTTTCTGACCTTATAAGCTTTGTTGAAACTGTTGTTGAGAGGCAGGAATCCAAGTTTGAGTTATTCAATATTGGATATAACAGCGCTATCTCTATAGATAATCTTGTTAAGAAGATTATTGCCTGTTCAGACAAGAATATTAAGATAGAATACGATATGTCCAAGCCGAGTATTAAGACAAAGCTCTCTCTTGATACGAGTAAAGCAAGAGCCTCTTTTGGATGGGCTCCAAAGGTTTCTCTGGACGAGGGGATACAAAGGACGATGGACTGGTATAAGACAAATATTTTGAGGGCAGAGTAAATGATAATTAGCAGAACTCCTTTCCGCATTTCGTTCTTTGGCGGTGGAACGGATTTCCCCACATGGTATAGAGACAACGAAGGGGCGGTCTTATCAACAACAATTGACAAATATTGCTATATAAGCTGCAGACGACTCCCTCCCTTTTTTGAATATAAGCACAGGATAGTATATTCTAAGTATGAACATGTGAATAATATTCATGAGATAGTTCATCCTGCGGCCAGAGAGGTTTTTCGTTTTATGAACATAACGGAGGGATTGGAAATCCATCATGACGGGGATTTGCCTGCCCGTACAGGGCTTGGCTCCAGTTCTTCTTTTACTGTAGGGCTATTACATGCCCTGTATGCATTAAAGGGCAAGATGGTAACTAAAAAAAGACTTGCACTTGAATCTATTCACATTGAGCAGGAGATGATAAAAGAGAATGTTGGCTCACAGGACCAGATGGCAGTTGCATTCGGAGGATTGAATAAAATTACTTTTAACGGTGACCATGAGATAGAAGTTACGCCGGTTACTATTGCGCCAGCAAGGTTGGATGAATTTCAGAATCATTTGATGCTTTTTTTCACCGGATTTACCAGATTGGCTTCTGATATTGAAGGAGAAAAGATTAAACAGATTCCTAATAAACACGACGAGCTTAAAAAGATGCACAGTTTTGTGGATCAGGCAATTGATATTTTGAATGGAGACGACGCCATTGTTGATTTCGGAAGGCTTCTCCATGAGAGTTGGATGCTCAAGAAAGGTCTTACAAATAAGGTATCCACCAGTCATATTGATGAGATATATGATACTGCAATGAAAAATGGCGCAATCGGAGGTAAGCTCTTAGGGGCAGGGGGTGGTGGTTTTATTTTGTTTTTTGTTCAACCAGATGAGCGGGAGAGGGTGAGGAAGGCATTGTCTTCTTTATTGCATGTGCCTTTTCGTTTCGACAAGTTAGGAAGCCAAATTATTTATTACAGTGAAAGCGGGGTATAAAGTTGAAGATTCCATTTGGAACAATTTCTGTGACAGAGAGGTCGAAAAAGATAATAGGGGAAGTCTTAGAAGCCAATAGATTGTCAAGCGGCAAGTATGTGCGTGAATTTGAAAAAAAGTTTGCTGAGTTAGTAGGCGCAAAAGAGGCGGTTGCTGTAAGCACCGGAACTGATGCGGTTGCATTGGCATTGGCGGTATTGTATGACTTTGGCGCAGAAAGAGGCGATGAAGTTATTGTCCCAGCCCTTTCATTTGTAGCCACTGGCAATGCAATTTTACAGGCTGGTTTTGCACCTGTTTTTGTAGATGTTGACAGGAGAACCTTAAATATAGATGTTGCAAAGATTGAAGAAAAGATTACAAAAAAAACGAAGGCTATTGTACCAGTTCATCTTATGGGAAAGCCTGCTGATATGGATAGAATTAATTCCATAGCAGAAAAATATAATCTTTATGTGATTGAGGATGCTGCTGAGGCGCATGGAGCAGTTTACAAAGGGAGAAATATCGGCACCCTTGGTGACATGGCTGCATACAGCCTCTATGTGGCCCACATCATCAGCACTGTTGAAGGGGGAATTGTTACTACCGATAATTCAGATTTTGCTGAGATATTAAGGTCGTTGAGGAGCCATGGAAGGGCGTGTAAGTGTGAAAGTTGTGTGCTGAATAAGACATCAGCCTATTGCGACAAGAGATTTGGCTATGGTGAGAACGATGATATTAGGTTTATATTTGAGAGGATTGGTTTTTCATCCAAGATGAATGAGTTAGAGGCAGCAGTTGGGATAGGAAATCTCGATATATATTATGATATCCTCAATAAAAGAAGGGCAAATCTATATTATCTTATTAAGGAATTTAAAAGATTTGTGCCATATTTGATGACAATAGAAAAAGAGCCTTATGAGGAGATAGGCCCACATGCCTTGCCTATTATTATCCAGGAATGCGCTAATTTTACCCGCACTGAGTTTGTTAGTTTTATGGAGAAAAAGGGTATTGATACAAGGAATCTATTTTCCTCTATGCCTACTCAATGCGCGGGGTTTCGATTTTTAGGGCATAAAGTCGGTGATTTTCCAAATGCCGAATATATTGGAGAAAGAGGTATTCATATAGGTGTTCATCAGGATTTGGACATATCCGAATGTGATTATATACTCAATGCGATAAATGAATTTTTAAAGAATTATGCATAAAGATAAAGTGATTAAAAGAATAAATAGTGCAATACAGCCTTGGGAACGCCTATCCGCCGAATGCTCATTTGCAAACCTTCCATGGTTCGGTGTATATCGGGATACTATTAGGCTTCCAAGCGGCAGGATAGTTGACGATTATTATCGAATTGAGCTTCCAGAATATGTAATGATATATGCACAGAAAGATGATGGAAAAGTGCTTTTTCAACGACAATATAAACATGCGTTAGGCGCTATTACATTAGCTTTACCTACTGGTTGTCTTGAAAATGGCGAAATTCACATAGATGGTGGGAAGAGGGAGTTTCTTGATGAAACAGGCTATGTTGCCCATCAATGGAAATTTTTAGGTTCATTCATGGTGGATGGAAATAAAGGTTGCGGCAAGGCTCACTTTTATATAGTAAACCATTTGGAAAAGCGAGCAGAACCCTTAGAAGATGATATGGAAGAATCTGGAATCGTTTTCTTAGAACCAGAACTGATATTTAGGGCTGTATTAAATGGGGAAATTTCTCTCCTTGCTACAGCCACACTAATAGCCATTGTGTCCCATCCGTATATCAGCGGTAGAAAATAAATGAAGATTGTTATTTTAGCTGGCGGCGCAGGAACTCGGTTAAAAGAAATTATAAAAGATATTCCTAAGCCAATGGCGCTGGTAGGGGGCAGACCATTTTTAGAATATTTAATATTACAACTTTCTAAATGGAGGCTAAATGATATAATAATTTCAGTTGGTTACAAAAAAAATATTATTAAAGCATATTTTGGCAATGGTCAGAAATGGGGCGTGAATATAGCCTATTCTGAAGAAGATAAACCATTGGGAACCGGTGGGGCAGTAAAGAAAGCTTTAAGATTAATTGACAATAAGCAGTTTATCGTAATGAACGGAGATTCATTTCTTGGCATAAATTTTGATAAATTTATCAAATTTCATAAAAAGCGGTGTGCAAGCGCTTCAATAGGTTTGGTTCATATTGAACAGGCAAACCGTTTTGGCAAGGTTAAAATGAATGACAAAAATGAAATAACTGAATTTGTTGAAAAGGGTAGCGATAATCAAGGTCTTATGAATGGGGGCATATATATTTTTAACTGTGATATTTTAATGAATATGCCAGATGGAAAAGTGTCGTTAGAATATGACTTTATTCCTACTTTGACAAATAAAGGATTGTGTGGCGTGAAAGTTAAAGGTTTTTTTGTAGATATTGGTATTCCACAAGACTATTTGAATTTGTGTAATAATGTAGGCAGATTAATTCGTGCTATTGAGCCTTTTCCAAGATGAATTTTGTATTAACTGTCATAATGAGCGGATGCGTTGTTTCTCTGTAATTAGTGATCTGAATAATTCGTGGAACGAGAACATCCTTTAACCTATTAACAATATCAGTTTAAAAAGAGAATTACTTGTCTTCATATCAGTCGATAATCAAAATATTAATACTTGTAGCCACAATTCTACCATCTACATCTGTCGCAACAGTATTTAAAACAGATGTGAACAGGAATGGTGGTGTTTTATTCTCTCCGCTACTCAATAATAAAGGTAATATCTTGCAGAGTGGCAAGAATTGTAGTAGCACGGGTATTAATTCTCCTGTAATCATAGCAGGAAATAAAAGGGATTTGCTTTCTCTTACCTACTTTGATTATTTGGATAGCTACCCTGCGCTTATATTTGTTGAGCCAGAGAACAAAGATGTTATCTATAAACTTCTTAAAGACAAAATAGATTTTAACAATTGCGAGTCAAGAAGAACTATTTTATTGGTTAATAAAAGTTTTGAGGATTTTGTTGTTGAACTTGTTGTTAACAATAGCAAGTTCAATAAAATAAAATTAGAGAATAGTTTTCCAAATTTGTTTAAGAAAGAAGTAAACATCAATTTTAGCGTTAATTCTGACGATATATATGGTTTTTTTACGAGGGAGGCTAAACTAAAAGAATATAAAATAATGATTGATGGATTAGAATTATCAAATGGGCATAATGAAAAGGGTATTAATAATATCTGGCAGTCTCTTGGTTCGCTAAAATTGGCAAAGGGTCCTCATGTTCTTACTGTTAGAAACAATGGATTAGAAGCTGATAATAAGAATAAAAAGGAATTATATGGGCTGGTTTTAGGAGCAGAACTTTTTAGCATATCTCAAAGCAGGAAAGCAGAGTATGAACATTTGTTAAAGCCGCATGATATAAGATATCTCTTTTATGGAAGAGAAAAGTCATTTGGAATAGACAATCGTAAGTTTGCTGTAACTGATGATGGTAATTATAATATTAGAGTTCTAATGAAACCAAAAAGAGAGTTTGTAGAAAAAAGTGATTTTGTTACAAATATAAGTAGTATTGGTAGTAAGCCATCGTTAGAGGCAATTTCGGGTTGGACCTTTAGCGCCTTAAATACTAAATATAAATATGATACTTCAGAAAAAGGAGTCAAAATTGCTGCATTTTTCGGGAAAGGATGGGGAGAAAAAGAAGAGGTAGTTCTCTCCAAAAAATTTTCCAACATAAGTGTCAAAGAAAGGCCTTACATATTATTCTCATGCGAGATGAATGAGTTGAATGTGCAGGAGGTAGAGATAAATATTAGGCTGACAGACCAAAATAGTTGGTTTTTTAAGAAAAAAAATGTGACCTTAAAGGTAAAAGATAATCTTTATGTTATTAATTTATATGAAAAGGTTAAAGAAAATCTTGGTGGCTATAGAAATGCGAATTTATTAATTGATGAAGTGTTTGTTAAATTTAAAAAGAGACGCACGGCGTACTTAACTAATGCGCAAAAAAAGTATTACACTTTCCTCTTTAAAAATATTGCCTTTTTAAGTGCTGAGCCGGTAATTGCTGAGTTTAAAGATGAATTGAACTTAGATCTACCCGAGGCCTATTATTATTTTGATAATATGAGTGAATTGAAAAGTGCAAATTCTGTTGATCAGATTCCGTGGGATATTAAAGAAATTTATAAATTGCATACGAGTGAATTTGTTGATTTAAAAGAAAACCCTGTAGTAACATTAAATTTCCCAGCATCAGTAATATTGAAAAGAATTGGTGGTAGAGCGGATAGTGAAAGGAAGATTTTACCTAATGTATTAAGGGTAGTATTAAAAATAGATTTTAATGGAGATAATAGAGAGGATTGTGTTGTTGAGACTGCCATATCTTCCATTAATTACAGAGAGGATGGCAAAGTAGTTTTGACTATTAATGCGTATGAGGAGGTTAAAAAGAGATTTTCCAACAAGAAGACTTATCGTCTGCTATCAATAGGGGCAAGCCATCTTGCTGATAAAGATGTGTTTTACCAAGATGTTGTAACTAAGAAATTAATAAGCTATAAAGAGCATAAATTTGATTTTGAAGTAGGCACGGATGTGCTTAAAGTTGATAATAAGGTTTATAGATTGCCAGTATATATTGAAAAAATAAAAAATAGCGATAAAGGGTTGCTTGGATTAAATGTTTTTCTACAACATGGTAATCATACTGTGAATATACTCAAAAATGATAGATTACAGGTTGAAATGTTAGAGATTAGACCAGAATCAAAAACTGAGAAGTTGACAAGTATAAATTATAAAATTCCTAAAATAACATTCAAGAAGGTAAATCCAACGCGCTATATTGTAGGTGTAAACGATGTGCAAACTGCTTTTATACTTATATTCAGTGAAAGTTACCATGTTGGATGGAAAGCGTATGTCCGTCAGAAATCAGAAATCAGAAATCAGCAGCCAGAGGAAGACAAGGAGTCGTGGTCAGCACTATTGAGCCTATGGAGGGATAGGGGCAATAGAATAGACCTCCAAGACCATTTTATGGTAAATGGATATGCCAACGGATGGATAGTGCCTGCAAATCATAGTGCCAATAACAGTAGTAATGATTCAGTTAGGCCAAGAAACTTTCAGATTATGCTCGAATACCAACCGCAGAGATTGTTTGAGATTGGGTTGATGATTTCCTTAACAGTTTTTCTATTGTGTCTTATATATATGTTTTCTAAATTTGTTATGCAAAAAGGAAAAAAGTAACATGGCAAGATTTGAACGTACTTGGCTATATAGTAAACGATTAATTTTGAGCCTACTTATCCATACTGGCCTTATGTTGCTTGCATTAGTTGGTTCATATAACAGTTTTAAGGAATATATTAGGAAGGTTAATGGTACGATTCCTATTGAGCTGAAGGTTAATATTAAGGGTACTTTTCCTGCTGCTCTTATAACATTTGTCACAGTATTTTTTATTTATAGCATATGGCGCATTAGAAACAGTAATTACCCATCTTTTAGACACTATGTTGTCTTTTTGATAATTCAAGTCAGCATAATAAATATCATGTTTTTCTCAAGGGATATACCTATTTTGGTTGTTCAAAATATTGCCATTTTATATTTTGTCATTCTGTTATTTCTTTGGACCATTTTTTTGCTTCTTTGGAATGGAATTAAGAGACTTATTAAGGTTGATATTGTTGATGTGTCAAAAGGTTTTATGCCTCCAATTGTACATACGCTGTTGCAGACAAAGCTGCCAATAGTTCAAACCTACTTAAATGAAAAACCATCTCGTCCCTATACTGTCAGTTTTGTATGTTTATTGGTGCTATGTGCTGTTCTTCTGGTATTTAAACAATATATGATAGTTGAATACTTAGAGGATGCTGCTTATATTCTGTTAATAATTGGGGTTTATAAAGAGTTACGCTATCTGACTAAAAGTGCTTATATGGATAAAAAAGAGAAGGTAGATTCTGTTAATTAATAATATAATTTGTTGTTTTTATAGATAACTTTAATGATTACTAATGGATTGGGTCAAAACATATAAGGTCAAAATAAGCAATATGGAGATTGGAAAGAATGAAATTTATAAAAAATATTCACTGGCCTATTTTCGAGATATGTTATTTCTGTATCTCCATCGTGATCACATTTATTTATACCTACCCGTTAATGACAAATCTTGCCAGCATGTTTTACGGCTTTCCATGGGATTCTCTTGGTATCATCTGGTATTTTTGGTGGCAGAAGTTTAGTTATCTTCAAGGCCTTCCATTAAAAACTCATACCCATTTGGCTTACCCGTTTGGACACGTTATTAGCATGCCTTTTACATATGGACTCGATTCATTGGCATTCGTAATTACATTATTTTCAAATGAGATTGTTACTTACAATATTCTTAAATTAATCAGTTTCCCAGTCCTTGCCCTTACAACCTATCTTTTAATCTATTATCTAACAAAACATAGAATTATTAGCGCACTAATTGGGTTAATTTATTCGTTTTCTCTTTTTCATGTAATCCACACCATGGCTCATTTTGCCAATATTTATTGGTTGCCTTTAGCAATTCTATTTTTACTGAAATTGTTAAATGAAGGTGGCTACAAGAACGCTATTTTATTTGGTTTTTTCTGGGGATTTACATTTGTGTATAATGTTTACTTTGCTTATTTTTTTGGAATCCTCATTCCTGTTTTTGTAATCCCATATGTAATAAATAAAAAGGTCAATTTTTTAACCCTTTTCAAATTTTTTCCAACTATTTTCTTGGTTTTTTCTTTAACCATATTACCCATGCTATATCCAGTGCTAAAATTAATGTTTTTTACTCAAGCTAATAAAATAGAGGTATACGGGCTTAGCCGAGCCTTTTCAGACCTATTTATATTTTCAGCCAAACCTTTGGATTATCTCCTTCCATCGAAATACAATCCATTTTGGGGATGGTTAATTCCTGATTTCGGGATGAGTCCATTGAAGGGCCACAGATATACAGAACATACGCTTTATTTGGGATGGAGTTTAATATTATTTGCTGCCTATGCTTTTTATTGTTCGATAAGAAAGATTAAAGAATTAGGGGTAAATAAAGAAGATAGGAATATGGTATATCTATTTTTTACAGTTGCTATTATTTCTATTACACTCTCAGCACCGCCGTTTATACCACTTGGCGATTATCAAGTTGATTTGCAGACAAGGGAGGTTATTGCAGAGCATAAAATATATCTTCCCCAATATTTTCTTTATAAATTGTTTCCAATGATCAGGGCATACGCAAGAATAGGGGCAATTGTTTTATTAGCTGTATGCGTTGTAGCAGCTTTTGGCTTGAGGGAGATATTAGCAAAAACTAATAGCAAAAAAACAAAATATTTCCTTTTAGCTATATTTTCTATTGTAATTTTTGTAGAGTATGCAGAGTTTCCCCCCTTCAGGCTTACAAAGGTTAAAGAGCCGGAGGTTTATAAATGGCTTGCGTCACAACCCGAACAATTCCCTATCGTTGAATATCCGCTCGGCGCCAGCGATGACCCTTATACGACCTATGAATATTATTTTTACCAGAGGATGCATAAAAAATATCTGGTTAATGGCGCTCTAAAAGGCACACCTGCTGATGAGTTTAGAAAAGAGGTTATTGATATTTCTAAGATGGGAACTGTAGAAAAATTGCAAGGGATTGGGGTAAAGTATATCTTTATTCATAAGTATAAGTACTTGCGTGGCAATGAATATGTACCCCTTGACTGGCTAACCACGCCTCCCCGTGATAAAATCTTTCCGCCGGAATATAATGACGGCAAAATACCCAGCATAGAAGCAGT
>Ga0209211_10004155_pt1 | contig 22876 bp, 16 predicted proteins | sample RifGroA2_FD_183992 | JGI IMG/M metagenome (GOLD analysis project Ga0209211, IMG submission 183992) | Groundwater microbial communities from Rifle, Colorado, USA - Groundwater A2 (SPAdes) (version 2) | ecosystem: Environmental > Aquatic > Deep subsurface > Groundwater | place: Rifle, Colorado...
GCGTTTTCCTGTAGGACCAACAAGATAAATTTGACGGTAACATGGGCGCAATATTTTTTGGAGCGGTAGCCGTCTTGCTCGCTAGCTGCGACATGAACTTGATTCTGGGTTCATTCGGCCGAGACGCCAACAACTTGCCAGCGCTTATTCCCTGTGGTACGCCGCATGATCTGCGTTTCAATCAGTGATTTGTCGGATGATTATATTTCTGGCTGAATTCACACATATATAATATAAATTATTTTTGATATTTTAGCCATTAAATAAAGCACTTCCTCCACATCCGTAAATTAACTCCTGTTTTGGGTCAGGTCCGCGATGTCATTACGTCGACTGCAAAATGATTAACTTGCAGAATATGTTGCGGACGAGGAAAGCATCACGTCCTGGTCACGGGCAGCAGTAGTCGCACCAGACACTTTGAGAAATGGTGACTTGCTTCTTGGTCACAGGCGACGACCTTCAGATTTTTTGACCAGTAGCTTGCTTGGGGCGACAAAAAACCCGCCGGGCTTTACGCTGAGCGGGTTTTTAAATTTCTTGCCATATGCCCAAAGTCGTTGATTTGGTGGGCGGTACTGGGATCGAACCAGTGGCTTCCACCGTGTGAAGGTGGCACTCTACCGCTGAGTTAACCGCCCAAATCAACAACTCTTTCTCTCAAGGCTAAAGCCCATTGCCACTGCCGGTGTAAGGCAGCGCTCTAAACGCCGAGCTGACCGCCCGGTTGAGAGGCGCGCATTTAACCATAAGTCGCCAAGCCGGTCAAACCCGGGTCGGCTAGAATACCCCCTTTTGTCCAGCATAGAACACGCATCCCATGAAGCCTGTCCGCACCCGTTTTGCCCCAAGCCCCACCGGTTTTCTCCATATTGGCGGCGCCCGCACCGCGCTATTTTCCTGGGCCTATGCCCGACGACACGGCGGGGCCTTCATTCTGCGCATCGAGGACACCGACGTTGCCCGTTCGACGCCGGAAGCCGTTCAGGCCATCCTCGACGGCATGCAGTGGCTTGGACTGGAGCATGACGAAGGTCCGTTCTACCAAATGCAGCGCATGGACCGCTACAAAGAAGTCATACAGCAGATGTTGGCGGCCGGCACCGCTTATTACTGCTACACCAGTCGCGAAGAACTCGACGCCCTGCGCGCCGAGCAGGAAGCCAGGAAGGAAAAGCCTCGCTACGACGGTCGCTGGCGCCCCGAAGCGGGCAGGATGCTGCCGACGCCGCCGACCGACATCCCGCCAGTGGTTCGCTTCAAGAACCCGAAGGATGGCGTCGTCGCTTGGGATGACCAGGTCAAGGGCCGCATCGAATTTGCCAACAGCGAGTTGGACGACCTGATCATCGCCCGCGCCGACGGCACGCCGACCTACAATTTCTGTGTCTGCGTCGACGACTGGGACATGGGCATCACCCACGTCATTCGCGGCGACGACCATGTCAACAACACGCCGCGCCAGATCAACATTCTCCAGGCGCTCGGCGCCGAGACGCCAACCTACGCCCACCTGTCGATGATCCTCGGTGACGACGGCGCCAAGCTGTCGAAGCGCCACGGCGCGGTATCGGTCATGCAGTATGACGAAGACGGTTTCCTGCCCGAGGCGGTCCTCAACTACCTCGCCCGCCTCGGCTGGTCGCACGGCGACGAGGAAGTTTTCTCGCGCCAGCAGTTCGTTGAATGGTTCGATCTCGATCACATCACCGCCTCGGCCGCCCAGTTCAATACCGAAAAGCTGCTGTGGCTGAACCAGCATTACATGAAGCTGACGCCGCCGGCCGATCTCGCCGCCCGGATCAAGGCCATTCTGGCGACGCGTAACATCGACACCAGCACCGGCCCTGACCTTGAAAAAGCCGTCGTTTTGTACGTTGACCGTAGCAATACACTGAACGTGCTGGCCGATGCCGTCGAGGTCTTCTACAGCCACGTCACGCCCAATCCGGAGTTGCTCGCCCAGCACCTGTCGGCAGAAGCCCTTCCCGCCCTGGCCGATGTCGTCGCCGGCCTCGCCACGGTAGCCTGGGAAACACCGGCGATCAGCGCGCTGGTCAAGGAAGTCATTGGCAAGCATGGCCTGAAAATGCCCAAGCTGGCGATGCCGCTGCGCATCATCCTGACCGGCCAGGCGCAGGCGCCCTCGGTTGATGCCCTGGTCGAAATGATCGGCCGTGACCGCGTTGTCGCAGCCCTGTCGAAACATCTCTGAAAAATCGTGAAAGGCCCTTTACAAGGACCAATGAGGTCCCTATAATGCGGCCTTCTTTCGCGGCGGGGGTATAGCTCAGCTGGGAGAGCGCTTGCATGGCATGCAAGAGGTCCGCGGTTCGATCCCGCGTACCTCCACCAAAAGTGCGAAAGAAAACAGTCCGGGTCCCCATCGTCTAGAGGCCTAGGACACCGCCCTTTCACGGCGGTAACCGGGGTTCGAATCCCCGTGGGGACGCCAAGGTTTTGGTAGCAAATGGAGTGGTAGTTCAGTTGGTTAGAATACCGGCCTGTCACGCCGGGGGTCGCGGGTTCGAGTCCCGTCCACTCCGCCAACGTTTAAGAGAACCGGATCGCTCCGGTTTTTTTTCGGATAGGAGGCAAATGCATCCTGTCCAGATAGTTCGGCTGTCTCTCGAATGTGGGGGTATAGCTCAGCTGGGAGAGCGCTTGCATGGCATGCAAGAGGTCCGCGGTTCGATCCCGCGTACCTCCACCAAGCGCCGAACTAGGCAGTACTGAAAGTCCGGGTCCCCATCGTCTAGAGGCCTAGGACACCGCCCTTTCACGGCGGTAACCGGGGTTCGAATCCCCGTGGGGACGCCAAGGTTTTAGCAGCAAATGGAGTGGTAGTTCAGTTGGTTAGAATACCGGCCTGTCACGCCGGGGGTCGCGGGTTCGAGTCCCGTCCACTCCGCCAACATTCAAAAGACCAGCCCAGGCTGGTCTTTTTACTTTTTCCCTGAAAAGTGGACCTCCCGCAGCAGGTATAATCGACGACTTTGTTGACTCGTCAGTGCCAGGAGCCCCATTCATGCAGCACCGTAGCGTCCTGTCGCCTGTCCGCCGTATTTTTGCTGCAATTCTTGGCACAGCCCTGTTGACGCTATCTGCTCCTTCGCTGGCCGAAGACCAGGACGGCTCGAATTTCCCCTCACTGAGCATGCCATCGCTAGCCGAACCGGGCCTGGTTGCCGACGACGTGCTGACGGTCCACGAAATACATATGGCGCCCCAATTGCCGGGCAGCATCGACCTCACAGTCAACTCGACGAATCTGTGGGAGCGAATCCGCAACGGCTTCGCGATGACCGACCTCAACGACGATCTGGTCCTCTATTACCAGCAGTGGTACCAAAATCGTCCTGATGCGCTACGCCGCATGGTCGAGCGTAGCCGCCCCTACCTCTATTACATAGTCGAAGAGCTGGAAGCGCGCGGCATGCCGACAGAGCTTGCGCTATTGCCGATGGTGGAAAGCGCGTTCAACCCGAACGCCTATTCCTCTGCCCATGCGGCCGGCCTGTGGCAATTCATTCCGGCCACCGGCCGGCGCTTCAATCTCGAACAGAATTGGTGGCACGACGAGCGGCGCGATGTTGTTTCATCGACCAATGCGGCGCTTGATTACCTGCAGGCCATCTACGAAATGCATGGCGACTGGCATCTGGCGCTGGCTTCGTACAATTGGGGGGAAGGCTCGGTCAAACGTGCCGTCGACAAGAACGAGTCACGCGGCCTGCCGACCGACTATCCCAATTTGAAGATGCCGAACGAGACCCGGCATTACGTTCCCAAGCTGCAGGCTCTCAAGAACATTCTCGGCAACCCGGAATTGATTGCCCATCTCGATCTGCCGGCGATTCCCAACGAGCCTTATTTTGCAACGCTGGAAACCCGGCGTCCGATGGACATCACGACGGCGGCACGTCTGGCCAACATGACACTGGAGGAATTTCGGCGTCTCAACCCGTCGCACAATCGTCCGGTCATCAAGGCAGAGACGCCTGTAATCGTCCCGGCCGACAAGCTGGATGCCTTCCGCCGTAACCTGCAGAACACACAGGCACCGTTGACGCAATGGCAGGCCTACACCCTGAAGAAGCCCGAGCGCCTGGACCGGATTGCTGCCAACTTCGATACTACGGCCGGCGAACTGGCCCGCGCCAACGGTCTTTCAGTACGAGCCCGCCTCGGTGCCGGTTCGACACTGCTCGTCCCGGGTCGCGGCAATATGATCAGCCTGAACAATCTGCTCAACACATCGACGCCACGCCTCATCGTCCAGGCAGAGCGCGCGGAGCGTTGTGGCAAGGGCAAGCGGGCAAAAAAGTGTACGAAGGCCTCTGCGAAAAGCAGGGCAAAGCGCAGCGCGACGAGCAAATCGGCGGCCAAATCATCGGGCAAGACCAAGGAAAAAGGCAGCCGCGCCAAACCGACGAAAAACAAGCGCCGCTGATTCAGCCGACCAGATGGCAGCTGACGGTGTGCGTTCCTGAAACCCCGGTAACGCCCGGATAATTCAACCGGCAAACATCCATCGCCTGCGGGCAACGCGGATGAAAGTGGCAGCCGCTCGGCGGATTGGCCGGTGACGGGGTTTCGCCGGGGAGCCGGACAACTTGCGCGTGACCGTCCAGATGCGGCGCCGGAACGGCTGACAGCAAGGCTTGCGTGTAGGGGTGCCGGGGCGAACGCAGGACTTCTTCCGCCCTGCCCTGCTCGACGATACGGCCGAGGTACATCACCGCAACGTCGTGGGCCAGGTATTCGACCACGGCGAAGTTGTGCGTAATGAACAGGTAGGCGACGCCGAGTTCGGCCTGCAGTTTCTTGAGCAGGTTGAGGATTTGCGCCTGCACCGAGACGTCGAGCGCCGAGGTTGGCTCGTCGCAGATGAGCAGTTCGGGTTGCACGGCAAGCGCGCGAGCGATGGCGATGCGCTGGCGCTGGCCGCCGGAAAATTCGTGCGGATAGCGGGCTATGGCTTCACTGGCCAGGCCAACCTGCTCGAGCAACGCGGCAACGGCGGTTGCCCGCGCCGCTGAATCCGTTTCGACCCCCAGCGCGCCCATGCCTTCGGCGATGATGTCGCCGACGCGCAGACGCGGGTTGAGCGAGGCGAACGGGTCCTGGAAAATCATTTGCATGTGGCGTCGCGCATCGCGCAGTCGCCGCCCCCGGAGGCCGACCAGTTCGCTGCCACCCAGTTTTACGCTGCCGCTACTCGGCCGGATCAGTTGCAGCAGCGCCTTGCCGACCGTCGTCTTGCCGCAGCCGGATTCGCCGACCAGGGCCAGGGTACGCCCGGCGGAAATGGCCAGCGACACGCCATCGACCGCACGAACGTGACCGACGGTACGCTGCAGGAAGCCTTTGCGGATGGGGAAATGGACCTTGAGTTCGGCAACCTGAAGGAAGGGCCTGCCGGGATCGATGTCGAGTTCGGTGACGGCATGGCGCGTCGCCGACTCTTCGGCGGCTTCGCCTTGCCAGTGGCAGCGGACGGTGTGGCCGTCGGCCACCTCGCGCCAGGGCGGAGAAACCTCGCGGCAGACCGGCATGACGTGGGCGCAGCGATCGGCAAAGCGGCAGCCGCTGGGCATGGCGGCGAGCGACGGCACCTGGCCGGGGATGGTGGTCAGCCTGAGGCCGCGCCGCGAGATTTCCGGCAAGGCCTCGAACAGGGCTTGCGTGTAGGGATGGCGCGGCTGGATGAAGAATGCCTCGCGGCTGGCCACCTCGACGAGTTCGCCGGCGTACATGACGCCGATGCGGTGGGCCATGCGGGCGACGACGCCGAGATCGTGGGTGATGAGCAACATGCCCATGCCACGGTCGACCTGAATTTTGGCCAATAAATCGAGGATCTGGGCCTGGACGGTGACGTCGAGGGCCGTGGTCGGCTCGTCGGCGATGAGCAGTTCCGGCTCGCCGGCCAGGGCGATGGCGATCATGACGCGCTGTTTCATGCCGCCGGAGAGCTGGAAGGGGTATTCGGTCAGCCGGCGTTCAGGATCGGCGATGCCGACCTGACGCAGCAGATCGACCATGCGCCCGGTTGCTGCCGCGCCGCGCAGATCGAGGTGGCGTTCGAGGACTTCGCCGATCTGCCGGCCGACGGTGAGCACCGGGTTGAGGCTGGTCGCCGGCTCCTGGAAGATCATCGCCATGCGGCCGCCGCGCCAGGCGCGCATGTCGGCTTCGGAGAGGCTGAGCAGTTCCTCGCCTTCGAGCCTGACTCCACCCTCCAGAATGCGGCCGGCTGCGGGCAGCAGGCGCATGATGCCCTGCGCGGTGGCCGACTTGCCACAGCCGGACTCACCGAGCAGGGCGAAGGTTTCACCTTGGGAAATGGCGAAGGAAATGCCGTCGACCGCAGCCAGTGTTTTCTTGCCGGCGGTGAAGCCGAGGCGAAGATTCTTGACTTCAAGCATCAGGCTGCCCTCGGGTCGAAGGCGTCGCGCACGGCGTCGGCGAACAGGTTGGCGGCGAGGACGAGGATGAACATGGCCGCGAAGGCGGCGACCAGCGACCACCAGACGACCGGCTCGCGGCCGAGTTCCATACGGGCGTTGTTGATCATCGTGCCGAAGCTGGTCATCGTCGGATCGACGCCGATGCCGACGTAGGAGAGCACGGCCTCGGCCAGGACGAGGCCGGAGAAATCCATGACCAGCGCGATGATGACGATGTGCATGAGGTTGGGCAGGATGTGGCGGACGATGATGCGCCAGCTCGATACGCCGAAAGCCTGCGCTGCCTGGATGTATTCGAGTTCGCGCAGCTTCAGCGTTTCGCCGCGCAGCAATCGGCACAGGCCCGTCCAGCTCGTGATGCCGAGGATGAAGCAGAGGGCGAGCAGACGCAGGTCGGCGCGCTCGGCAGCGGTCGAGAACCACTCGGGATGGGTGTCGATGACGACCTGCATCATGAGCACGGCGGCGGCGATGAGCAGCACGCCGGGAATCGAGTTGAGCACCGTGTAGATGTACTGGATCAGGTCGTCTACCCAGCCGCGGAAATAGCCGGCGACGATGCCGAGCAGCACGGCCATGGGGAGCATGACGAGCGTCGTGACAAGGCCGATGATCAGCCCTGTGCGGACGCTTTTGAGTATCTGGTAGAGCACGTCCTGACCGACCTTGTCGGTGCCGAAGACGTGGTAGTCACCGGACAGCCAGAACAGCGGAACGATGGTCAGCAGCATGAGCAGCAGCGTCAGCAGCACGGCATCCCAGGCGAAAGCCGCGTCGCGCAATTTCAATTTTGGGCTTTTTTTCCGGTTGACCGTAGCAACCGCGCCAAACACGCCAAGCCAGCCGACAAAGGCCAGCACGCCAGCCTTGAAGGCAGTGAAGCCGGCATCGGCCGCCACCTCGTCCTCGCGCTCACCGAGATGCTGGCCGCCGTGTTTGAGGCGCGGATAGTCGCGCACCGATCCCTGACCTGGCACATCGATGGTTTCCTTGGCGTAGAGCCGCGTCGCGAACGGCGCCGAATAGGTCTTTTCGTTGCGCGAGCGCAGCGGCGCCGCCAGCGCGTCGAGCACCGAGAGCACTTCCACCGCATAAACCGCCTTCTGCCCAGCCTTGCTCTCGAGTTGGGCGCGGTAATGCAGCGAATCGAGCAGGCCGATCAGGATGAAGCCGAGCAGTACCGTCGCCGATGCCATGCCGACCCGGTTCGCCCCGACCCGGCGCCAGGCGGCGAGCAGCGGCGGATTCTTGGCGATCAGCACGCCGACGCCCAGCCCGGCGGCGACGAGCAACCAGATCAGCACATCGGACCACAGCACGACGATCTGGAAGCCCATCATTCGAAACGTATCCGCGGGTCGACCAGGGTGTAGGAGATGTCGGTCAGGATCAGGCCAACGATGTAGAGCACCGAGCCGATGAAGACCATCGAGCGCACCACCGAGAAATCCTGCGCGTTGATCGCGTCGATGGTGTAACTGCCCAGGCCGGGAATGCCGAAGAACGATTCAGTCAGCAGCGAGCCCATGAAGAGCATGGGAATGACGACAACGACGCCGGTCAGGATGGGAATCAGCGCATTGCGCAGAATGTGGCGGAAAAAAACCAGTGTTTCCGGCAGGCCCTTGGCGCGGGCGGTGCGCACGTAATCCTTGCTGACCTCTTCGAGGAAGATGGTCCGGTACCAGCGCGTCGAGGAACCAATGCCCGACACGACACCGATCAGCACCGGCAGGATCAGGAAGCGCCACGCCTCCAGCCCGTCGCCAAAACCGGAGATCGGCACCAGCCGCCACACCTTGCTGATCAGATATTGCCCGCCAATGATGTAGAACAGCCCGGAAATCGACATCGCCGCGACGCACAGCACGACGCCCCAGAAATCGAAGGCCGTGGCGCGGAAGAAGGCCAGCGTCAGGGCGAAGGTGATGGTCACGAACAGGCCGAGAATGAAGGTCGGCAGCGCGATGGCCAGCGACGGCAGCATCCGGTTGCCAATTTCGCGGGCGATGTCGCGGCCATCCTCGGCCCGACCGAAATCGCCGACGAACATGCGGGCCGATTTCTCGAAGAAGATCGTGTCGGTCACGGTCGACACGCCATTTGCCCCGGAATTGAAGATCAGCGGCTTGTCGTAACCGCGCTCGACCTTCCACTTCTCGATCGCCTCCGGCGTTACCCGCTTGACGCCGAGCTGCATGCGCGCCATGTCGTCCGGCGTATTGACGACGAAGAACAGCGCGAAAGTAACGAGATTGATCCCGATCAAAATGGGCAGCGCGTAGAGCAGGCGGCGGACGATGTAGGCAAGCATTGGCGCGATTATGCCAAGAGCCGGGGGAGTTGTCCTTGCCGGGCCGGCACCGGCACGGAAAAGCGGGCCTGCCGACCTCCCGCCGGCAGGCGATATGGCATCATCCAATCATGACATTCCCACAGTCGATTCCCGCCAACAACGGAACGGCACCATGAGCGGCTGGGCGCTACTCGGCGGCCTGGCCGGCGGTGTCGGCCTCTTCCTGCTCGGCATGGGGATGATGACCGACGGCCTGAAGTTCGCCGCCGGGCCGGCCCTAGAACGCGTCCTGGCCGAGTCCACCAAAACCCGCTGGCGCGGCCTCGCGTCCGGCATCATGGTCACGGCGCTGGTCCAATCGTCGAGCGCCGTGACCGTCGCCACCATCGGATTCATCAATGCCGGCCTGCTCAACCTGTCGCAGGCGCTGTGGGTGCTGTTCGGCGCCAATGTCGGCACCACCATGACCGGCTGGCTGGTGGCACTGGTCGGCCTCAAGTTCAAGATCGAGGTGCTCGCCCTGCCGCTCATCGGTATCGGCATGATCCTTCGCCTGTCCGGTGCCGGCGCCCGGCGCGGCGCACTGGGCACGGCGCTCGCCGGCTTCGGCGTACTCTTCCTCGGCATCGACATGCTCAAGGAAACCTTCTCCGGCCTGTCCGCCGATTTCACGCTACCGGCTGGCGACGGCATCGGCGACATCGCCCTGCAAGTCGGCATCGGCCTCCTGCTCACCATCCTCATGCAAAGCTCCAGCGCCTCGCTGGTCATCGCGCTCACCGCCGCCCAGGGCGGCCTGCTCACCACGCAGGGCGCCGCCGCCGTGGTCATCGGCGCCAATATCGGCACCACCGTAACGGCGCTCATCGCCGCCATCGGGGCCACGCCCAACGCCAAACGGGCCGCCGCCGCCCACATCCTGTTCAATTTGATCACCGGCCTCGTCGCCCTGCTTCTGCTGCCCTGGCTGATCGGCTTCCTCTCCGTGCTGCGCCAGTGGCTCGGCCTGGACGAAGCGCCGGCCGCCAAGCTGGCGCTCTTTCATACCGTCTTCAATGTGCTTGGCATCGTCCTGATCTGGCCTGTCGCCAGCCGCATGACGCGCTTCCTCGAAGCCCGCTTCACGAGCGCCGAGGAAGACGAGGGGCGGCCGCGCCATCTCGACCGGAATGTACTGGCCGTGCCGGCGCTGGCGCTCGACGCACTGAACCGCGAAGTACGTCACCTCGGCGGTCTCGCCATCGCGACTGTGCGTGCCGCCATCGAAGCACCACAAGGCCTGGCCCTGCCCTATCACAAGGAAGCGGTGGCCAGCCTCAATCTGGCCATCGCCGAATTCGTTACCCAGTTGCATCGTGTCGGCGCCGGCGACAGCGCCCGCCGTCTGCCAGTCATCCTGCGCCAGGCCCGTTACTACGAGACCGCCACCGAACTGGCGCTCGAAGCCTCGGCGGCAACCGGCGAATTCGCCGACCAGTCGCCGGATTCACCAACAACCGCCTTCGCCGACGCAGCCAAGGCATTGCTCATCCAGGCCAACCCGGAAGCAAACGAAACCGGCGGCCTGGAGCCGGCCGCAAACGAAATGGAAGGGGCCTATCAGGCCCTCAAGGCGCATCTGCTGGCCGCCGGCGCGGCCGGCCAATTGCCGGTAACCAGGATGGATGCCCGGCTGCGCGCCGCCAGTTCGCTACGCCGGGCGCTGGAGCAAACCGCGAAGGCCGCGCGCCTGCTCAACGAGGTCAAAGCCGACTGAGTTGCGGATGTTGGGCTACAGCCCCTCGTCCTCGTCGTTCGCCCCCAGCAGACGCCGATCCAGTCGCTCATCGGGATTGGCGAAGTAGCAATTGAGCGCTTCCTTGAGGTTATCGACGGCTTCGGCCTTGGTCAGGCCGTCGGTAGTAATGTCCAGTTCGATGCAGCGGGCGACGAAAACACCGTCCTCGAAATCGACAGTAAAATTCAGTTTTTCAGCCATAAGTCAGACTCTGCAATGGTTTCCGGATGCAAGCGCCGATCGGCACGGCATGCTTTTTACATTTTTTAATGCTTCAAATCGCCACACGAAGGTAAAGTGCGCAGCTCTCAATTCAAGCCGGCGCATGTCGAAAACCGAGCACAACAAAAAAGCGCCCCGAAAGGCGCTTGATTTTAGGTGCTGGCGGAGAGGGTGGGATTCGAACCCACGGTACCTTGCAGTACGCCTGATTTCGAGTCAGGTACATTCGACCACTCTGCCACCTCTCCGCAGCGGCCGGCATAATAGCACAACAGATGCACTGGATAAAACGACTATTACTGATTGCAGTTTCGCTTTTCGCCGCCAGTTGCGGCGACGTCGGCTCATTGCCTTTTCCGACACCGGCGCAACACGAGCTGGTCGTCCTGATTCGTCCCGGCCTGCTGACCTATGCGACTGACGACAACGGCAATCCGAGCGGACTCGAATACGACCTGACCCAGGCCTTCGCCCAGGAACTCGGGGTCGATGTGAAGTATCTCGTCGTCGAGCCAGACGAACTCGAAGACCACCTCGTCGGCGGTCGCTACCACCTTGCCGCCGCCTGGCTTTCGCCGAGCGCCGACGAGACCATGCAGGCAACACCGGCCATCACCCTGACGCGGGATGTTCTCGTCCAGCACGAGGCTTCGCTCCCGCTCTCCGAACTCGCCCAGTTGTCGGGCAAGACCGTACACGCCATGGCCGGCTCGCGGCAGGCGGTGACGCTGAACAGGCTGGCCCGCGACATACCCGGGCTGAACGTGGTCACCGTCGGCCAGGGAACCAGCCTGGACTTGCTCGAAAAACTGGGCGAACGGGAAATCGATTACGTTGCGATCGACGAAAGGTTCGACGAAATCGCCAACCAGTACGTTCCCAACATGCGCACGACGCTGACGCTGAACGAGACGCAGCCGGTTGTCTGGCAACTGGGCCGGCACCCCAACCCGGAACTGCGCGTCAAGCTCGACGCCTTTATCGAGCGCATCCGTCACGACGGCACGCTGGCCCGGCTGGAGGACCGCTATCTCGGCCATGTCCGGAGACTCCGGCAGGCCGACGTAGTCACATTCCTCGGCGAAGTCGAGACCACACTGCCCAGATTCCGCAAGTTTTTCGAGGCGGCGCAGGCGCTGACCGGTATCGACTGGCGACTGCTCGCTGCCGTCTCCTACCATGAGTCGCACTGGGATCCGAACGCGACCAGTTACACCAATGTGCGCGGCATCATGATGCTGACCGAAGACACGGCCGATCACCTGCAGGTCGGCAACCGTCTCGATCCGATCGAAAGCATCCTGGCCGGCGCCCGTTACATCAACATGCTCAAGGAATTGCTGCCGGAAGAAGTCGAAGAGCCGGATCGCACCTGGCTGGCGCTCGCCGCCTACAACATCGGCCCCGGCCATTTCAACGGTGCCCGGATGCTGGCCAAACAGCTTAAAGCCGATCCTGATTCGTGGTACGACATGAAAGGCGTGCTGCCCAAGCTGGCCCAGCCCAAGTATTTCAGCATGGTCAAGACAGGCCGGGCGCGCGGTGGCGAAGCGGTCATTCTGGTCGAGAACATCCGCAGCTATTACGACATCCTGCTGCGCAACGCACCGCCCTTCGCGCCGACGCCGTCAGCCGCCGCCAGCCTGACCCGGCTGGTGCTCGAAATCGAAGAGCGGCGCAAGGCCTACGTCAAGCGTGAGGCCATCGCCAAGACGATCCCGGAGACGGAAAATGATCAAGCCGATGTCGCTACGCTGCGTCTGCCGACTATTGGGCAGGAAGTCAAAGACTGACCCCCTCCCCGGCCCCCCACGGCTGGCTTTGCATAGCCAGCCGGCTGCGCTGGCGTGAAGCGTTGCTTCACCAAACCCCAGCCCGCCCCCTTCTCAGGGGATGGAGGCTGATCGCGGGTATTACCGCACGGTCTGCTTAGCTGGCAGAAAGCACTTCCAGCCCGCCCATGTACGGGCGCAGCGCGGCTGGAATGGTGACGCTGCCGTCGGCCTGCTGGTTGTTCTCGAGGATGGCGACCAGGGTGCGACCGACGGCGAGGCCCGAACCGTTCAGCGTGTGGCACAACTCGGGCTTGTTCTTGTCGTTGCGGAAACGGGCCTGCATGCGGCGGGCCTGGAAGGCGCCGAAGTTGGAGCAGGAGGAAATCTCGCGGTAGGTGTTCTGGGCCGGCAGCCAGACTTCGAGGTCGTAGGTCTTGGCGGCGGAGAAACCCATGTCGCCGGAACAGAGGGCCATGCGGCGATAGGGCAGCTCGAGCTTTTCGAGGATGACTTCAGCGTGGCGGGTGAGCGCTTCGTGCGCTTCGGCCGACTGCTCGGGATGCACGACCTGAACCAACTCGACCTTGTCGAACTGGTGCTGGCGGATCATGCCGCGCACGTCGCGGCCGCCGGAACCGGCTTCGGAACGGAAGCACGGCGTGTGGCAGACGAACTTGAGCGGCAGCGCCTCGGCGGCGAGGATTTCGTCCCGGACGATGTTGGTCACCGGCACTTCGGCCGTCGGGATCAGGTAGAGCGGGTCCTGGTCGCCGCGCAGCACCTTGAACAGGTCTTCCTCGAATTTCGGCAACTGGCCGGTGCCGTGCAGGCTGGCGGCATTGACCAGGTAGGGGGCATACAGCTCGGTGTAGCCGTGGTCAGCCGTGTGCGTGTCGAGCATGAACTGGGCAAGCGCGCGGTGCAGGCGGGCCAGGCCGCCCTTGAGCAGCGAGAAGCGCGAGCCGGCAATCTTGGCGGCGGTGGTGAAATCGAGCTGGCCGAGCTGCTCGCCGACGTCGGTGTGATCCTTGACCGGAAAGTCGAAGCTACGCGGCGTGCCCCAACGCTTGATTTCGACGTTGCCGGATTCGTCGGAACCGACCGGCACGGACTCGTCGGGAATGTTGGGCAGCGCGGCGAGAATGGCGTTGAACTGCTCGAGCAACTCGCCGAGCCGGGCTTCGGAGGATTTCAACTCGTCACCCAGCGCGCCAACCTGCGCCATCACGGCGGAGGCATCCTCGCCCTTGCCCTTCAACATGCCGATCTGCTTGGACAGCGAATTGCGCTGGGCCTGCAGTTCCTGCGTGCGGCTTTGCAGCGTCTTGCGCTCGGCTTCGAGCGCCTTGAATTCGGTGAAATCGATGGGCTTGCCGCGCTTGGCCAGGCCTTCGGCGACGGCGTCGAGATTGGAGCGGAGTTGTTGGATGTCGAGCATGTTTCTTCCTGAATCGCGGCGGCTGACCAGTATTGCTACGGTCAACCGGAAAAAATGGCCAAAAACGAAATTATACGCGAGGGACCGGGCCAGCCGGGCCGCGCCGCCCTGCGCTTTTGATCCCCCGGCCCGCCAAAATTAGGTACCATCGACGGCATAAAAAACACATCCGACCTTGCCCGCGCATTTTCGGAGACTGCAATGGAAATCGCCTTTCCCGTTGCCCGGCATTTGCCCAGCAGAGCCGTTTCGTTCTTTTGCCGCATGGCTGCAGCCGGCCTGCTCGCTGGCGCCAGCCTCTTCCCGGCGGCCCACGCCGGCGACCTGAGCAAGGCCGACATCGAACGCCGTTTCGAGCCGCCGGTGCACGTCCAGGACAAGCTGACCGAGATCCCCGCCTGGCCACTGACCAGCGAACTGGAACCGGAAGGCGGCCCGGTCGGCTACGTTTTCGAATCGATCGACCTGGCACCGGTCCCCGGTTTCGAGGGCACGCCGATGAATTTCCTGGTCTCCATCGACCGCAAGGGAAACTTCATGAACGTCGAGCTGCTGCGCCAGCACGAGCCGGTTTTTCTCGGCGGTCTCGGCGAAGCACCGCTGCGCGAATTCATCACCCAGTACGCCGGCCGCAACCTCAAACAACAATTCCTGATCGCCTTGAATGCGGCGCGCAATCGCACCGGCCCGGCCGACACGCGCAGCGGCCAGACGACGCTGGACGGTGTTTCGAAAGCCACGGCCTCGGTGCGCATCGTCAACCAGACCGTACTCGGCGCCGCCCTCGAAGTCGCCCGCGCCAAACTGGGCTTTGCCGACCGCAGCAAGCGCGGCCCGGCGGCGCAGGTGCGCACGGATATCGACGACCAGCCGCCGAGCTTTGCCGAGATGCTGAAAAACGGCATGGTCGGCCGCCTGCGCCTGACCAATGCCGAGGTCGAAAAACTCTTCGCCGGCACCGATGGCGCCGAGGTTGACGAAGAAGGTCTGGCCCAGCCCGAGGCCGTGTTCACCGACATCTACATCGCCTACCTCAACACCCCGCTCATCGGCCGCGCCATCCTCGGCGACGCGCAGTACAAAGCGGCTATCGAGCACAACTTCGAGAACCGCCACCTGTGGTGGATCGCCTCGGCCGGGCGCTACCCCATCGTGGACGACAACTTCGTTCCCGGCGCCCAGTCGTCGCGTCTGAGCATGGCCCAGGATGGGCTGTTTCTCGAACTGCGCGACCAGGGTTTCGAGCCGCAAGACATCGCCGGGCCGCCGCCGCTCAACACCTCGCGCCTTTTCGGCGTCTATGCCGAAGCCGGCCTCGACCCCGGCCGGCCGCTCGATCTGACGCTGACCATCACGCGCGCCAAGGGCATGATCCTGCCCACGCTCACCCACAAGATGGTGACCCTCAAATACGCGCCGCCGAGTCGTCTGTTCACCTACCCGCCCGAGCCGCTGCCGGAATGGGTGCTGGCCTGGCAACAACGCTGGCTCGACCTGAGCATCCTGGGCGCCGCGTTGATCCTGCTCAGCATCGCCCTCGCCCGACCGCGCTGGATTTCCGTCGACGCCCGTCGCCTGAGGATTTTCCGCCTCGGCTTCCTGAGCTTCACGCTGCTCTACATTGGCTGGACCATCCAAGGCCAGCTCTCCATCGTCCAGGTTACCGGCGCCCTCAAATCGCTGAAATCCGGCCAGGGCCTGTCGAGTTTCCTCTACGACCCGATTTCGCTGCTGCTCATCGCCTTCACGCTGCTCAGCTTTGTCGTCTGGGGCCGCGGCACCTTCTGCGGCTGGCTCTGCCCGTTCGGTGCATTGCAGGAGTTTGTCGGGCTGCTCGCCCGCAAGCTGCGGCTGCCGCGCCTGCACATACCGCTGGCCGTCGCCAAACGCCTCGAATGGGGACGCTATCTCGCCCTCGCCGCGCTGATCGGCGCCGCCCTGTTCGTACCGCGCCAGGGCGAAAGCCTCAACGAACTCGAACCGTTCAAGACGGCGATCACCGTTGGCTTCGACCGCAGCTGGCCGTTCGTCGCCTACGCCGTTGGTTTGCTCGTGGCAGGCGCCTTCTATTACAAATTTTTCTGCCGCTTCATCTGCCCGCTCGGTGCCGTCATGTCGCTCGGCGGGCGGCTACGCCGTTTCGACTGGCTGACCCGCCGCGTCGAATGCGGCAAGCCCTGCCAGAGCTGCAAGGCCAAATGCGCCTACGACGCCATCGAGCCGACCGGCGAAATCCGCTACGAAGCCTGCTTCCAGTGCCTCGACTGCGTTGGCATCTACCACGACGCCAAACGCTGCCCGGTGCTGCTCTACGAAAAGAAGGGCCTGGTCCTCACGCCGAAGGGCGTGATGGCCGCCGGATCAGGCGACTGAGCAGGGACCAGAAACGCGTCAGCAACCAGCCGGCGAGCACGAGAAAGACGACGAGCAGGCCAAGGAAAAGCAGCGGCGAGGCGAGCATGGCCCATAGCCCACCGAGCACCATGCCCTCCTCGCCGAACGAGGCGATCCAGTTCGAAAACGGCTCCGGCGAGGTGTTGATGGCCAGCCGGCTGCCGGCCTTGGCAAAGTGGGTGCCGGCTGTAATCGTGCCGCCGATCAGCCCGGCCGCCACCGCCCACGCCGGATCGACGTCGCCCATGGCAAACGCTGCGAGCAAGGCGCCGGCCGGGACCCGGATGAAGGTCTGGAAGCTATCCCACAGCGAATCGAAGGCGGGAATCTTGTCCGCGATCAGTTCGGCAAACGCCATCAGCCCGGCGACGCCAATCACCAGCGGATTCTGCAGCACCGACAGCGTTTCGGGCAGTTGCAGGTAGCCAAAGGTGCTCAACAAGCCAGCCAGAAAAACCACCAGATACAGCCGCAAGCCACTCGCCCAAGCGAGACCGGCGGACAGGGCGATGGTCTGCACCAGATCCATTATTTCTTGCCGGCCTTGCGATCCAGTTCCCGCAAGTGCGCCAGTTTCTGGCCGATCTGGCCTTCCAGCCCACGCGGCGTCGGTTCGTACCAGCCCGGCTCGGGCATGCCGTCCGGCAGGTAGGTTTCGCCAGCGGCGTAGGCTTCTGGCTCGTCGTGGGCGTAGCGGTAAGCGTGGCCGTGGCCGAGGTCTTTCATGAGCTTGGTCGGCGCGTTGCGCAGGTGGTTGGGCACCGGGCGCGACCCGTCCTGTTTCACAAAGGCGCGGGCGGCGTTGTAGGCCATGTAGCCGGCGTTCGACTTGGCGGCGACGGCCAGATAGATCACCGCCTGGCCGAGCGCCAGTTCGCCTTCCGGCGAGCCGAGGCGCTCAAACGTTTCGGCCGCGTCGTTGGCGATCTGCATGGCGCGCGGGTCGGCCAGGCCGATGTCCTCCCAGGCCATGCGGACGATGCGCCGGACGAGGTAGCGCGGGTCGGCGCCGCCGTCGAGCATGCGGGTCAGCCAGTAGAGCGCGCCGTCCGGGTTCGAGCCGCGCACCGATTTGTGCAGGGCCGAAATCTGGTCGTAGAAGGCGTCGCCGCCGTTGTCGAAACGGCGCAGGCTTTGGGCCATCGTTTTTTCGATAAATTCACCGTCGACCGTAGCAAGGCCGGCCGTTCGCGCTGCCGTGCGCACCTGTTCGAGCAGGTTGAGCAAACGCCGCGCATCGCCGTCGGCCAGACCGATCAGGCGTTCGCGGGCCGCCGCTTCAAAATTCAGGTCGGCCAGCGCCTGAGCACAGGCCCGGTCGAAAAGCTGGCCCATCTCGGCTTCGTCGAGCGACTTGAGCACATAGACCGAGGCGCGCGACAGCAAGGCGGAATTGAGTTCGAACGAGGGATTTTCGGTGGTGGCGCCAATGAAGGTGAGCAGGCCGGATTCGACGAAAGGCAGAAAGCCGTCCTGCTGCGCTTTATTAAAACGGTGAATTTCATCGACGAAGAGAATCGTCCGTTTGCCCTGCGCCCGCCACATCTCCGCCTGTGCCACGGCCTCGCGCACCTCCTTGATGCCGGAAAAGACCGCCGACAGGGCAATGAACTCGCATTGAAACTGCGTTGCCATCATCCGCGCCAGCGTCGTCTTGCCCACCCCCGGCGGCCCCCAGAGAATCATCGAATGCGGCTGACCGGACTCGAAAGCCAGGCGCAGCGGCTTGCCGGTGCCAAGCAGGTGCTGCTGGCCGATCACGTCGTCCGGCGTTTGCGGCCGCAGCTGCTCGGCCAGCGGGGCGTGCCGGGCTTGCGTTCCGGCATTTGAAAACAGGTCTTCGGACATCTTTTACATTGCATCCAGCGGAGAAGTCACGCCGCGCCCCCCCTTGTTGAGCACATGCGTGTAGATCATGGTCGTTGCCACATCGGCGTGGCCGAGCAGTTCCTGCACGGTGCGAATATCGTAACCGGACTGCAGCAGGTGCGTCGCGAAAGAATGGCGGAAGGTATGCGGCGTTGCCAACTTGGCGATGCCGCTGGCCTGCACCGCCTTCTTCACCGCCCGCTGCAGGGCCTTTTCATCGACATGATGGCGCCGTTCGGCGCCGCTACGCGGATCAATCGAGAAGCCGGCCGCGGGAAAAACGTACTGCCAGGCCCAATCCGTCTCGGCGTTCGGATATTTCCTATCCAGCGCGTTGGGCAGATAGACCGCCGCCCGCCCCTGGGCCTTGTCGTCCTCATACAACTGACGGCGCCAGCGCAGATGGTCCTGCAGCGGCCCGACCAGCGACTGCGGCAACATCGTCACCCGATCCTTCGCCCCCTTGCCGTCGCGCACCACGATCTCGGCCCGCTCGAAATCCACATCCTTGACGCGCAAGCGCACACACTCCATCAAGCGCATGCCGGTCCCGTAAAGCAGCCGCGCCATCATCCCGTGCAGCCCGTTCATACGATCCAGCAAGCCGCCAACCTCCTGCCGCGTCAGGACCACCGGCAACCGCTGCGGCAGCTTGGCGCGAACGACGCCATCCAGCCAGGGCAAATTGATCCCGAGCACTTCGCGATAGAGGAAAAGCAAAGCCGACAGCGCCTGATTCTGCGTCGAAGCCGCCACCCGGCCTTCAACGGCCAGATGCGTCAAAAACGCCTCAACCTCGCCAGCACCCATGTCCCGAGGATGCCTTTTGTCATGAAACAGAATAAAACGCCTTATCCATTGCAGATATTGCGTTTCGGTTCGGATGCTGTAATGCTTCACCCGAATCCGATCCCGCACCTGATCAAGCAACTTTGGTGGCTGTGGTGTAGAAGGCGAATCGTCAGACATGGCAGTTTCCAACGAGGGATTAAAAATCAATATGTTATCAGTATATTTTAGTTTTTATACACCACGCTGGCAGGAAGTAGACACCTGTCAGGGTGTCTACTAAACGTTAGAAGGTTCCGGTTTCTCATGTCACTTCGCTTCCCGTCGCTTGCTCTTGGCTCCGTGCCTGTTTTGGCCCGTCGGCTCAGCGTTTTCGGCGTTGCTACGGTCAACCGGAAATTTCAGCCAAATTCAAAAGCCTCGGGTTTGGCGGCTTTCCCGGCTACCCGGCACTTTCCGTTCGCCGCCAGCGGTCGCGGCTGCATGCCGTTCGCTTGCACCACCGCTTTCCCGGCAAACCCTTCTAACACTGCGGTCAAGGCCGCTCCCTCCGGTCGCTGGACGCTGCGCGATAAAGCGTCGCGCAGCGCCCCTTACCTACAACGTTGGGCGTCTTGGTGCTCCATCCCATCGCGGCGCGGTACTCATCAACCGATTCGCCCGGCTTGCGTAGCCGCGGCGGGTTGTCTGGTCCATACGGTTTCGACACAGAGGAAGGTCGATTTCCCATGGCTTCTTCAATCTGCTTTTTCGCCTTCGCATGCTTTTCAGCAAGCCCTTGTTCGTCGAGCATCGGGTGTGCGTATTCCATTTCAGTTCCTTTCCGGGCGTCAGCCGCCCAACAATTCAGTCAACGCGGACCTTCGCCGCTGTCGCGGCTCGGCCCGTTACTGCCAGCGTTAGAAGGTTCCGGTTTCTCATGTCACTTCGCTTCCCGTCGCTTGCTCTTGGCTCCGTGCCTGTTTTGGCCCGTCGGCTCAGCGTTTTCGGCGTTGCTACGGTCAACCGGAAATTTCAGCCAAATTCAAAAGCCTCGGGTTTGGCGGCTTTCCCGGCTACCCGGCACTTTCCGTTCGCCGCCAGCGGTCGCGGCTGCATGCCGTTCGCTTGCACCACCGCTTTCCCGGCAAACCCTTCTAACACTGCGGTCAAGGCCGCTCCCTCCGGTCGCTGGACGCTGCGCGATAAAGCGTCGCGCAGCGCCCCTTACCTACAACGTTAGGACAATAACTAAAATGCGATCCGGATATAAACTCGCACTACTAGTAATTCTTACGGCGCCAGTTTTGTTCCTTGCCCTTAAGTACACGCTGCTTGGTGCGTATCGAGGCTTGATTGAACGAAATATTCCTATGGGTGAAGAACCAGCCACTGGGTGGGCAGCAGTAGCAATCGGCCTCTATTCGCTCTTAATGGCATCCGGAGTGGTTTTCACCATCGGATACCTCTCCGTTTGGATGCTCGGGTAGTTCTTCCTCCTATTTACAAGCGCCACCAATGCCTAACACTACGGTCAAGGCCGCTCCCTCCGGTCGCTGGACGCTGCGCGATAAAGCGCCGCGCAGCGCCCCTTACCTCCAACGTTAGAGCGCAAACCCTACATGACTCACTGCTTGGACAAATTCGGTCGCCCAGTTTCTGTTGGTTCGCGTGTCCGACTTCTTCAGTTGTCCCAACAATTTCTGCAATCACTTCCTCCTGATGAATTCGAGGAGGTCAATTCAATGATTGGGGAGGTGTTTGTGGTTTACGAAATCGACCCATACGGCTGCGCTTGGGTTGAGAAAGGTTGGAACTACCCCGAAGAAGGGAAATTCATGGGGCACTCTCTTGGCCTCGACTCCCACGAAATGGAGCTTGTTGATGCCAATGCGCTCTAACATCCAGGTCAAGGCGCGGCCTTTGGCCGCTGGGACGTCCCGCAAGCGGGCCGCCCCTTACCTTGCACGTTAGAAGGCATTAGCCCGTATGCGTTCTGCACTCATTCGCGCGCTGATTTTTCTGCCGAGCCTGGTTTCACTCTGGCATTTCATTGGGCAATTTTTTGCCCCTGACGCATGCTTAGACCGTGGCGGCAGTTTCAACTATTCATCATGGGAATGTAGTTTCACAGACGATTACCCGTACATTGCCACACCGTTTTTTAAACTCGGTTCGTTTTGGCTTTTCTTGGCGTGTGCCATTGCCTCATTGGTTGCACTCCGCTTTTCCCGCGGGGGTAAAAATGCCCTCTAACATTCCGGTCAAGGCGCAGCCTTCGGCTGCTGGGACGTCCCGCAAGCGGGCCGCCCCTTACCTAAAACGTTAGGCATCTTTATGGCCACGCTCATCTGGCAAGCACCTATGCGCTACTTCTCCGCCGGCGATGAGGCAGCGTTTTTTTCGTGGTTACAGTCTATTTCCGGCGTCGTTTCGGTTCAGGGCTATGGCCGTGAGCTCCATATTCGCCTTCGTTCCAAGAGGCTCTCCGTTCAAAGCCTTCGAGAGTTCCTTGCCCTTTATCAGCGCTATCAGGGCAACATGAACGAGCTCGCGCAGTTTGCAAACCAAGCAAATTCATCATGGTTTGCTGACCCCAATGCGTACTGGTACTCACAAGTGTTCGGGAGCGCACATGCTGCCTAACATCCCGGTCAAGGCGCTCCCTTCGGTCGCTGGGACGTCCCGCAAGCGGGCCGCCCCTTACCTACAACGTTAGGAAGCTTTTCCATGGACTGCCCAAACTGCCAACGGAAAATCCCGTTCTTTTCAAAAGCGATCCATTCATGGGGAAAGATCAAAACATGCCCGAATTGCACTTCTCCGATGCGCCAAGATTTTGCCTATGGAAAATTCTTCACGCTGGCATTTGCTGTTGGCCTACCAATTAAGTTGCTTGGGGTATTTATCCCTGCCTTAGCTTTCTTGAAAAGCTCGTTGGTCACGGGGCTCATCATGGGAGTCCTCATCATGTTCTGCATGCGTTTCAAGCAGGTTGAACCATGAGCCCTTCAGGCCTTCGCTTCCTAACATCCCGCTCCAGCCGACCGTCAAAAAGCTGCGCTTTTTGCCGGCGGCTGAGCTAGCACGTTAGAAGGTTCCGGTTTCTCATGTCACTTCGCTTCCCGTCGCTTGCTCTTGGCTCCGTGCCTGTTTTGGCCCGTCGGCTCAGCGTTTTCGGCGTTGCTACGGTCAACCGGAAATTTCAGCCAAATTCAAAAGCCTCGGGTTTGGCGGCTTTCCCGGCTACCCGGCACTTTCCGTTCGCCGCCAGCGGTCGCGGCTGCATGCCGTTCGCTTGCACCACCGCTTTCCCGGCAAACCCTTCTAACACTGCGGTCAAGGCCGCTCCCTCCGGTCGCTGGACGCTGCGCGATAAAGCGTCGCGCAGCGCCCCTTACCTACAACGTTAGAAGGTTCCGGTTTCTCATGTCACTTCGCTTCCCGTCGCTTGCTCTTGGCTCCGTGCCTGTTTTGGCCCGTCGGCTCAGGGTTTTCGGCGTTGCTACGGTCAACCGGAAATTTCAGCCAAATTCAAAAGCCTCGGGTTTGGCGGCTTTCCCGGCTACCCGGCATTTTCCGTTCGCCGCCAGCGGTCGCGGCTGCAAGCCGTTCGCTTGCGCCACCGCTTTCCCGGCAAACCCTTCTAACACTGCGGTCAAGGCCGCTCCCTCCGGTCGCTGGACGCTGCGCGATAAAGCGCCGCGCAGCGCCCCTTACCTCCAACGTTAGAAGGCTCCGGTTTCTCATGTCACTTCGCTTCCCGTCGCTTGCTCTTGGCTCCGTGCCTGTTTTGGCCCGTCGGCTCAGCGTTTTCGGCGTTGCTACGGTCAACCGGAAATTTCAGCCAAATTCAAAAGCCTC
>Ga0209211_10004156_pt1 | contig 22875 bp, 20 predicted proteins | sample RifGroA2_FD_183992 | JGI IMG/M metagenome (GOLD analysis project Ga0209211, IMG submission 183992) | Groundwater microbial communities from Rifle, Colorado, USA - Groundwater A2 (SPAdes) (version 2) | ecosystem: Environmental > Aquatic > Deep subsurface > Groundwater | place: Rifle, Colorado...
GGAATTCCATTGGGGATCCACGGAAAGTTTTTGCATCGGATCATCGATGGGATGAATCTCTATTGCTTTGCCAAGGCGCGCATCGACGTCATAGATCATATCGGCAAGATTCCCGCTCTTTGTCTCATAGCGCCTCACTTGTAGGATACCGGGATCTGTCATCTTGGACATCTTTTCGGAGATCTTGAGTTTGTACTGCCACTTCCCCCCGGGATCTCTCACCGCTGCGAGTTTGTAGACCCCATCCAGGGCAGGCTGCTCTTTTCCCGTCACAAGATGGGTGCCTACTCCCCATACCGTGACTAAAGACCCCTGATGCTTGAGATCCGAGATCAGATATTCATCAAGTTCATTGCTTGCCATGATCTTTATCTCACTCAGACCCGCCTCATCGAGCAGTCTTCGAATTTCAATGCTCAGCGTTGTCAAATCCCCTGAGTCAAGACGCAAACCCAAGACATGGATTCCCTGCTTTTTCAAGCGCAAGGCAACCCGGATCGCCTTTTTCGTTCCTTCGATGCTGTCATAAGTGTCTACAAGGAAGAGGGCATTTCCCGGCATCGCCTCAGCAAAAACGCGAAAAGCCTCCTCCTCTTCATCAAAGACCATCACCCAGCTGTGAGCTTGCGTCCCCTTCACAGGAATGCCAAATAATTTTCCTCCAAGCATATGCGATGTAGAAAGACACCCTCCGATGAAGGCAGCCCGTGTGGCTGAGATCGCTCCATCCACTCCTTGAGCGCGTCGCATCCCAAACTCTACCACGTGGTCAGGAGCCGCTGCATAACAGACTCGGGCTGCCTTGGTCGCAATAAGCGTTTGAAAATTGATGAGATTTAAAAGAGGACTTTCTAAAAGCTGTGCATGGATCAGGGGCGCTTGCACGCGCAAAAGAGGTTCATAGGCAAGCGCGGCTGTTCCCTCAGGCATCGCATCGAGGTTGCAGGTCAGCTTAAAAGACCGAAGATAGTCTAAAAATCTCTGTTCAAAGAGCGGAGCTTCATTGCTTCCCTTTAATGATCCGATATAGGCAAGATCGCTCTCATCGAAGCGGAAGTTTTGAATGAAGCCGACCGCCTGCTCCAGCCCTGCGCAGATGGCAAAATTTCCTCCAAAGGGCCTCTTTCTAAAAAAGAGATGAAAGACGGCCTCTTTCTGCCACAATCCCGTCTTCCAGTACCCATACGCCATTGTCAGCTGGTAGAGATCGGTCAAAAGGGAGAGGGAATCTTTGTAAATGTCAGCCATTTTTTAATAAATCCTCTCTGCGGTTCTCTAAAAAACGTATTTTCTTTTCGATCAGATCCACTTGTTTCCACTCATAATCTGCTTCGGCAAAAGCCTTGCGGGTCTCCAGAGTTCTCTCCTTCTTAAACTGCAGGCGGGTAGCCAAATCCAGATTCCACAGAGCGCGTGCACGATAGAGGAGCCGAAGATCGTTCAACTGCTTCAACGCGTAGTCAATCTCTGCAAGCTCTCTTTGAAGCTGACGCTTTTCAAACCGACACTCAAGACATTCTGGTTCTTCTTTTGGAAGAGTCGAGACAACTCCCGCTCCCATCAGAGGCGCCAACAAGCCAAAGAGGCTGGCTGAGCGCCCTTTTTGGCATAACTGCATCAATTTTTGTATCCTTTTGCTGAACAAGAACCCGCCCATAACTTTCATATAGCTAAATTTAAAAAATTGTTTAACATAAATCTATGCTTCCTGTTCACCCTTCCAAAGTCTTAAAAGCGGCGATCGAGTTTATACCGAAATGACTTCAAAAAGGGATCAATTGCAGCGTATTGGATAATTCGCTTATGATATAGCTAAATAAAACCATGAAAACGTTCTTTCTCTTTTTCCTCCTTCTCTTCCTTCCCTTTGCTGCCCCGGCTTTAACCCTAAAGGATAAGCTTCTCGGAGCCAAAGAGGGAGATTTCATCGTGACTGAACAGAATAAGATCTACTCTCTTCTCATCGTCAGAGAGGTTTTGCCTTCTTTTATCGAACTTGAAGAGATCTCCGTTCCGGAATCCCACATCAATTTGAAAGAGACCTCCTGGAGCTCCTGGCTTGCCCAAGGATCTCCCGGCCACAGCTCATGGATGCTCTACCAGATTGACTTTGTCGAAGAAAAACTTCAGGAGAGCTACTCTTTTTCTCAAAAACAGTGGCTCTATGTCGATGATTCGGATTATCTCTTCGCCAAACTTCTGACTCTCTCTCTAACAGCCGTCTCGGACAAAGAAAAAAGACGTATCGGGCCTCCTCCACAAGACGTTGAACCCGATCGCAGAGCTATTTGGGATCCTCCTCTTACACGAGAAGGGAAAAAAATGAAAAAGCCCCACTACGACGTCTATCGAGGACAATGGCCCAAAGATCAAAGTCAGCTCTCCGCATGCACCATCCTCTTCTATTTTGATCAAGAACGCCCCTCCTTCCCTTTTCCCTACTGGCTGGAGCTCAGCAATGGCTACATTAGTCTGAAATTACGCACAATCGATTCCGGTTCCGGTCTCCATACTCCCCTTGCACATACCGCTCCACCTCCTCCGTTTCACTTCACAGGCGCCTCTCAACCGATCAAAGAAGGGCTGCGGCTCTCCTTGTTTACCCTTCCCCCCGCACATAATTTTCAACTCTTTGCACGCAATCTCACTGATCCCAACTCTCCCCCTTGCGCTGTAGAGTTCCAGGTAAAAAGCGCCAAGCAAACGGGAACAGTCTATTTGGATATTGCAAAAAAAGATCTCACAGCACGCCTGATGAGCGGCCATCAGTATGTCTGGGTGCTTCGCTCCAAATCCCGCCCTCAACAGGTCATAGAGAGCCCTTTTTCTTTCCACTGGAAGCCCTAAGGCTCGACTTTGCAACTTTTTGGACCCGCCTGCCTCGTCTATTTGCTCTCGGACGTTCGACCTAGGGTCGAACTGGGAGATTCTTTAAATCAGGAAGGGGTTTTTAACCCCTTCCTGGTTTAAATAACTCCCCCGAGAGCAAATATCTCGAGGCCTTCGGGCCCAAAAAGTTGCAAAGTCGAGCTAAGGGAGTTATGAACAAAGTTTCCCCATCTTTTTGCGCTCGGTTTAACATCGCTCCAGGCCTCTCTCTTGCTCTCTCGAGAGCTCATTCTTATGTTATTGAATTTCAAGATGTTAAAACTCATCTTCACACAAATTTTAAAAAGCAGCTTAGACCTTTCTTAATCCGTGACTTGCGGAAATTCGCCTCCATTTTTAAGCAACTTTTCAACAAACTTTCCACACCCCTTTATCCCCTCACGCTTTGGAATCCGACTACCCTCGACCTTAGCGAACAAAAAAGAGACCTTGATTCCGCATCTCCTTTTCCTGTAAAATCTCCATTCAAAACAAAAACTTTGCCAAAGAGCTCTCTTGTACTCCTTAAGAAAATCGAAACACCTTTTGTTTCAGTTTGCCTCTCGTTTCAAGCGAAAAAAAAGGAAGCTTAACGCTTCTCAAAAAGACCAGCTCGCCGGGCTGCTCTTTTCATTGCAAGAGGCCATTGAGGCTAAAGAGCGCAAAAGAGCTGATCAGCTGGCGAAAAAGCTGGAGCAGGTCGCAAAATTAAATCTCAAAAAGAGCCGTTTCCAAAAGATCCGGGACTCGCTCTTTGCTCTCGGCTTTGCCCTTCTCGCTGCCATTGCCATCCGCAGTATGTGGTTTGAGTTTTATGAAATTCCATCCGGCTCGATGCGCCCGACTTTCAAAGAACAGGACCGGCTTGCCGTCTCGAAAACGGATTTCGGAATCAATGTTCCTCTTCAGACGGCTCATTTCTACTTTGATCCCGATCTCGTTAAAAGAAATGCGACGATTATTTTTACCGGCGCGAATATGGATATTCGCGACGTCAATACGCGTTATTTCTATCTCTTTCCTGGAAAGAAGCAGTATGTCAAACGTCTTATTGGAAAACCCGGAGATCAGCTCTATTTTTATGGAGGCCTCATTTATGGAATCGATCGCAAGGGACAAGATCTTTTGCCATCGCTTCCGGAGATAGAACACATTCCTTTCATCCGTTTCGAAGGAAAAGTAGTCACTCCCCAGTTTCCCCTGCAAGGCCTCTATTCTCCCATCGTTTTAGAACAGATGAATGAGCCAGTGGCCAAACTCTATCTCCTGCAAAGCAAGCAGGTCAAGGGAGAGATGGTCGCTCCCGGGATCGCAGACTACGGGGATTTATGGGGGATCAAGAATTTCGCTCAAGTGCGCCTGCTGACTAAAGAACAAGCCAAACAGGCAGCAAACGAAGATCTCTTTGAACTGCCCGAAGGAGAACTCTATCTCGAGATCAAACACAACCCCTCCCTTCACAATCTGCGGTTGGACCGGGACTTTTTGAATCGCTATCGCCCCGTTTTACATCCCCAGACTTCCTTTCTTCCCCTGAACAGGAACCATCTGGAAACCCTCTTTCACAACCTCTATACGGCGCGCTTTGTCATTAAAAATGGTTTTGCCCTGCGCGCAGGCAGCCACCCCGCCAACAACCTCTTTCTCCCCCATCTCTCCTCTATTCCAGATGGAACCTATGAATTTTACAATGGAAAGGCGTACAGGATTTTATGGCAAGGGATCACCAAAGAGCTTCCAAAAGATCATCCGCTTTGTCAATTTGACACCCGCCATCTCCAGCTGCTCTTTAATTTGGGAATCGAATGGGATACCCGTTTCTCCCCTGATACTACGCAAAACTCGCTTCTCCCGGCGCGGTATGCCTATTTCCGCACAGGCGATTTCTATTTGATGGGAGCGCCGATCCTAAAACAATCCGACCCTGTTTTGACCGCTTTTGTCACAAGAGAGCGTCGCAAAGCAGCCGGCTCTACCCCCTCGAGGCCCTATCTTCCCTTCATAGATGCAGGCCCTCCCGTAAAAACAGATGGAACGCTCGACAAAGAACTGATTAAAAAATATGGACTCCTGATACCTCCTACGTCCTATTTGGTATTAGGAGACAACCATGCCATGAGCTCCGACAGCCGAGACTTTGGTTTCGTCCCCGAGGAGAATTTGCGAGGAGCGCCCAAATTCATCTTCTGGCCTCCGGGAAGCCGCTTCGGCTCTCCCTCTCAACCCGGCTACCCTTTGTTTGTCACTCCGCGGTTCATCGTTTGGGGAGCGGCCCTTTTCGCGGCGCTGATCTGGACTCTTTTCCGCTATCGCTCGCGAAAGCTCCCGCTTATACCCAAGTAATCTCGATCTTTGTCGGTTCGCCATTCAGATCCCATTCCTTTCCATTGGAGCAAGGTTTAAAAAAGACTTGAGTCGCAAGCACTTCATGGCAGATGTAATCACAATGCAAATCAAACGCCTTCTCAACGCGATCCGTTGTCTCAATCGTCACTTGAATGCGGTCGGAAACATGAAGAGCGGCGTCTCTACGCATCGTATTAATCTTGTTGACAAGCTCTCGCGCGAGCCCCTCCATGAGAAGATCTTCGTTAAGCGTCGTATCAAAAGCCACGCTCACTCCCGCCGCCGCCAAGGCGACCACCCCTTCTATGATCTTCCTTTCCACCGCAACATCTTCTAAAGTGAGCACAATCTCTTGGCCCTCGATAGAAAGAGGCAAAGAGGCTCCATCAAGAAGGCGCTGGAGATCAGAACGGCTGAATTGAGCAATCGCCTTTTCTAAGGGTTTTATCAAGCGGCCGACTCTTTTTCCCAAGATGCGATAATTTGGCTTGGCAATCAGCTCAAAAAACTCCGATTCGTCTGTTTTGAACGCGACCTTTTTGACGTTAAGCTCCTCTCTGATCAAGCTCTCTTTTGATTTAAGAATACGCAGTCTTTCTAAATCAAACGTTGCGACAAAGGCGCATCTTAAAGGCTGCCTCACTTTCAGCCGTTGTTCCTTGCGCAGTGCATGTCCTACACTCACCACGTCCTGAACCGCTTCCATCTCTCTTTCCAACTCCATATCGCGCAGGGAAGACTCATACGAGGGAAAATCACAAAGATGGACTGAAAGCGGGCCTGTCTCTTTCTTCAGCCCTTGATAGAGCCTCTCTGCAAGAAAGGGAGCAAGCGGAGCCACCACCCTGCTGAATCGTTCAAGGACTGTGTAGAGCGTTAAAAAAGCCTCGCTTCGATCCTCGCTCTCAACATCTGCCCAAAAGCGGGGGCGGCACCTGCGGATGTACCAGTTTGTCAGATGCTCGACAAAGGTGATGAGCAAAGCGACTGCCTGATCGATCCGGTAGCTGTCCAGAGAGGCCGTCACTTCCAGAATGACTCGCTGAAGATAGGAGAGGATCCAGCGATCCATCTCGCTTTTTGGTTTTTGAAAAGGACGGGGCTTCCACTGATAGATAACAGCGTATGTAGAGAGAAAATGGTAAGCGTTCCAAAGAGGGATCAGAAACTGGCGCAACACAAGCTCTACTCCCCTTTCTGAAAAGCGCACATCCTCTCCTGCAACGGCAGGCGTGTGCATCAAGTAGAGACGCAGGGCATCTGCTCCATACTGATCCATTACAGCTGTTGGCTCGGGATAGTTTTTGAGCCGCTTGGACATCTTTGTCCCATCTTCTGCTAAAATGATTCCGTTAACGATGACATTTTTGAAAGCAGGCTGATTAAAAAGAGCTGTACTGAGAATGGTTAAGGTGTAAAACCATCCCCTCGTCTGATCAATCCCTTCTGCAATGAAATCGGCGGGAAAGGCTTTTTTTGTCTCCTCTTCGTTTTCAAAGGGAAAGTGGTTTTGCGCATAGGGCATCGACCCCGATTCAAACCAGCAATCAAAGACCTCGGGAATTCTTTTAAAGAGCATGCCTTCTTCTTCAAAGGTGAGATCGTCGAGATAGTGGCGGTGCAGATCATCGATCTTTCGGCCCACCCTGTTCTCAAGCTCCTTCACGCTGGAAAAAATACGCACTTCTCCTTTCTCCGATCGCCAGACGGGAAGTGGGGTTCCCCAATAGCGGTTGCGAGAGATCGCCCAGTCTCGCGCGCCCTCAAGCCACTTTCCAAAACGGCCCTTTTTGATGTGATCGGGAACCCAATGAATCTCTTCATTGACCTCTAGCATCCTCTCTTTAAGTTTTTCTACGGCTATAAACCAGGTGTGCACCGCTTTGTAGATGAGAGGAGTATCCGAGCGCCAGCAAAAGGGGTAACGATGGCGCACCTGTCCGTGATGAAAGACTCTTCCCCACTCTTTTAACCGCTTGATGATCCGTTTATCGGCGTCTTTGACAAACTCATTTTCGTATTCGGGAATTTCCGCTGTAAATTTTCCATTTTGATCAACGGGACAGACCGGTTCGATGCCGTAGCGCGCAGAGACAAAAAAGTCCATCTCCCCAAAGGCCGGCGCCATGTGAACAATCCCTGTCCCTTCATCAATCGAGACAAACTCGTCCGTTAAGACACGAAAAGCCTTGGCCTCGCGTTTTTTGGAAAAGTAATCAAAGAGAGGGACGTACTCTTTTCCCTCCAACTCTCTTCCTTTAAAAGCGCCCACGACTTCGAAGGCGTCGAGATCTTGAAGCACCGCTTTCATTCGCTCTTTTGCCAAGATGTAACACTGACCGGTCTTCTTTTCCCTGGCCTTGACATAGTCGAGATCTCCATTCACCGCCACGGCAAGATTTGAAGGAAGCGTCCAGGGAGTCGTCGTCCATGCCAAAAGAGCCGTCTTCTCTTCTCCTAAAAGAGGAAATGTCACGGTGAGAGCAGGATCGTCTATATCCTTGTAATTGAGATTCGCCTCAAAATTGGAAAGAGGAGTTCCCAGCTTGGCCGAAAAGGGCATCACTTTAAAACCCTCGTAGACAAGGCCCTTTCCAAAGAGCTGTCCAAAGACCCACCAGACCGACTCCATGAAACTCTTGTCCATCGTCTTGTACGTCTTGGAAAAGTCCACCCAGCGCCCCGACCGCGCCACGACCTCTTTCCACTCCCGCGTGTAGCGCAAGACAATCGAGCGGCACTCCTCGTTGAAACGAGAGATTCCGAAGGCTTCGATGGCCGGGGCTCCGGAGAGCTCCTTGGCTTTTTCAATCTCATTTTCAACCGGCAACCCATGGCAGTCCCACCCAAAGCGGCGCGGGACGTAAAACCCCTTCATCGTCTTGTATCGGGGAATGACGTCTTTTAGAGTGCCGGCAAGAAGATGTCCGTAGTGCGGAAGACCCGTTGCAAAAGGCGGACCATCGTAGAAGGAAAAGAGAGGCTTTCCTTCTCTTTGTTGAAGACTTAGCTCAAAAATGCTCTCGTCCTCCCAGAATTTGAGAATCTTTTCCTCTTCTTCAGGAAAGCTCCCCTTGGTCTCAGCAGCAAACATTTTCCTACCTTATTTTAAATTCGAGTCAAAAAAATCTTATCCCAACCTGTTGATTTCCAACAACATCTCTCTTTCTTTTCAAGACTTTCTCACATCCTGCTTCCCTAATCCTCTTACAATAAAAGGCTTAAACCCTTGACATTTTCTCTTCAAACGGAAAAAATATTCTTGTTTATGCTATAATACTATTGGGGGTGAATAGGTATCGACTTAGAAACAAGGGAATAGTGGCATGCGGAGGATGTCGGTTGGCCTCCTAAATCATCCGGCAAAAAAACAAATGCAGATACTTCAAGCAAAGTCATTAGCGTTGATTTCAGCGTTAATGCAGCAGAAGCAATTGCAGCTTAATTGCGCCTAACCCGCGCTGCTTAAGCCGGTAGCCTAGGGCCCGACCAGGAGCGCTAGTCCTACTGTCATCAACCCTGGTATGAATCCTCCCCTTGCTCTTTGAGGGAGAGGTTCGAGAACCAAAAAGGGCAAGCTGATCTGTTTATGTGGCATCTTCCAGCGCAGCTCAGCTTTCAACCAGGAGATGCTAAGCATGTAGGCATTGCTCCTTTCGTTTGCTAAGGACGAGAGTTCGATTCTCTCCACCTCCATTTGATGGGAGGCGTTCAGAACTTTCTGAACGCCTTTTTTTTCTCTATGTCCCTTGACTCCGGGGTGTGACAAACGTTCGAAACGAACGTCTGTTATAGCATTTTTGCAGGTCCATGTTTAACACATTTTTTGTCTCACTTTTCTCAGCTAAACTATAGGCAGGAATCGACTTGGACAATTTCGTTTTGACAAGCTCCCGTTTCGGGAGTTTGTCACACTCCACCTTGACTCTACAAAAAATCTTCTATAAAATTACATTCTCGCAACCCTGGAAAGTCAAAAATGGATCTCGGATATGTAATTATTTATGTAAAACCGATGAAAAAACCGTATGGACAAACAGTCTCCTACGTAAAAGACAATAATGGCTGTCTCGTTGAAATCTGCAGTTCTATAGAATGAAAAACCTAAAAGACTTAAAAAAAACGCCGGAAAAGACACTCTTGAAGACTTGTCTCTTCTGGATATTCACACAGTCGAAGAGCTATCGCACCAAGATCCAACCGCTTTATTTCAAGAACTTGAAAGGCAAATACAAAAAAAACAAGATCCCTTTTATAGGATTATTAAGCCGAGAGAATGTTCCTCTCTTTTTTTAACTAGAACAATTAAACAACTATGTTTACAATTTAAATATGGGAAATAGTTTTAATATTACTGTTCACGACGATCGCGGGCATTATCAAGCAGAACTTGTAGAACTATCCCCGAGTGCTACACCATTAGCTTACTTATCATTTGGAGGAAAACGCTACTCCATCAATGCTAGAAATGCAGACCTCTTAAAAGTATTGGACATACTAAATGTCCTCTATCCAGGAGCTGTTACTTCATCCGCTGCTTTGCCAAACCGAGTTTCTAGAGCAAACGCTTGCTTAGAATCATTATCTCGACAGACTACCATGGCATCTGGTTTAGGCGGATCAGCTACTGCTTCAGCAAGTTTAGATGCAACAAATCCATGGCTTGCAAGTGATAAGGCATATTTAGCAAATATCAAACAATCCTTTGCGGAAAAATACTTGGCGAAAAAAGAAGCTGACCCAGCCCCCCTAAAAGGTTTTTTGATCCACGCCACTCATAAGCAAAGTGATATTGCAGATTTTGCAAGGCGTTTTGATGAAGCCTTTTCTACAAAGGATCCTAAATTATTTCTACCCCTATTAGATCACGTTTCAGAATATGAATTAATAGAACTTATCGAAGCTGAAAGATTTGACATTCCCTTACGCCAGAATATTTTTCCCAATAGTTTTATATTCACACAAGAATCTTTAAGGGCTCTTGATTCATACATTCACGATCCAAAGGTGGGATTCTCCGGAGTTATCACATTGCAAGACACCAAAGGAGCCTATACCTTAGGATCAAAAGATATCGATCCTGCAACTCCTTTTGCTATTCATTCGATAGGCAAAGTTTTTACAGGTATGCTTGCTCTAAGGTTAGTTCGTGAAGAGATAATACCCGAAAAAGCCCTGAACGATCCCGTCCAATTAAGTGAGGATGTTTTAGCTGCACTGCCGGATGCGATACGGACTCACATCAAAGTAAATAAACCGACCTTAAAACAGTTAATGTTGCATCAAGGGGGCCTTGGAGATTATCTAGTCAACTACAGTTCAGACATTACTGAAGCAGTTCTTTCCGGAAAAAGCCCTCCTGAAATGAACCGTCCCGAAGATTTTTTACGTTACGCAGAAGCAACGACCGGTCCCCTAGGAGAGGAGCATTATAGTAATCTAGGCCTACTCCTTGTAGGGCTTTCCCTCCAACATCTTACAGGCACCCACTTTGACACCTTATTACAAGATCATATTACCAAGCCTGCCGGCATGACATGCTTCACTTCAAAAAAGCCTGATGGAGCCAGATGGAATGCATTGGATCCTACGGCAGAACACATTTGTGGAAGCCCTGCAGGAGGCTATTGGACCACAGCGACAGACTTATGTCGATTTGGCACCTGGGCTTCTTCGCAATGGGCAGACCCTCGCTTCCTGGCGCTTGTTAAAGAGTATGGTGGTGAATTTTATTCTAAGGATGAAATTAGTCACTCAGGCGGTATTACCTCAGCCTCTGCTTATCTTTCTGCATTTCCTGAACACGGAGTGACAATCGCCATTGTGTCAGATAAGAAACATCCCGGAGCTAAAGAAATGAATGATGCCATCAGAAGTCATATGCTTCATGTCGACTAATCCGCTTTTACTAGCAACTAGTCATATAATCGAGATTTTCGATTGGTGTCCATGTTATGGACACATGCGGCGCAAATTTTTCGAGGTAGAGGCAGGTGATCCCTATTTTAGAGACTGGATGCTTAGGTCATTTGGTCAGCTCTTTGACCTGGAACAACACGCCTGGCAACAAGCACCGGAAGAGCGACTGCTCATTCGGCAAGAGCAAGAAGTGCCGATCATCGACGAGATGATTGAAAAGGTGAAAAATCGTTTGATAGATGGAAAACTATTACCAAAATCAAAATTCAAAGAGGCGCTGGGATATTTTGCCTCGCTTACGCCGTATCTGAAGAATTACACACTCTATCCCAATGCGAGATTGGACAACAACGTGGCTGAGCGTGCCCTTAGGCCCTTAGCCATCGGCCGCAAAAATTGGCTCTTCTTCGGCAGTGCGAATGGAGGGCAAGCAGCGGCTGTCCTTCTATCGCTTGTACAAACCTGTAGGGGACTAAACATTAATCCTCGCGTCTACCTGGAAGATCTATTTCGAAGATTCATGGATCATCCGGCGAATCGGCTGGAAGAACTCCTACCGGATGTCTGGAAGCAAAAGTTTTAGTTTTCTCCTCGTTCCTTCAAGGGGCAGGCAATCACGCTTATCCTGTTTTTCTCTGCAAAGCCGGTGCGTCAAGAAATAGATCTGACAAAAATCAGGTATCCAAGTCGAGACGTTCGCCCCACTTTCAACCTGCAGGCGAATTCTTTCTACCCACTCCTGGCGATTATGTAGTGACTTTGGCTTTGGCATATGACCTCCTAAAAAGAAAGATCATAAAATGCCTGAGTTCCTCCATTGAAAAAAGATGGCTAGACGCTTACAAAAAATCCAACTTCTGGTGAATGCGGGAAATATTTCCCAAGAGAACGAAAAGATAATAGAGCAGCTTCACAAACCCGCTAACGACGCCTTGCATAGCCGACTCCTTGCGGCTACTTTGATGAAACAGGGTTGCAATGAGGGAATTTTCAAAACAGAAGTCCCTCTCGAATGTGCAGAGTTTATCCTTTCAGCAATTCAATTTCTTACAGATATGGGAATTTATCCTTGGACGGAAGAAGATTTGAAACGACGCATGCAAGCTTTTCCGATATTAATTGAACGGCTGTTACAAGCCCCACCTGGATCTTTTCAATTTCTTGTTTGATTCTATTGAATTATCTTGCATCCCTCTTTTCGAGCTAATGATAGTGCTTGATTGATCATCCACTCTCCAACGCCTTGTCCTCGGCAAGAAGATGCAATACGAACTGCCTCAACATTCATGCGCAATCCTCCTTGAAAAGTAAGAGAAGGCATAAGTGTTAAGTGGCATGTACCCACGATTATATCTCTTGATTCTACGACATCAATTCTTATAAAAGCGTCTAGATAATTAGATGGTATCGTTACAGACAGTTTCTCCCTTTGCTTTCCTAACTCGTCATCCGCTAACAGATAAATAATATCCTCTAAATCACTTTGCTTTGCCCTTCTAAAAATGAATGCTGTCATTTTCTGTCCAAATTTTAATAACCCCTATCCATTTTCATTACAGTCGATTGTCGTGGTGATGTCAATAATACCTTTAATATTTTGAACTTTTTCTTTAATCAATCTAAAGTTCCAAACTTATACCTCTGACTCTGATTAATTCTGTAACTAGTTTATTTTAAAGTAGTTGCATCAAATTCTTCCCATTTCACTCGAAGAACACGGAAAAACTTAGCTTCCTAGCTCTTCCGTGTTAAATTCCTAGTTAAATTCGGAAAGAGCCTACTGATGTTAGAAGAATATCTATCTCGCAGCGAGGGAAAAACCCTTGAATTTAAAGAAAATACACGTGGACTGCAAGCAATCGTCAAGACAGTAGCGGCCTTTGCTAATAGTTCTGGTGGGACAATCATTATTGGCGTAAAAGATCGCACAAAAGATATTGTAGGAATAACAAATGCTCTGGAAGAAGAAGAAAAATTAGCGAATGTGATCTCCGACAGTATTTTTCCTCTACTAATCCCTGACATAGAAATCCATTCTTTTAGAAACAAAGAACTGCTTGTTTTAAACATTCCTCATGTTGCTGGACCTTATTACATTAAATCCGAGGGACCTGAAAAAGGAGTGTATGTAAGATTTGGATCGACCAATAGAAAGGCTGAATCTGAAACTATCTCTTCTCTAAAATTATTTGCCACGAATAAAACCTACGATGAATTACCTTGCTCCAAAGGAGTCCTTGATCAATCGCAAATTCAAACAGCCTTTGGCTGGGTTAATAAATACCCTACAGAAAAAACATACGAAATGCTGGGGATATATTCTAATCATAATGGAAACATATGCCCTTCCATCGGTGGTGTTCTTCTTTTTAGCATGAATCGAGTTAAACTATTTCCAGATTCTCTGATCCGATGCGCGCGCTTTAAAGGCTCGAATAAAGAAAAAATCATCGATCAAACAGAAATTTTCGTCCCTCTTCCCTTTGTTATCTCTGAAGTCATCGCTTTTATTGAGAAAAATACTCGAAAAGAGGGAAAAATTGGTCCAATTTTTAGAGAAGATGTAGGTGAGTATCCTCCTTTTGCTATCCGAGAAGCTCTTACAAATGCCCTTTTACACTCTGATTACTCAATGACAGGTTGTCATATCCAAATTGCAATTTTTGATGATCGTATTGAGTTTACAAATCCAGGTGGACTTCCCTTTGGTCAAACGATTCAAAAAGCTCTGCAAGGATTTTCTAGATTACGCAATCGAGTGATAGGTCGTGTTTTCAAAGAACTAAATTTAATTGAGCAATGGGGATCGGGTTTGCAGAGAATTTTAGCAGTTTGTGAACGGCAAGGACTCCAAAAGCCTCTCATTGAAGAAATGAACAATCAATTTAAATTAACTCTTTACTCTACTCGTATTGCTGTAGCGAAAAAACATCCTTGGGAATTCTTGTTAATAGAACAATTAAAGAATAAGGGATCCATTACCCCTAAAGGAGCTGCAGATCTTTGGAATATCACTACTAGAGCTGCCCGAGGAAGACTCAAAAAAATGGTGGAAGAGGGAATTATTCACCGCATAGCTTCTTCTGAAAAAGACCCAAAAGCTATATTCATACTTTCTAAAGGAGCTTAAAATGCCATTCATTACAGCAAAGGAAGGACCCCCAAATGTTGGCTCAAAGATTTACACTGTTCAATATTTTGATGAAAATGGAAATATGGTTATCCGCAGCGATGGCTCTAAGGCGTGGAGAAATAACAACCCAGGAAATATCGTTTATAATTCCAGGGGATTTGCCGTACGTCATGGAGCGATTGGATCAGCTGGTGGAATGGCTATTTTTCCCGATGAATCAACGGGAAGACAAGCTTTAATTGCTTTATTAAAAACTGCTGACTATCAAAAGCTTTCAGTTTCTGATCTACCTGAAAAATATGATAAACATAATGCAACTGAATATTGATAAATGGTACATCACTGGTGTCCATAAAAAACGTGGCGTAATCACTGAATATTGTGTTAACCAATCGGGGCACAGCATCTGGATTTTAAAACAAGAAGCTATTCAATTAGCTTTAGAAGGAAGATTACACGCCACTCTTGTTCATATGAAAAGTGGAACTATTTATCTTCGTCCAGAACATCACAATCATTCATTCGTTGTTATTACATGAACTCATGTTTTTCTATCAGCCTCCTTCTGCTTTTTGCTCTTGCAAGCTGTACAAAGCCTGATAATGATCCATTAAAAAGCCTAAATGCATGCAAACAAGAGTTTGTCAAAGAAATTTTAAAACAGTCTTCTAATGAAAGCCCTTTTCACATGAGCTATTCACTAACGACTGTCCTTTTTTCCGATAATGCAATTTCGTTATTTGGACAAATTTCTATTTACGACCACCTTCCCCATGAGCGAAAACGCTACGAAGGACTCACCTTTTACAAAGATCAAGGGAAATTCGTATCGATATCGCTTCAGGAATTGTTTTCTACCTCCATAGAAAAAGAGTGGCTTCGCAACTATTGCGAACAATTTTTAAAAACCGATGCTATCGCCTCTTCCTATTTTTCGGGTAAAACACCCCTCCTTACCTCTCTTGATTATAACTTAATTCATACCTTTATCCTTGAACCTGAAGCTTTATGCATCATTTTTCAACCTTATACAGTTGCAGGTATGACCGATACCCATCCAATCATCAAAATTCCCTATGAAAAATTAAAAGTTCATTGGAATCCCTCTAACCCTTTAGTAAAGTGCGTTCCCTTTACGCCGACAACTGACTCATGGACTGAAATTTCTGAAGAGTCTGATGAACTGGCATCCAGTCAAAAGTTCTGAATGCATCTCTCCACCTCCATTCAATTTTAAGGCTTCAGTTTTACGACTGAAGCCTTTTGTTTTTAGTAGCTTAGACATCAAAAAATCCCATCGAAAATCTATTCTTTCATACATCTCATAGCGACCGTGTTCAATTCAACGGCGTTAAAATCACCGCTGAAAATAATCTATTAGTGAATGTTGAATTGATGTTGAAAGAACTAAGAAAAAACCATCAAAAAGCAAAACTATAGATCTCTAATCAACTACTGAACCGAGCTATACAGAGCTACTTTTTCTTGGCCATTTTGATCTTTCCAATAAACGTCATACCGATCTCCAAACGAAAAGTGCCACCATTCGTAAACATAATTCGTAAGGTCAGCCCTTTCAGCTGCTAGCAGACAATAAAGTCGATTGTTTTTCTGGGCATCGGTGATCCTTTCTGAGAATGTAGGAGCTAACTGAGAATCTCCCCATATCACCCCGAAAGGACCTAAATCAAGAAAGCGATTATTTTTGCTATCCCATAACCGTATATCTACTGCAGCCCCTGTTGAATGAACTGGAGTATTATTTTTTACAGGAGAAACCCACTTTGCAGTTTCCTTTTCCGCCATTTCAAAACTCATATCGGGATTTAATAGAAGAATCTCCTCTAACTTCTTGTCAAAAAGCATTTTTTGAGTACCCAAATCTCTTAGTCCCTCAAATACTAAAATATCAACCTGACCAGGCTCATATCCAAAACCAATTGCCAGTTTATCTAACTGATCAATCATTCCCTGCAATTTAAGAAAAACTGATGCTCTCATTTTCGATGCATTAGGTAACCCTGAATTGAATACAGGTCCTTCAAATGGACTTTTGGGCTGAGGCATCATAGAGATTCTCTCGACATTCAATAGCCTAAGGTCTATCAGCTCTTCATAGCTCTCACAAATAGGTATCTCTTTAATCCTTGAATCGACAATTGCAGGCGCTTCCGATTTGCTAACAGCTTCGTATTGTCTTATTACAATACTTTTATCTGAGAGAAGTTCAACATGGCTCTCTAAAATTTCATTCCAATTTATTGCAAAAACACTCGCTTGCAAGCCAATCAAACACATCAATCTCATTATCATTGCCTTACAACCTCTTGCTGATTAATGTATTCAAACTTCTATTTAGATAAAGCATAGTCAACTGCAAAAGATGTTTGAAGACGAACAGGGTCGATGATCGGTAAGACGGAATTTGTCTCATCTACAACCAAAGGATATTCTGTACACCCAAGAACAACGGCATCTAAATTATTATGCTGAAGAATCAACTTTCGACAATACTCTCGAGCTTCAGCAGTGACATTATTTACCATTAATTGACCATGAATATCCTGCAAAATATTACGTTCTTCCTGAGCAGGAATCACTACCTCTATGCCAGCATTTTCAAGCTTTTGGTGAAAAAAACCATCTTCCATTGTAAATTTAGTAGCCAGAAGAAGTACCTTTGTATAGTCATGGTCTTTAGCGTGCTGTGCAACCAAATCAACAGCATGCATTACAGGAATGGAAGAGTTAAGTTTATCCTTAATCATATCATAATATTTGTGTAAGGTATTACAGCAAATGATGATACAATCAGGTCTTAGAGCTATTAAACCAGCAAGCTCTTCTTCCAAAAGGTGAGAAGCTTTCTGGTCATTGCCATAACTACTCCAAAGATACTGGTAATCAATACTTTTCAATAAAATCTTAGCACTATGATGTGCACCAAGCCGTGCGTGCATTAACTGATTTAAGAGGGTATAATACCCAATAGTTGATGACCAGCCAGTGCCACCTAATAAACCGATTGTTTTCATTGGAATGTTCATGGTTTCTCCCGATTCAGGTACAAAATAGTTTCATTAACTGTAGCTCTCGCTAGAATAGCGACAAAAGAAAACTCCAAGCAGCGATGCAATAAGCAAAAACCAGCGACATCTCATTGTTAGAACAACCTTTTTCCTTAACTAGTCAGCAAATTCTAATATGCTGATCGCTAGCTTGTCAAACGTAAAGAATTGTCAGGCCTTGATAGGGAAAAAGTCTTTATGGCATCAGGCTTTGCCAATTTTGTGATCTAGATAAAAGCAGAACCGTTCTCATAAAATTTTGGATTTTTTTTAGAACTCTCTCTTTAGAACGATTTTCATAAATATGGACAGGTACCGCTTCTATTTAAGGAGCATACCCCCCTCTCTTTTTTCAAGGTGCTCGTTCCATCACCTGGGAGTCCCAGTAGCTTTCTGCGTTTGATGAGAAGAATTCAATACACTTGGGATCTTGATTCTGCTCCAATCAAAAGTTCTGAATGTGTCTCTCCACCTCCAAAACACCAAAGGCCGGGATAAAATCCCGACCTTTTTTGTAAATAAGGAGCATCAATGCTAGAGTATCTTTGTAAAAAGGGCACCTTCATAAAAGGGACATTCTCTTGGAAAAGGGAACATTCCCCTAACCAGAAATTCTTGTCAAAAAGCAAGCGAGTGTCTACGTGTAGCCAAGATTTTATCTACCTCATCATCACACCCAAAATTAAAACCTGCTAATAGACAGTTTTTGATGAAAGACCTCTCGGAATATTTAGCTAAAAAATATGGAATCGAGGCTCCTGGTTAGAGATCGTTTCTGAGGGGAGATTCTACCAGCTGGGATTCCATTTTCTTTGCTTTCTCTTGAAGAGCCTCTAACAAAGTGAGATCATCAGCGTCTGCGATCTGCCTTTCTTCTTGTCGACGCTTTTGATCAAATTCATCATACCGACTCAGGGCGAGCTGTTCGGCAACTTGAGCTGAGACTTTCCCCCCATGACCGAGGAGATCTTTCTCATTGAAGGCAAGAAATGCGTCCAATTTTTGTTCCCACTCAACCATAGTCACAGTTTTCCGGCGCTTTGCCTGGTTTTCTGCATAGTCGAGGTACATGACGACAATTTCATTCAATTCCTCGATTTCAGGTTGATCGAGATAATTTTTGGCTATAGTTACGTCTTGCTGTCTTACTCGACTCCCCTTCCAACTCGTAAGACCCATGTTGGGCTGGTTTGGATCCGCACGCTCAGCAATGATCTCGGGGGCCGTATGATGTGTCGCCGCCCAAAGCATTTTGTTTTGAACTTTCTTGAAAAAGAGTTGAGCTTGATCACTCTTGGGATTGTAATGGATTACGTCATAAAGCTTTCCATCATCGGCAGTTTGTCGGAATTTCCGACAAACTCGATCTGGCTCCAGTTCTCCATCGTCAAAAATTGCACTGATATGCTCAGCGACTGTGGAGCGTCCCTTACCAAAAAGATCTGCAATCTCTGCTTGAGTAAGCCATACGGTATTCTCTAGAGTCTTTAACTTTAAACATACACGCCCATCATGAGAAGTATATAAAATGACCTCGCTACTAGACATAGCCCCTCCCCTTTAAGCTTTAGACTTTGGGATACCATGTTAGGGAGAATTTTGAATCTTTCCCAATCAAAAGTTCTGAATGCGTCTCTCCACCTCCATTCAATTTTAAGCCAGCTCCCATGTTTCGGCGTGTAGTGTACTTCGATCTTTTTTGACGCACTAAAAGATTAGACGTAAGCCATCTTCTAGTGCATAACCATGCATCAGGAACGCACAGATTAGCTTCTAAACGTGCATTAACAATGCACGCTCGAAAGCAAAACCGTGTATTGACAATACACGGTAATCTGCTATAATGGGGTATAAACCAGGAGTGGATAAATGATGAATCGAGAGGTGCTAAAGCAAATCATCGCGGATCAGCGGGAGTATCAACTTCCTGAAATTTTCTTTAAGCGCACACAAACAGATGCCATTCGAAGCTTTGTGAGTGATCCGAACATACTGATCATCAGCGGCATCAGAAGATCCGGAAAATCAACGATTCAGCGTGTGCTGCAACGGGAGTTATCAAAATCGGACTACTATTTCAACTTCGATGATGAGCGCTTGGTTCACTTTAAGGTTGAGGACTTTCAGGCATTACTGGAGGTCTTTATAGAGTTATTCGGCAAACAGTCCGCTTTCTACTTTGATGAAATCCAAAATATAGATGGATGGGAACGTTTTGTACGCCGACTCTATGAACAAGGAAACAAGATCTTCATCACCGGCTCAAATGCGAAACTTCTGAGTCAGGAGTTGGGGACGCATTTGACCGGCAGATACATCCAGTTCGAAGTGTATCCCCTCTCGTTCAGGGAAATTGTACATCATGAATACCCGGACGCTCTCACCAAAAAGGCTCTTTCAACAAACGATATCGGCATAATATTACGTCTTTTTTCCGATTATCTGAAGCATGGTGGAATTCCAGAGTATTTTAAATTTCGAAAATCGGAGTACTTAAAAGAATTATACGAAGGCATTCTTTATCGTGACATTGTTGCAAGACATAACATCTCAAATGAAATGCCCTTGCGAGAACTGGTCTACTATTTTGCCAGTAATATCGGAAAAGAGTTCAGCTATACCAAACTTGGTGAAACCGTAGGTCTTAACAGCCCACACACCGTTTCCAATTATTGCACCTACCTGGAAAAATGCTACCTTTGTTTCTTTTTGAGTCGCTACAGCCACTCACTCAGAAAGCAGATTCAATACAACAAAAAATGTTATCTGATCGATCCCGCTTTGATTCGTACAATAGGCTTTCGTGTCAGCGAGGACAGAGGCCGGCTGCTAGAAAATATAGTTTTCCTTCACTTGAAAATGCAGGGTGCTGAACTCTATTTTCATAAAGATCGAAAAGAATGCGATTTTGTCATTAGAGAAAATAATCAGATCATTCAAGCAATTCAGGTCGCTACACAACTTTCCGATAAGAAAGTGAAAAATCGAGAAGTCGAAGGCCTAATTGAAGCAATGAATACCTATGGCCTGAAAGAAGGATTAATCATCACCGAAAATGAACAAGAAACGCTTGAAGCAGAAAACTTTTTAATCAAGATCATTCCTATATGGAAGTGGTTGCTAAGCCTCTGAACCTCCCCATGGCTAAAGCCAGGGGGCGGGCGGGCCCAAAAAGCTGCAAAGTCGAAATGGATTCGTTTTGCTCAAAATCAATAAGAAAAGCGGAAATTGTGCGTAAAATTACAAAAAATTTTGCAATTCCCTCGTCAATCTTACCTCTTGTTTTTTAATGATATAAAATGGTAGGATCAACTCTCATTTTTATGACAACAATTACAAAGATCCTTATCCTTCTATGATATCATTTGATGCTCTCGGCCTTTTGGCTGAACTTGTCCGTGCTGTTACCGAACAGGGCTACAGCACTCCTACCCCGATCCAACGCCAAGCGATCCCCGTCATCCTTGAAGGCGGCGATATCATGGGTGGCGCGCAAACGGGTACCGGCAAAACCGCCGGCTTCACTCTGCCTCTACTGCATCTTTTGAGCAAGAAAGTGCAGGGTAAAGGACAACGTCCCGTACGCGCCTTAATCCTTACGCCTACACGCGAGCTAGCTGCCCAAGTGAGTGAAAGCGTCAAGCTTTACGGCAAGTATTTGCCCTTGAAATCTACCGTTATCTTCGGAGGGGTCAAGATTAATCCGCAAATCGCAAAACTGCGTCAAGGCGCGGACATCCTAGTGGCCACGCCAGGCCGTTTGCTGGATCACGTCAACCGAAAGACCGTGAATCTCTCCCAAGTTGATATCTTGGTGCTAGATGAAGCTGATCGTATGCTGGATATGGGATTTATTCACGATGTCCGCAAGATCATCAAACTTTTACCTAAAAAGCGGCAAAATCTTTTGTTTTCAGCGACCTTCTCCAATGACATCAAAAATCTCGCTGACAGCCTGCTGAATGCTCCGGTAAGGATCGACGTCGCTAGCCACAACCCTTCATCAGAACTGGTGCAGCAGCTGGTACATCCTGTTGACCGCGAGCGCAAATCTGCACTCTTGTCTCACCTGATTACTTCACAAAACTGGCGGCAGGTACTGGTATTCATGCGCACCAAACACGGGGCAAACCGCCTGACCGAAAAACTGAGAAAAGACGGGATCAGTGCAACAGCAATTCATGGGAACAAGAGCCAGGGGGCACGCACGCAGGCGCTTGCAAGTTTCAAGGAAGGCAGCGTGCGCGTACTCGTCGCGACAGACATCGCTGCGCGCGGTTTGGATATCTATCAGCTGCCGCACGTTGTCAACTTCGAGCTCCCCAGTGTGCCTGAAGATTATATTCATCGCATCGGTCGTACCGGTCGTGCTGGCTGTAGCGGCGAGGCGATGTCGCTAGTATGTGTCGATGAGCACAAACTGCTGCGAGATATCGAACGTCTGATCAGGCGCGATCTACCAAAGGTGGTTATTCCTGGTTATGAAGTAGATCCATCGATTAAGTCAGAGCCGCTTCAGAAACCACGCAATGCCCCTGCTCGTCTGAGACGCTCTTCCGGCCATGCTAAACATCGTTTTTCCACAGGTCATGCACACCCAAAATCACCTGCGTCGCGCAGTAAAACAGGCAAAGCGTTATAAAAACAAAAAATCTAAATAGAGAGCCTCTCTCCCCATGTTCTGGCAATCAAATTCTTCAAGATCAAAATGAAAAGTTTGATTGGAGCCGCAACGTGAATTACCAGAAAGGGGTGAATTTTAAAAAGGGCAATCAAATTTTGCATTATCGTTCTTACAATACTCCCTATTGGGAAAATTCCGAGTCTCAAAAAATGGCGGATTGCTATTTTCAACATGCAAAACAACTCTGTTCCGATGCCGAGGTGTTGAAGTTCGCTTCCGATCATCTTACAATCGATGGGTTATTTCTTGAATTGGGCGTATGCACGGGAATGACCATCAACTTTATTGCAGCTTTAAACCCACATCACACAATCTACGGTTTTGATTCATTTGAAGGACTTCCTGAGGATTGGGTATGCGGCAAGCGCATCATTCCCAAAGGCTCCCTGGGATTGAAGAATCCGTCGCAGCCTCCTCCGGTTCTTCATAATGTGGAATTGATCAAGGGATGGTTTGAAGATAGCTTACCGCAATTTGTGACGCGCGCGCCTCAAGATCAATCGATTGCTTTTTTGCATGTCGATTGCGACTTATACTCTTCTACTGCCTGCGCCTTCAAACATTTAGCGGCTCTTATTAAAGCAGGAACAATCATTGTTTTTGATGAATTTTATAATTATCCCGGTTACGAAAATCATGAATTCAAAGCTTTTCATGAATTTTTAGAAAGTTCTGCCTTCAAACCGGAATTTCTTGGATACAACATCTACCACCAGCAAGTCGCCGTGCGCATTCTCGACTCCTAAAAGAGGCATCATTCCGCTCTATACCGAACGCACTTGAAAAATTGGATTTGGGCCGACGCGAAAGCTCTCTCGGTTCGACGATCGCATCTCGCCCAATATTTCTAATATTGG
>Ga0209211_10004159_pt1 | contig 22860 bp, 23 predicted proteins | sample RifGroA2_FD_183992 | JGI IMG/M metagenome (GOLD analysis project Ga0209211, IMG submission 183992) | Groundwater microbial communities from Rifle, Colorado, USA - Groundwater A2 (SPAdes) (version 2) | ecosystem: Environmental > Aquatic > Deep subsurface > Groundwater | place: Rifle, Colorado...
AGGCCCGGATATCCATCAAACCAATCAATCGCCCGAACCACCGCGTCAAAATTACCTCCTTTAGCCGAAGGCCTGGTCTTGTTATTTAAAGAACGCAGAGGCGCATCCAAGGAAATCCCCACCCCCACCCGATATTCCTTCAAGAATTCCACATCCTCTTTTTCCAGCAGGAGGCCGTTGGTCTGCAGGCCGAAGCTAAACTTATCCTTGAACTCACGGATGGCTGAAAATACCGCATCCTTAGCCAAGAGCGGCTCGCTGGCATGAAAGATGATTACCGGCTTTCTCTTTTTACCGGCGAAATAATCCAGCACTTTATTCAAGACCTGGCGAAGTTGCTCGGTAGTCATTTGGGCGCCGTGTTTACGCATCTTGGCCGGGACATAACAATAAGGGCAATTGGAATTACAGCGGTCAGTCGGGTCAATATACACCGCGGATAGCTCCGCGCTGAACCTGAACTGTTTCATTTCCTCATCTAGGCCGTCTTTCTGCTTCTGGTAAAGGGACAAAATATCGCGGGACACAAAGGGCGCGCCTTGCGCGTCTTTAGCCGTCATCGCCCAAAAGACATTATCCGGGTCAATCAAGGCCGTATTAGCCTTATCAAGAGTATGCACAGTCAATCCACTCATTTTTTTATCTCCATATTAGGGACGGTTCTCTTCAGAGTAGGGACGGTTCTTTGAAAGTTGCAATTCCCCAGAAAGAACCGTCCCTGTAGCAAGAGAACCGTCCCTATAATACTACAATAACGTCTTCTCCTTCGGCACATCGCCATACATCACAAAATGCGACAGACCGTTAGCGGTCTTGGCGCACTTTAAACGATAAGACATCTCCCCGGAACCTGTCTTTGACTTTTGCTTCTTGTTCTCTTTACAGCTTTCTGCCTTCTTTGCCATAATTCTACTCACCTCCTTCCCAATATCCAAATTAAACCTGTTCCTGATAACAATGCCAAAAACGAACTAACAGACACAATCTGGATACTTTCTAAAATATGCCTGGCCTCTAATTGAGAGGTATCATCCCCAATATATGGCTCTACCTTGGCCGCGGAATTATAGAAATTCACTCCCCCCAGCCGCACCCCCAATGCCCCGGCCATTGCCGCCTCCGGCAGGCCACTGTTGGGACTGGAGTTTTTACCACCGTCCCTTAAAGCCAGGCGAAAGGCCGAAGAGCCGTCCTGGCCGCAAGCCCAGCTTCCTAACGACAAGAATAAAACTGACAAACGCGCCGGGATATAATTGGCTAAGTCATCCAGCCTAGCCGAGGCCCAGCCAAAGTCAAGGTATCTTTCATTCTTATAACCCACCATTGAATCCAAGGTGCTTATTGCCTTATAGGCCAGGGCCAAAGGCGCCCCTCCGATAAAGGCATAAAACAGCGGCGAGAGTATCCCGTCCACAAAATTCTCCCCTACCGTCTCAACCGCGGCCCGGGCCACCTCTTTCTCATTCAAATTTCCGGTATCCCTGCCCACGACTTGGGAAAGGGCACGCCTGGCTTGAGGTAAATCATCATCCTTTAGTTTAAGATATACTCCTCGCGCGTGAGTCTTAAGATCCTTGACTGCCAGAGCGGTATAAATAAAAAACACTTCTAAGGCCGCGCCGAAGAAAGGATTAAATTGATAACCTGCCTTTATTATTCCCCAAACCAAGAAATAAGTCAATCCCGCAACCACAACTACTAAAATAACCCCGGCTATCTTTAAATTAAAGATATACCTGCGCAGAAAATTCTCCAAATGCCGGATAAAAAATCCGATTATCCTTACCGGATGGGGAAACCAGCACGGATCGCCGAATATAAGGTCACAGATAAAAGATATAATTATTATGCTACTGATAGCCATTTGTTTATCCAAATATTATCTTATCCAGCCACTTCATATCCAAATTATTCTCCACCAAATCCGCCAGCTTCTCAAACTCCGCGTCTAAGTTAATCCCCGAAGCTCTGGCTTTAAGCGGCAGGCCTTTTTTCATCCTTAGCTTATTCAGGATAAGATTACGAAAATCCGGCTGATCAAACACCCCATGCAGATAACTGCCGTAGACCCGGCCGTCGTTTGACACTGCCCCGTCGCCGCGGATTTTGCCTGAAATATCCGTAAGCTCAAAAAGCGCCTTCTGCCCGTTTAAACGGTTGGTCAATCCATGATGAATTTCATATCCGCGGACCCGGATATTTTTCCGCAACATCCTCCCCTTGACCCGGCGCAGGATTTTTTCTTTCCCGAAAGAAGTTGCTACCTTTAATAACCCTATCCCCCTGATTTCCCTTAAATCGGATTCCACACCCAGAGGGTCAACTATTTTACTGCCCAACATCTGAAACCCTCCGCAGACCCCAAATACAAACGCTCCCTTCTGATGTAATTGTTTTATCACTTGGGTTAAGCCGGAATTATGCAGATAGCGCGTATCTCCTAGGGTATTCTTGCTCCCTGGGATAATCAACATATCTATATCCTCTAAATCCTTCTTCCCCTGGGCATAACTTAAATCCACATCGCTCTCATAAGCCAGGCTGTCAAAATCAGTAAAATTAGAGATGTGCGGCAATTTTAACACTGCTATTTTTAGGGGATGCCCGGTTTTGTTTTTCTTATTCTCAATATTAGCCGAGTCCTCTTCCGGGATCAAGATATCATTGAAATAAGGAATAACCCCGCAGACCTTTTTCCCGGTGACCTTTTCAATATAATCCAGCCCGCTTTTTAAAAGCCGTTTATCGCCCCGGAATTTATTGATAATCAATCCTCGTATCAACCGGCGCGTCCTTTCCGGTAAAAGGGCTATGGTCCCGTAAATAGAGGCAAAGACTCCGCCTTTATCTATATCGGCGGCCAGCAACACCGGGCTTTGGGCATATTCCGCGATTTTTAGATTAGCAATATCGTGGCTAGCAAGGTTTATCTCCGCGGGACTGCCTGCCCCCTCCATAATCACCAAGTCATAATTATTCCTTATTCGATCCAAGGAGTCAGTGACCGCGCCCCAAATCTTAGCTTTAAGATTCTTATACTGTAGGGCGGAATATTTTCCTATCGGCTCACCCCGCAAAATCACCTGGGCCATCGCGTTGCTTGACGGTTTTAAGAGCACCGGGTTCATATCCACCTCCGGCTCTAATCCTGATGCCTGGGCCTGGACTACCTGGGCCCGGGCCATCTCACCGCCGTCTAAGGTAACATAAGAATTTAAGGACATATTCTGGGCCTTAAATGGACAGACCCGCAACCCCCGCCTCAAAAATATACGGCAAAGAGCGCTGACCAAGACGCTCTTACCTACCCCGGAGGCTGTGCCCCAAACCATTAAGGTCCTGGCAGGTTTTACCCCGCTCTTCCTTCTTGCTACTCGAATCTTCCTATTAGGAAGGGCGGGGTTCATCCTAATACCTCTTTCAAGGCAGACAATAGTTTTAAATTCTCTTTGCGGCTACGCACCGCCACCCGGAAAAAACGCACATCTAATCCCCGAAAGTTAGAACAATCCCTAATCAAAATGCCTTTTCCGGCTAAGAAAACCCTTAGTTCCCCTCCTCTGGAGACTGGGTCGTAATCTCTTAAAATGACCATTTTGTCATTCTGAGGGAGCACATTCGCTTCGCTCAGTGTAAACTCCGCGACCGAAGAATCTCGTCGGTAATTTAAAAGACGAGATCCTTCGCTATCGCTCAGGATGACATTATGACCCGGTCTCCTGGTGGGAGGGGTTAGGGGAGGGGGAATTATTTGGCAGAGGATAAAATTAGCTGACGGCTTCCAAACCTTCAAGGCCTTGAAAGTGGACAATTCAGAATAAAGAAATGCCTTTTCTTGCTGAATCAATTTGTAGGAATCGCGGATATACTTTTTATCTTTCAAAAACTCTCTGGCCGCGGACACCACCAAGGAATTTACCGGCCAGGGCGGCTGATATTGCTTAAGCCGGCTAATCACCTTAGGATGAGCGATAGCCGCCCCCAACCTTAAGCCGGATAGAGCAAAGAACTTGGTCATTGAACGCAAGATGATTAAGCCCTGGGATTGGACCACCTCGCCAATCAAGGTGCTTTCCCGCGGAGAATCGCTAAATTCCATAAACACCTCATCCAGAATCAAGGTTACGCCTCTCTTTTTTGCCTCTTTCAAAACTCTCAAGAGGTCTTTTTTGTCCACAGACAGACTGGTGGGATTGTTGGGGTTGGCCAAATACAGGGAATCCTTTCCTCTAAGCCCTTTGATTAAACTATCCACATCCAGACTAAAATCAGCTTTAGGCTTTAAGAACGCGGCCTCGCCGGCGGACAGACGCGCCGCCTTTTCATATTCGCTGAATGCCGGAACAGGAATAAGCGCGCTTCTTAATCCCAAGGCCCGGGGGATAAGATAGATTAAAGAAACAGAGCCGTTATCCACCAGGAGATTTTGCGGCTTTACCCCGTAAAAGTGAGCCAGGTCTTTTCTTAATTCCAAATATTCGCACTCCGGATAGTTGTGCGCGCTATCCATAGCCTTAGTTACCGCCCTTTTCACCGCGTAAGGGATGCCCAGAGGATTTATGTTGGCGCTAAAGTCTATAACCGCGTTCTCCGCGAGCGAATATTGTTTTAAGGCCTGCTCTATATTCCCGCCGTGTTCATCCATAATAATACCAGAATTTCTATCCCTTCATTTACCGCGCCGATAGCATCTCCGGTTATCCCTCCTATCTTGCGCGCGAAATAATTCTTAGCCAACCGGATAATCAATACTAAGAATACCAAGAGTAAGGCTAAAGAAAACGGCTTTAATAAAAACAGGCAAATGCCAAACATAGTTATACTGGAAAACCCAAATATGCCGGGGGTTAAGCTACTGCTAAAAGACCCGCCCCGGCCCTCTGCCCGGGCCGATGGAGCGTTCAGGCAAAAGAATACCTGTCCCCATCTTCCCATAACCGCCATTAATATTAAGGAAGCCGGGATACGGGATGCGGGCAGGGAATACAAAAGCGCGAAGCGCAAACCGATATCCAGGACCAGAGCCAGGGCCCCAATTGTCCCGATACGACTGTCCCTCATAATCTCTAAGGTCTTAACCTTATCGCCTTTACCGCCGTATAAACCGTCACAGGCATCACTCAAGCCGTCTATGTGCAAGGCCCCGGTAAGAAACATATAGACCGTAATCACCAAAATCACGGCTATTGCCGGATTAACTGCCAGCGCCGCCAGCTTAAAAACCAAGGCCAAAATCCCGCCCAGAATAAGCCCCACCGCCGGAAACCAGACCATGGAATAACCGCAATCTCCGTCTTCTATCTTATCCTTTATCCTGACCGGTATCCGAGTCAGGAATTGTAAAGCCAGAAGAAAATTTTTCATTGTTTAGAACTTTAACTTTATGCCGCTGGTAACTGATAAACCTGGCAAGGGATAACCGCGCCGGATTTGATATTTTTTATTAAGCAGGTTATCAATCTTAATAAAGATATTAATCTCATCATTTATTTCTTGAGATACCCTTAATCCCACTACATAATATCTTTTTACATACCTGCTGTTAACGGCATTGTCAAATGACCTGTCCACAAATTGTCCCTCTAAACCTGCATTGAGTCCGGCCTTTCCTTTATAATTTAAAGAAAGGCTGGCTTTGTGTTTGGGCTGGTAAGTAAGATATTTATGGGTTTTATCATCCTTGGCCAGAAGATAGGTATAACTCATCTTTATATCTAAATAATCCAGCGGACTGATGCTCACTTCCTGCTCCAGGCCCTGAATGGTTGCCGCGTCAATGTTCTTTGGCCTGAATATAATAGGGTCCTGCTGCCATTTGATCAACTTATCATAGTTACTTCTAAAATAAGTGAGCCCTATTTTAAAGAATTCGGAAAATTCTTTCTCTATTCCTAACTCAAAAGTAATACCTTTTTCCGGCTGGAGATTAGGATTTCCTTCTTCCACGCCCGTAGCCGGCCAATAGAGGTCATTAAAGGTGGGAGCGCGAAAGGAACGGGCGATTAAAAAATGAAACCTAGCCTCGCCTTTTAGTTTGTAAAGCAGACTTAAGGAAGGAGAGACATTACTGCCGAAATTAGAATAGTCATCTAACCTTAAGCCAAGGTTCACATTTAGCTTTTCCCAGGGCTGAAATTGATTTTCCAGGTATCCGGCGCGCACAACATAACGATGTTTTGCCGTTTTTGAACTATCATTATGATTATCAGTCAAATCAAGGCCAAATATCAATCTATATAATTCTGATATTTTCTGATTATACTTTAGATTCAGGGCTCTGGATTTAGTGCTGTGGGTGGTTTTATCTAACGGCTCCGGAGTCTCCACAAATTCTAAGCGGTCGTAATTCTGATAGAGCCGGCCGGAGAGCTCGATATCTTTATCCTCCCAGGGCTTTACCTCCCAGAGCAGGTCCAAGAAGTTCTTGCGGTTCATTTGTCTGTCATTAAGGTCAGGCGAGGTAATGGTCCCGGGGGTCCCTAACTTATCTTTAGAGAATCCGCTGTTGAGGGTCAAGAGATTCTGGGGATTAAATTCATAGGTCAATTTAGCGCTGGTCTCTTTGGCATTAAATTCCGCGTTATCGCGGTGTCCTTGCGAGCTCTGATAACCGGTATTAATCCTATAACCAAAATTCCTTAACTTTGCCCCATGAGACAATCGCTCCTGATAGGTCCTAAAGGTGCCAAAACTGCTGGTGAGCTCTGTTTCCTGTCCTTCGTCCGGAGGCTCTTGGGTAAGAATATTCACTACCCCTCCCATGGCCCCTGAACCATAGAGGCTGGAGGCCGGTCCGCGCAGCACCTCTATTTTTGCTATATCTTCTAAGGCTATATTATTCAGAGATACATCTCCGGAGCGCGGGCTGTTTATCGGCCTTCCATCAACCAAGACGAGAACTTGAGACGGGGTTGAGCCGCGCATTTGAATTGTCTTCTCCGCTCCCAACGAGCCATAGTCATTTATGGTTACGGAAGGAGAATATTTTAAAACTTCCGATATGCCCTTAGGATTTAAATACTTTAATTTCTTAGGGGAAATTATATCTACCTTTCGCCCTGTTTCACCGGCTGTTTCTACTATTCTGGAAGGGGTGATGACGATATCCTCCATTTCAGCATCCCAGGCCCGGGCTGTTTTTATTACCGTTAAAGCCAGCAACATCATTATTACTTCTTTCATCTTTCTCCTCCTGACGAGAATACTTACCAGGATAGACAATCGACCGGGCTATAACCTTAAGATCATCTTAAGGATTACCGTTGCGGGGCAGCATCCTGAATCACACAGGAATTTCCTTTGTCTATCCGGTTATTTGAGTTATTTGAGTTTGTTGAGTTACCTGAGTTTAACTCTATGAACCACATGAACACAACGAACTATTTATTTTTATGGCCGCTCCTTTCTGTCTTTGATTGCTTCCGCGCTCTTTCTTCCTCTGAAACTAATAAAATATAAGGCTTGGCTGAAACAGGATTTTTCTCTACTACCACAATGGTTTTATAAACCTGTTCAATATTCTGATAGGTCAATACCTCCTCGGGCCGGCCAATCTTATGGACGCCTCCGATATCCATCAGCATCAACCGGTCGCAGTATTCACCGGCCAGATTAAGGTCATGCAAAATTATCAGCACGGTAATCTTATTTTCCCGGTTAAGCCTTCGAATTAAATCCAGGATTTTTACCTGATGCGCGATATCCAAATGGTTAGTCGGCTCATCCAAAAGAAGTAATCTTGGTTCCTGGGCTAATGCCCGGGCAATAAAGACAAGCTGGCGCTCGCCGCCGCTTAATTTATTTAAGGACCTCTTTCTAAAACGCGCCGTATCAGTCAAATCCATTGCCCGCTGAATAATCTCCATATCTCTCTCTGTTTCTAAAAACTGAAAGGCCTTACGATGAGGAATCCGGCCTAAGAGCAGATAATCTTCAACCGGAATATCAAATTCCGTATCGCAGCCCTGGGAAACCACCGCCATCTTTCTGGCTAATTCCCCGAACTCCATTCCGTCAATATCTTCACCCTCAAGAAGAATCCTGCCGCATTGAGGCCGGATTATCTTGGTTATCGCCCGGATCAGGGTAGTCTTTCCCGAACCATTGGGCCCGATAATTCCCAGCAGTTCATTTTCAGCGGCCTTAAAATTAATATCCTTCAGAGCAAATCTGGAGTCGTATCCGCAGCCAAGCCCCCGCGCCTCAATCATGTTTTTCTAAAAAGCTGTTGAGGGCCTGTATGCAGAAAATAGACAAATACACTCCCTCCGATAATTCCGGTAATAACCCCTACCGGCAATTCTAAGGGTGAAATCACTGTTCGGGCCAGGGTATCGCAGAGAATAAGAAACGCGCCCCCGGCCAAAAACGAACCGATAAGCAGGAAGCGATAGTCTATTCCGGTCAATAAGCGGATAAAATAGGGAATAGCCAATCCCACAAACCCGATTATTCCGGCTACGGATACACTGCAACCGGTAAGTAATGAAGCCAGGATAAAAAGCATCCTCTTGGTTCTTTCTACATTTATCCCCAGATGCCGGGCCTCTTCTTCGCCTAAGGCCAGGGCATTAAGGTCAAAACAAAACAAATAAGCTACCAGCAAACCCGCCAGGGAAACCAAGAGCATAGTAATTATGAGAAACCAATTTGATTCCTCAAGTGAGCCCATAATCCAGAAGATTATTCCTTGAAGCTCTTCAACCCGGGAAACAGCCATAATCAGCATAATCAGGGATGAAGCAATAAAACTAATCATTACCCCGGTAAGCAAGAGCCCCTGGATTCTGAATGTTTTTCTGGCGCTTAAAAAATAAACCATTAGAATGACCCCCAACGCCCCCAGGAAGCCGGATAAAGGTAAAGATAGGCCTCCCCCTATTTTACTTACTCCCAACACAATATTTAAACACACGCCCAGGGCCGCGCCTCCGGAAATGCCTAAGGTATACGGCTCAACTAAAGGATTACGAAACATCCCCTGCAAAATTACTCCGCTTAAGCCTAAGCTTGAGCCTACCGCGAATCCCAGGAGGATACGGCTCATCCGGAGATCAAAAATAATGCTGTGCTCAACAGAGCCTTTTCTTTGAAAAATCACCTCAACTATCCTGCCTAAGGGTATATTCACGGAACCCAGAGAAAGTGATACTAAGACCACAACAATAAGTATCGCGCCTAAAACCAAAATCCAGGCCAATAAGGCGAATGTTTTTTGACTCATCTGTTTTTTATTCCGCGTCCGGATGGAGGGTTTTAACCATTTCCCTTAAGGTGCTGACAAAACTCAAAGGGGTAGGAGCGCAGAGTTTTTCAGAATCAATAATATAAATCCGGTTATTCTTTACCGCGTCTAAGGCCGTATATCTTTGCCAGCTTTCCTTCTCTGCCGCTCCGGCAAGGCCCATAGTGGTAATGATTATATAGTCGGGATTTTGTTTTAAGGCTTCTTCCCGGCTATAAATTCCTCTTTTTAAATCCGCGGTTATATTGATTCCGCCGGAAAGCTCCACAAAATCATTGACCGCGTATTCTCTGGTGGCCACAAATAGCGGCTTCGCCCCGATCTGAACCATAACCCTTGGCTTAGCCAAGCCTTTTGTCTGCCCGCGGATAAAATCCACCTCGTCTTTAGCCTGCTGTATTATCTTGATGGCTTGATCATCTTTTCCTATGAGCCTGCCTAACTCTAGAAAATTCAGGCAGACTTCCTGAAAATTTCTGGCCGTAGGAATTTCTACGACATTGAGTTTTAAGTCTTTCAAGGCTGCAAGCTGCGCGCGGTCAGTCAAGGAAGTCGCTAATATCAAATCGGACTTAAGATAAACTATTCTTTCTAAGCTTACCCTGATCACCGTACCGATTTTTTCTTTCTCCTCTCTTCCTTGGGGAGTCTGGCAATAAACCGTATTGGCAATCATTCTCTCCTCTGCCCCTAAAAGGTAAAGCCCTTCAGTTACTGCCGGACCAAGAGAAATTATCCTTCGCGGATAATCCTGGGAATATAAAGGCGCGCCAAACAAGCAAAATACAACCGATAAAAATAATACCTGCCGTAAGGGCATACTTGCCTTCACCCGCGATTCATCGCGCACCTTATTTATCCACTCTTTGCTCCATAAACATACGGCTCTCATCTATAGTTTTATAAATCCTTGGAAACACCCGCGGATTCAAATGTAGCCATCTCATTCAAAATCTTCACCCCAGCCTCAATGACAGGCATCGCCAGGGCCGCGCCTGTGCCTTCGCCCAGCCGCAAAGATAAATCCAAAATCGGCTTTAGCCCTAAATACTCCAGTATCGCCTTATGCCCTTTCTCCACCGAGCAATGCGAGGCAATCAAATAATCTTTAACCTTCGGCTCTATGGCATAAGCTATGAGCGCCGCCGCCGAGGAAATAAAGCCGTCCATCACCACCGGCACCCGCTTAGAAGCCGCGGCCAAGACTATCCCCGCCAGGCCCCCGATTTCAAACCCCCCAACCTTGCTCAAGACATCTATGGCGTCTTTGGCCTGGGGTTTATTCAAGGCTATCGCTTTTCCAATAATTTCTATTTTGCGAGAATGGGTCTTATCATCTATGCCGGTGCCTCTTCCGGTAAGCTCCTTAACCGGCTTACCAGTTATCACCGCCGAGATGGCGCTGGCAGAGGCGGTATTACCAATACCCATTTCCCCTATCCCAACGATATCTATGCCTTTATTCCATTCATCCAGGAATATTTCCATCCCGCTTTCTATTGACCTGACTGCCTCATCCTTAGTCATTGCCGGCCCCTTGGCAAAATTTTTGGTTCCTAAACCTATTTTTTTATCTATGAAATTTTGATTTTTGAATTTTGAATTTTGAATTTGTTCTGCTACCCCCAAATCCGCCACCACCACCTTTGCGCCAATATGAGCGGCCAGGACATTGATTCCCGCCCCTCCCCGGATAAAATTATAAACCATCTGGGCGGTTACCTCCTTAGGATAAGCGCTTATACCCTCTTCAGTAACCCCGTGATCCGCGGCAAAGGTAAAGATAACCTTATTTTTAAGCTCTGGCTTATCCTTACGGGTTATCTCCACCACCTGCTTGGCCAATTCTTCCAGCCGGCCCAAACTCCCCCGCGGCTTAGTCAGGTTATCCAGCCGCTTCTGGGTCTTATCGCTAAGCGAATAGTCAATCTTTTCAATTCCGGCTATTGTCTTATTCAAAAGTTCCATTTCTCTTCTCTCCTCCCAATAAAAAACCCGCCAATGTTTTGTGGCGGGTTGCACCCTTTATTTATTCTATGGCCCTTATCCGCGAGGTTCTTACTTTTATACAGGCAGGTCTTCTGACTTAGGATTCACTCTACCGCCTGCGCCTTCCCGGCCTCTTTAGGCCAGTGGTCTTTCGCAGGTTTCGTCATCCCTTACAGCGGCGGGACCGCGGCTGATTCACACAGCCTTCCCTTTCCTATATAATTCAAATTGTTATCTTCTTTATACTACAGCGCCTCTATCCTGTCAAGCCTTTTTAATAGTTCTTTCCCATATTTATCGCAAATGGAAAGAACTTGATTACAGAGATTTTTAAAAGATTACAGCGATTTTATGTCGGCAATAAATCTCTGAAATCTGTATTTAATCGCCGTAATCAGAAGCTTTCCTGTAAAATTTAGCCCAGCGCGCGAAATTTTGTCTTAACTTGATGATAAATAATAGATTGTAGAGAAAGCTTGCTACAAATTCGGGAAAGCTTCTTTTTAATCCTCACCATGTTGTTACATCTATTTCAATTTAAGAGGAATCCCGGCCTGGATAAAGACCGCCTCATCCGCGGCCTTGGCCATTATCTGATTAGCTAAACCTGCGATATCCCGGAACTCTCTCGCCAATTTATTCTCCGGGACTATGCCTAAGCCCACCTCATTGGAAATCACTACCACTGATTCCCGCATCGCCTTAATATAAGCGGCGGCATCCTTAATTCTTTTTATAACCGTCCCTTGCGTTAACCCCTTATGCATCAGGTTAGATAAATATAAAGTCAGACAATCTATAATGATAACCTCATATTTATGCTTATGCTTCTTTAAGGCGGCGATCAGATCCAAAGGCTCCTCTATGGTCTTCCAATAGCGCGGCCTGGAGGCCTTGTGCTTGGAGATCCGGCTTTTCATCTCGGAATCTCCGGCCTCGGCGGTCGCGATATAAAGAACTTTTCGGCTTTTTTCCTTAGCCAGATTCAAGGCATAAGCGCTCTTGCCTGACCTGGCCCCACCCAGAATAAATATAAATTCACTCATATAGTCACCAGGTCACTAAGTCACAAGTCACCATTCAAATGGGAAATGTCGTTAAAAAGGGTAATTCTGGCTTTGTTATTTGCATATTCAATTATATTCAGGCTGGCCGAGCCGGGAATAAGCTCCCAGAAATTCTTTGAGCCTTTTATGCGGCTTAAGATTATGCTTATGGTTCCCCCGTGGCAGACTATTGCCACGGTCTTATTGGCATTAGCCAGGATGATTTTCTCTAACGCCCGCGTAACCCTCTCCTGGAAGTCCAGAAGGTTTTCGCTTTCCGGGACAGCCGTATTATAAGGATCAATCAGCCATCTATCATAAATATCCGCGTTGGTCTCCCTGATTTCCTGGTGGTTTTTACCTTCAAAAATCCCGAAATTAATCTCCCTTAATCCGGCAATCTTATTTATCCGGCGGCCCTTAAAGATTATTCGGGCGGATTCAAGGGCCCGCTTCCGATCGCTGGAATAGATCATCTGAATGCTATCTTTTTTCAACCGGCATCCTAATTTTTCCACCTGCAAGCGGCCATTCTGATTCAACCCCAAATCCAACATTCCACAATACTGCTTTTTGGCGTTACCGTCAGTCTGTCCGTGGCGGATTAAAATTATCTTTGTCGTCATACAAAGCCCCTACCACGGTCCGCGGTCATCTGATTTTATTCTCTATGGATTTTAACAGCGAATCAAAGGAGTTTTCAAAAAGGATGATTCCGTCCTTAAGTAATTTTTGACAAATCTCGTCCACATTAATGCCGAATCTCTCTAAGCGCGCCAGAATATCTTGAGCCCCCTTTATATCATCGCTTAAGGCTTCCTTAACTTCACCTTTAACTAAAAATGCCTCTAGGGTATTCTCGGGAGCGGTATTTACCGTATCTTTGGCGATCAATTCTTCTATATATTTAATATTGCTGTAGACGGGATTTTTGGTGCCGGTTGAGGCCCAAAGCGGACGCTGAATATTCGCCCCATACTTATTTAGTAACCGGAATTCATCTCTGGAGAAAATTTCCCGGCTGCTTTGGTAAATTAAGGCACTATTGGCTGTGGCCGCTTTTCCTTTTAAAGCCTCAAGCTGACTTCTTAGGCCAGAATTATTTTCTTTTCCGGATAAATCCTCTAACAAGGCATCTACTACTGTATCAATCCGGCTGACAAAAATACTGGCTACCGAATGAATCCGGCTTACATTGCCGGTCGTAGACGATGCTCTCTTTAATCCCCTAATAAAAGCCTCAGCGGTCTTGGTATATTGCTCCAAAGAAAATATCAAAGTGGCATTGATATTGATACCCTGGGAAATCAACTCCTCTATAGCGATAAAGCCTTCAGCGGTAGCCGGAATCTTAAGCATCACATTGGCCCGATTTAACTTTTTATGCAGCCGCTTGGCTTCTTGAATGGTCTCAGCGCTCAAACTGGCCAATCCCGGATTAACCTCTAAACTGACATAGCCGTCTAAACCTTTCGTTCTCTCATATACCGGTTTAAACATATCCGCGGCTTCCTGGATATCCGTTATTGTCAACTCATCATAAATCTCAAAAGCCGTCTTACCCTCACTAAATAACCGCGCTATCTTCGGATCATACTCGTTACTTTGGCTGATGGCCTTATCAAAGATGGTGGGATTAGAGGTAACTCCTCTTAAGCCCAGAGAAATCATCTCTTTAAGCCGTCCGCTCCCAATGAGGCCGCGGCTAATATTATCCAGCCACAGGCTCTGGCCGAACTCCGCCAATTGTTCAATAGTAGTTTTGGGCATCTTTTAACCTCCAAATTTTAATGCTAAAATTTTATTTGTGTAAGACTATTTTGTATGTTAGCATAAAAATATGCTTGAGGAAATAAAAAATAATATAGAGCTCTCACTCTCCCGCTACATCAAAAATCTGGATAAAACTTACCCGCTATCCACAATCTCCCCTCTTTTGCACAGAAGCATAAAAAATTTCCTCTCCAGGCGCGGAAAAAGGCTGAGACCTCTTCTTTTTTGCCTAAGCTATCTGGGTTACAGCAAAAAGCCGGCTCAGGGCCTTTATGAAAGCGCCCTGGCCCTGGAGTTGACGCATAATTTTCTGCTTATCCATGATGATATAATTGATAAATCCGACCTAAGGCGGGGTGAGCCGTCCATGCACAAAATGATGGATAATTTCCTTAAGGGCTGCCGGAATATCAAATTCTCCGGAGCAGACCTGGCAATAGTAACCGGAGATATCATCTACGCGATGGCTGTCCATCTATTCTTAAGTATTGATGAAAAAAAGATACACAAGGAAAAGGCGATGAAGAAGTTTTCCGAGATAGTGGTGTATACCGGAGCCGGACAATTTATTGAACTTCTATACGGCGCCCAAAATATAAGCCGGATAAAAAAAGAAGACATCTACAAAATCTATGACCTAAAAACCGCCTACTACAGCTTCTCTTACCCTTTAATCCTGGGAGCGGTTTTGGCCGGAGAAGGAGAAAAAGAGCTCCGGAAATTATTTGAATACGGAAGGTGCCTGGGCCGGGCCTTTCAGATAAAAGACGATATCCTGAATCTATTTGCCCGGGAAAAAGAGACCGGGAAACCCGCCCTTACCGATTTAAAAGAAGCTAAGAAGACCATTCTGCTTGAGCTCACCTATCAAAAACTTAACCCGAAAAATAAATCCCAAATAAATAAGCTACTGGGCAAAAAACACCTTACTTCGCCAGAGCTATCTCATTTACACAAAATCATCTCTGAGGGCGAAGGCTTAAAGTTGGCCACGCAAGAAATATCCCGCTATCTGGATAAAGCCAAAAAAATAAGCGCATCTTTAAGGATGCGCCCCCGCTATAAAAACCTGCTGGAATCGTATACCGCCGAACTGCTAAAGGTATAAAGATTGTAACGGTTCCGCGTTTGGAAGCGTTCCGACAAAGCATAAAAATTTGTCATTCCCGAATGCTTTAATCGGAAATCCAGATAAAACATTAACCTCGTCGTGGATTCCCGCTTTCGCGGGAATGACAATCTGATTTGCTTCCAAGACCTGAACTGTTACTAAAAAACACTTTTTCTCTTACCGGCTTATCTTTAAAATTTTATATTTGATGATTCCGGCCGGGACATTTATCTCCACGATATCATCCACTCTCTTCTGCAAAATAGCCTTTCCTACCGGCGAATCCAAAGAAATCTTTCCCGCCTCATAATCCGCCTCTTCCTTAGACACCAGCATGTACTCACATTCTTCCGCGGTATCTAAATCTGAGAGTAAAACCTTGGCTCCAAAAAAAACCTGGTCCTGAGGAATGTTTTTGGAATCAATAACCTTGGCCCGGGATAATTTATCCTTGAGCTCAGCTATTCTTTTTTCGCAATGGGCCTGCTCGTTTTTGGCAGAGTCGTATTCGGCATTCTCGCTTATGTCCCCCAGGCTTCTGGCATATTCCAAAGCCTTAGAAATTTCCCGGCGTTTGGTTTTTTCCAAATACTCCAGCTCTTCTTTTAATTTTTCATACCCCTGGGGGGTCAAATAAACATCATCCAAACCCATCAATAAATCCTCCCTAATACCGCTAAAAACGCAAAAATTCCACAAAAGCGCAAAAAAATATCGCTGGTATCTTCTTTGCGTCTTTGCGCGCCTGCCTGTCGGTAGACAGGGTATTTTGCGGTTTAGCGGTTGTAAATCAAATACTTAAAAACACTCAAGGCGGCCTTGGCGCCTTCGCCGGCGGCAATCACAATCTGTTTTTCCGGCACATCCGTAACATCGCCGGCGGCAAATATTCCGGGGATATTGGTTTCGTTGCGGGAATTTACTATAATTTCACCTGAGTTATTTTTGTTTATCCCGGGAATAAAATCAGAATTGGGAATAAGCCCAATCTCCACAAAAACCCCCTGAACCGAAAGCAGGTTTTCTTTATCCTCTCTTTTTATCCTGATCGCGCTGACCATTCTATCGCCCAAAACTTCCTCCACCTTGGTATTATTAAAAATACTTACTTTATCGCTTCCCTGAACCGCCTCTCGCATAACCGCGTCCCCGGTCAACTCGGGAGCGATATTAATAATATAGACCTTATTGGCTATTCTCATTAGTTGCAGTGCCGCGTCTAGGGCTGAATTTCCTCCGCCAATAATTGCCACATCCTTCCTGGAAAAAAGCGGCCCGTCGCAGGTGGCGCAATAAGTCAAACCTTTATTCTTAAATTCTTTTTCACCCGGAACATTTAACTCTCGGGATCTCTTACCGGAGGCAATAATTATGCTTTTAGCCTCATACAGGCCTTTATCGGTCTTAACCTGAATTGTGCCACCGGCCTTAACTATCTCTCTCACCGCCTCATTTTCTTTTAAGGCGATATTAAACTTACGCAGGTGCTCCTCGAATTTAAGCACCAGCTCCGGGCCGGTGATAAACTGGTATCCGGTATAATTTTCCACATCACCGCTTAAAGCGGTCTGTCCTCCGATGTCTGTGGTGATAATTAAAGACTCTATTCTTTTGCGGACCGCATAGATAGCCGCGGTGATGCCGGCCGGCCCCGCGCCTATAATTATTAAATCATACATTTATTTTAAGTGCTTAGGCGTTAGGTCGATCACCTCTTCGACATCAATCCGAATCATATACTTAGGATTAGGAAGGAGCGCCTCAGGATGCAGGTGATGGCCTTTTTCTCCGCGGATATTCTTTAACAGGCGGCTGGTTACCCGGCTGACAATCGCCTCATCCCAGGCCCTTAAGAGCGCCGGTTCTAAGTTTTCCTTAGGCACTATTTCTGCCCGGCCTTTGAGGGAATAGCCGCTAAAACTATGCTCATCGGCAGAAGTCAGGCTGATGACCGGATTTTCCCTGAGATTGCGGTAAGTCCTGCCCATATACAAATCCAGAAGATAGATTTGCCCCTCAGGAACTATTTTGAGTATGCCTTTACAGGCATTATGGATAGTACCGTCGCTATCAAGGGTTGAGACAATAACATATCCCTGTTTCTTGAGAAAATGTATTGTATCTTCAGGAAGCATCTTCATTAACTGTGCGCATCCGCCAAGCCAGATGGCGGTGGTTGGGCTTCCGCTAGCCCAAGCCACAAACCAGAGGGCAGTGCCTGCCTGCCGGTAGGCAGGGTTTGGCTTTCCCTGCCTGGCCGGCAGACAGGAATATAGCCCAAGCCACAGAAAGGACGGAAGTGCCGAAATCCGTCCTTTCTATAGTAAAAAGAAATGTTTATGGCGTTAAATCTAACCTTCTAAATTCTCGAACATCTCTTCGTGGGTTATCTCTTCTCCCAATATGTGAGTTACCAGCTGATAAGTATCGTGGTCTTTACCAAAGGTTTTCTTGGCAATCTTATTATAAACCTCAATCGCGCCGGCCTCAGCCGCTTCCACTAATTTAATAATCCCATCGTAATCGGAAAGTTCCTTGACTACTCCCGGATAAGGAGCATTGGCGTTTTTCTCTAAGTTAACCGGATTATTGGTAGGAAGCCCGCCTAACTCAATAATTCTATTAGCCACTTCCTGGGCATGCTCTAACTCATCCTTGGCAATTTTGTTTAAAAACTCCGACATATCTTCATAACCCTTACCTTCCACGGTTTGAGCCATATACCAATAGGCATAAAAAGCTAACCACTCATCGCAATAGGCCTTGTTCAGGTCCTTGATCAAATCTTTCAAATCAATTTCCACTATCTCTTTTGACTTTCTACCCATAATTCACTCTCCTTTTTTTGTATTTGGACCCTACCACTACACCTTTTCAAACATATCCTTGCCCACTCCGCACTCCGGACATACCCAGGCATCCGGCAAGTCGGAAAAAGCAGTGCCCGGTTTGACCTCTTGAGTCGAATCCCCTATCTTGGGGTCATAAATATATCCGCAGACAGTACAACGATATTTATCCATCAGCGCACCTCTATTTTAGGTTTCTACTCTAATTTTTATCATACCACCAATAAAAAATATACGCAAGATATTTCCTAATGACCTAATGATGTTCAGGCGGTTTCCCTGTAGGCTCATACACGCAGTAAGGCTCTGGGCTAAGATAATCTCCGGTGGCCCAATAGCCGCGGGCGCGGCAGCCTCCGCACACCTTTTTAAATTCGCATATTCCGCACTTACCGGATAGCCTGGAATCGTCCCTTAGGGCCTTAAAAAGTTCGCTTTCCAGCCAAATTTCCCGAAAACTTTGTTTTCTTAAATCTCCTGCCGCAAGCGGCAGATACCCACAGCCAAAAACCTCTCCCCGATAAGAGACAAAACACACCCCTTGTCCGGCGAGACATCCTTTAGTAACCGCGTGAAAGCCAGAGGCCAGAGGGCCCTGCCTGCCTGCCGGTAAGGCAGGATTTGGCTTCCCATAGCCAAAGCCGTCCGGCGGATTATTTTTCTCTTTAACTAAACGTTGGCGCAGGATACGGTAATAATGGGGGGCGCAGGTAGGTTTTATATGAAGGGGAAAATTCTGCTGGAAATCGTAGAGACGGTTAAAGGCCTCTTCATACTCTAAAGGCGAAATCTCATCACCTTCAAGAGCCAGGCCGCGGCCCACCGGCACCAGAAAGAAAACGTGGTAGGAAACCGCTCCCAGCCTTAAAGCCAGAGCGCCGATATTCTCCAACTCGCTTAGGTTTTTTTTGGTAATGGTGGTGTTTATCTGGAGTTTTATTCCGGCGCTTTTTATATTTTCAATTCCGGCTAAGGTCCTGGCGAACGCCCCCGGCCGGCCGCAGAAATCATCATGAGCCTGAGCGGTTGAACCGTAGATAGATACCGCGGTCAATAGTATGCCGCTTTCCTTTAGCCGGCCGGCAACATCCTGATCAATCAAGGCGGCATTAGTTGCCAGGGTGGCCTTGAGGCCGCGGCTATGAGCATAATGAATAAGCTCATATATATCTTCCCGGACTAATGCCTCGCCCCCGGAGAAAACCAGGATAGGCTTAGCCAGAGCGGAAAGCTGATCAATAAAACTTTTGGCCTCTAAAGTGCTTAGTTCATCAGGCGAGCGTGATTTCTGGGCCTGGGCCCGGCAGTGCGGACACTCAAGATTGCAGGCCCGGGTGGTTTCCCAAAACACTAAACGCAAGTCCATCATTTTTTGTAGTTCTTTCCCAAGTTTGTTGCAATTGGAAAGAACTTTCCTAGTAAATTTAGCATAGCGCGCGAAATTTCGCCTTAACTTAATAAGTAGCAACATATTACAGAAAAAGCTTGCAACAAACCTGAGAAAGCTTCTTTTTTGTTTTATCTCTCGGTGAATCCTTTCTTAAGGATAAAATCTCCCAGGCCAAGAAGGCACCGGCGGTATTCAGAATCTTTAAGCACTTTAAGTTTATCTTTGGCCAGGTTGATATAAGATGAGCTGATTCTTCTGGTATAAAGATGAGCGTCGGAATCAGCGAGCTCCTCTCTTATCTTCTTTAAGGAATCGCTGTCTTTTGACTTAAGCATTGCCTTCAGGCGGCACCTCTGATTTTTATCGGAGCTTTCTAAGAGATTTAAAAGCGGCAAGGTTATCTCACCCACGCTAATATCCTGTCCCGGGGCCTTACCTAAATTGCTTTCTCCTCCCGTCAGGTCCAGATAATCGTCAACCATTTGAAAGGCGATTCCGAAATTAAGGCCATAGTGCCTGAGGGCGCTTCGCAGAGAGCGGGAAGAATTAGCGGAAATCGCCCCCACTTCACAGGAAGCCGCGAATAGGCTGGCGGTCTTTTTTTTAATAATCATCAGGTAGCGGTCTTTAAGCAGAGAAAGATTATCCCTTTCCACCACCTGGCTCAGCTCTCCTTCACACATACTCTTGGTGGCTGAGCTGATACAGCTTAAAATATCGGTGTTGCCGCAATTAGAAATCAGTTCAAAAGCCAAAGAATAAAGGTAATCCCCCAAGGTAATCGAGACATCCATGCCCCAGCGGGAATTAACCGTAGGGTTATTATGGCGCCGCTGGGAATGGTCAATTACGTCGTCGTGGATCAGAGAGGCCATATGGATAAGCTCGATGCTGGAGGCAATATTAATTAGCTGTTTATTGACCGGGGAATCGGCCTTTCCATTAGAAGCCTTAGCCGAAAGAATAACCAAGGCCGGGCGCATCCTCTTGCCGCCGGATTCCAACAGAAAGCGATTCACCTTTAAAATGGATGAATTCCTGGCCTCGCTTAAAGAGGTTTTAATCACCTCATCAACCTGAGTAAGCTCTTTACGTATCGGCTGATAAATTTCTTTTAATCGCATTCTATCCTTATGTTCCTAAAACTTATCATAATATATATGTATCTCCTTGACCCCTTTTTTGGTCAAGACTTTGATTGCCGCGTCAATCATTGGCGGAGGGCCGCAAAGATAGGCCTCGGTATTTCCGTTAGAACGGATAAAACGCTCAACCGCCTGGGTAACAAAGCCGGTTTCTCCGGCCCATTTATCCTCAGCCTTAGGCTCGGAAAGCACCGGGATGTATTTAAAATTAGGACATTCCTTTTCTAAGGCTTCGAGCTCCTCAGTATAAAAAATGTCCTTTTTGCTCCTGGCCCCGAAAAAATAGCTGATTGGACGCGGCATACCTTTTTCTTTCAAGTGAAAAAGTATAGAGCGGATAGGAGCCATGCCGCAGCCTCCCCCGATACAAATTATTTCTCTCTGGGAATCCTCCCGCAAGTAAAAGCTTCCGTAGGGCCCGGTTACGGTTATTTCATCATCAACATCCAAAACCTCGTGTATATAGGAAGAACACAGGCCCCCGGGAACCAAGCGCACAATCAGCTCAATCACGCCCGCTTGCGAAGGGGCTGAGGCAATGGAATAAGCCCGAAATTCATCAACTTCCGGAATCCGGAATTGGATGTATTGGCCGGCCTTAAAACTTATCTTATCCGGCGCGAGCAATTTCATCACCACATACTTGATATCGTGGGTTAAATCGGCAATCTTAAGCACCCGGGTCTTATATTCCCTGGCCTCAAGCAGGTCTTCGGAAATCAAGACTTCAATGTCATTCTTCACCTTCACCTGACAGGCCAGCCGTATACCTTTGAGCCTATCTTCACGATTCACAAAGACTTCTTCGGTAGGCAGAATATGCCCGCCTCCGCTTAAAACCTCAACCTTGCAATAGCCGCAGGTAGCCTTGCCTCCGCAGGCTGAGGGGACAAAAATCTTATTCTGGGCAAAATAGCTTAAAAGACTGTCTCCGCCGTTAACCGTGAGTATCTTTTCCTTATTAATAGTTACTTTACACTCTCCATAGGTAACCAAAAAACGCTCGGCAATAATCAACAAGAGCGCCACCACCACCAGAATCATATCCATTACTAAGATTGAGAGCATTTTCTATTGTAAAGTAATAATTCCGGCAAAGCCCATAAAGGCCAGAGCCATCAGGCCGGCGATAATCATCGTTATTCCCGGTCCGCGCAGGCCTTTAGGAATATCACTCACCAGTATCAACTTCTCCTTTATCGCCGCCATCAAAATAATAGCCAGGGCCCAGCCGCAGGATGTGCCGAAGGAATAACAGACCGTCTGAATAAAGTTATACTTACGTAAAACCATAAAAAGGCAGACCGCCAGAACAATGCAATTAACCGTAATCAAAGGCAAGAATATCCCGAATGACGACTGCAGGGGGGGGAAAAACTTTTCAATAAGCATCTCTAACAACTGGACGGTGGCGGCGATAATAATGATAAAGATTAAGAAAGCCAGAATCTCTGAATGTAAGGGCACCAGCACCTTCCAGTATATCGGCCAATTGATAATCGCGGTTAAAGTTACCACAAAGATTATAGCTATGCCCATACCCATGGCAGTTTTGTAATTTTTAGAAATGATAATAAACGGGCACATCCCCAAGATGTAAACCAGGGCGATGTTATGGGTAAAAATTGAGGCAATTAATATAGTTAAAGGATTCATATTTTGAGTTACTTGAGTCTATTGAGTTAGTTGAGTTCTTTGAGTTCAACTCTATAACTCAACAGACTCGATAAACTCAATAAACTTTTGCTTATTCCGTTTTCTTAGCAATAGTCCTGAATATCCACAAATAAACCCCTAAAAGGAAAAAAGCCCCGGGAGCCATAGTCAAAATCACCCAGTTAGTCCAAGCCCCAGGCATTACTTTATGGCCTAAAATGGTGCCAAAACCCAGAGGTTCACGGATTAAGGCCATTAAAATCAGCATAAAGCTATGACCAACACCATAGCCTAATCCGTCTAAGAAAGAAAGCAACGGCCTATTCTTGATCGCGAAGGCCTCAGCCCGGCCCATCAGGATACAGTTGGTAATAATCAGGCCCACATAAGGGCCCATCTCTTCGCTGATAGGAGGAAAATAAGCCTTCAAAACCCTATCCACACAGATTACAAAGGTAGAGATAATTACCATATAAGCCAGCATCCGCACCCGGGAAGGTATGGCATTACGAAAGAACGAAACAAAAAGACCGCTAAAGGCGGTGCATAAAGTAACCCCTATCCCCATAGCCAGGGCATTCTCTAAACGGTTGGTTACGGCCAGCATTGAGCAGATACCCAAAACCACGCAAAATGTGGGATGATCCTGCCACATCC
>Ga0209211_10004162_pt1 | contig 22850 bp, 26 predicted proteins | sample RifGroA2_FD_183992 | JGI IMG/M metagenome (GOLD analysis project Ga0209211, IMG submission 183992) | Groundwater microbial communities from Rifle, Colorado, USA - Groundwater A2 (SPAdes) (version 2) | ecosystem: Environmental > Aquatic > Deep subsurface > Groundwater | place: Rifle, Colorado...
AGAGTTACTGCGACAGCTTTGAAACTGCGTGAAATGTACATTATCCCATCGCTGAGAGGTGTTATTGTCAGATGATTTATATTTTATGACCATTTTGCGCTCAATTTTATTTGTAAGAGACTAATATAGAGACAAATCAAAATGCTGTTAAGGCCAACAATATAAAAACAATGGAAGGCTCAGTGATAGACTTTTCATCAAAAACATTGACTCATACTCCTAAAAAAGACATATGGGGAATACCAGTTCAGCAAGATAGTAAGGTGCTTTATTCATTTAAAGTAATTTCTCCTGATGGCACAACCTGCTCGTTTGAAGATTTGACCAATGATATGACAAAATATGCTTCCCTTGAAAATAATAAGAAAGTAGTGGTCAGTTATGCACCATTTTCAGGGATGAGCGGCAAATATACCCCTAAATTCGTCAAGATGGTGTTCCAACCGTAGTTGACGAGGTTGCCTACGGTTCTATTTTGTTTATATATCTTATTGTAACATGCAATATTCATCTGTTGCTTACAAATTTATACGCGGACCGCACGCTGCATAATGCAAGGCAGCACAAAATTGCGTGAAATCGCATCTTATGGAGCGATGATACTTTTTGCTGTTGAGAAAGCCTTAAATTGAAGCAACGTATTTTATAAAAATCCAGTCAATCGGTAAATTGACATCGAACAATTTATGAAAATCAGAAATTGCTGTTTTCTGTCGGGTGTTTTTGCTTGGCCTTGCAAAAGTTCATATCAGCAGATTTTACTATGTGAAAAAATATCAAAAGAAAACATTTGCGCTTTGAACGAAAGAGCAGTATAATCTTCATTGTAAACAGTTCTTTGGCGTGTAGATAGTAGTGGTATTTCGCGTGTATTTTTGGGCAAACATTTTACTTTGCGTGCCGGCGTAGCTAAAAGCGATATTACCACTGATATAAAAGGCGTTCTCATCAAAGACCCTTTATATGCTAAAGTCCTTGTCATGGATGATGGAAGTACAAAGGTTGCCATCATTGCAATGGATGTTACAGCAATAGGCGGCAGACGGGTTAGTCAGGGAATGCTTGACGATGTTGGTGAAGACTTCATGCCAAATCTTCGCAGTCGAATTCAGAAAGAATTGAAAATCCCTGGCTGTAATGTTCTGGTCAATGCCTCTCACACCCATCCGCCGGGAAGACTATTATGCGATGATGCTGAGCAAATCAACAGGACATTCAATGCGGTCAGCCGGGCTGTGCAGAATATGACAGCGGTAAAAATCGGTTCAGGCATCGGCTATGAAAACAGAATGACGATGAACCGTACTCTCAGACTGAAAAATGGTAAAAGCTGGACTATCCGCCACAGCAATCCCTGCCCACCGGATGAGGAAGTCGCTGATGTCGGACCGATTGACCCTGAAATAGGCATAATTAGAATAGACCGAATAGATGGCAGTCCGCTGGCGGTAGTATATAATTTCGCCTGTCACCCTCTCTTTGGCGATGCGAAAGGCTCTATCACAGCCAATTTTCCGGGAGTTGCATCAAAAGTCATAGAAGAGAATCTTGGCGAAGGTACTATGGCATTGTTTTTACAGGGAGCAGGCGGTGATATTATCGATGTACTCTTTAAAGACTTCAATCGCCCCAGAGACATTGAATCGCTGGGTACAATGTTGGGTTTAAGCACATTAAAAGCATTAAGAGAGATACAGACCAAAGATGTAAAGCTGAAAGTCATTTCTGAAACAATACAGCTTCCTCGACGAACCGACATTCCTGACCGCATTAAATTGCTGCAACAGGAGCAAGCAGAGCTGCTGGCATCTTTAAGGTTCACCAGCCTGAATTTCAAAGCTTTCTTGCCTTTGTACATTAAATATACTCTTAATTCCGAATATCCAGCTGATTATTCTTACAGATATCTGCAAAATGGGAAAATAGATACTGATGAATTTACTGCTATGGATTCTATTATCAGAAAAAACATTGAGAAGTATCTCAATAACATTAATGCCATGGAGAAATTGACGAGAATTCAGGATGATATAGCTACACTGGAAAAGCATCAGACGATAAACAATGAATCCGGCGAGGAGACGATATCTGCTGAGGTACAGGGCATTAGAATCGGAGATTGTGTTCTGATAACTTCTCCTGCCGAAGTACTTGTCGAAGTCGGCCTGAATGTCAAAAAGGCATCGCCTTACGAACATACTTTTATGGCGGCCTTTTCAAATGGCTATATGCATTATGGCCCTCCTGCAGCTGATTATGGTAAACAAGGCTACGAAGTAACAGAGTGCCTGTTAGCTCCGCAATGGCAGGAGATTTACGAGAAAAAGGCCGGCGAAATAATCCGTAGGCTGTGATGGTTACAAAAAGAATGAAGAGCTTATGGAATTGCGGAATATTTTTTATCTGATTTGTTTGAGTATATCTCTGATTATGTTCGTGTCCTGGCAAGTGGCCACTGCCATTTTTTATTCTTTGGCGAGCAATCATACATTGTTGCAAATTCTTGTGCTATGTGGAATGAGAAAATTTTACTCTTTCTGTGTGCACTGTAGCACAAAGGGGCACAGTAACTTGCTGCATCTAATTTTACGTCTGGCAGCGTGTGAAGCCTTTATTCACAACGAGTAAAGAAAACCAGGAAATCCCTTGGGGTCAACACTTTTACATTTCCACATGCTTTTTGTGGGAAATGCTTACCGTTGCCTGTTATGAGTATCCGGCATTGTGAGTCGCTTGCAGCCTCTACAAACATTTCATCTGCCTGATCGGGCAGATGAATCTTAAGAGGGCTTCCTGTGGAACACAGCCCTATTTCTTTAATCAAATCCATTAGTATGGCAACAAGCGAAGGGTCAAATCCAAATTTCTCGCGTCGCAGCACCTGATCATATTCTAATAATATTCTGGCATCATAGCATATCTGAATTTTACCATCAGCAACCATGCGGACAATTTCTCCGCTCGGAGAAAACGGTTTTAGCAGTCCGGATACTATGACATTGGTATCGATAACAACTTTCACTTTCGATTGCTCCGTACCTTTTTGATCTCTGCTTCAATTACTTTTTCCGATATGGCATTTCGCCCTGACTGGACTGAAGACTGCTGCAGAGATGTAACTGTGTCCATAGCACGCGCGCGTCGAATTGCCCGCAATGAATGTTCAAATTCTTTATCACTGGTGGCGGTCATAATGGCTACGGGTTTACCGTTCAATGTTATGATCATCTCCTGTTCTCGCGGCAGATCGACCCATATTGACGATGTATTCATTCTTAAATCTTTTGCAGTGACAAATTTCATACAAACCCTTTCAAATAGCGAACAACTGCTATTATACTAATATAGCCTTAAAGAGTATACAAAAAAGTCTCTCAAAATGCAATAAAAATCCACTGTTTATAAATCTGGCGGCCACCCACACCCGCATCCGTGCGGTTTTCACTCAACGGTTACTGGTTCTTGAGTTTTATCGAGCGTATTTTTGCCGGCGGCAAATTTGAAATGTCCATCCGTCACCTGCAAATAATGTTTCGCTGCTACCAGTTGGCTATTTCCCATCCACGCACAAACAACATGCAGCGGGAATTTTTGCGTTAATTCTGTTTCCCGGCTGCTGCGTAAATTCTGAAACAGCTTCGGCCATGGTTTCAATTGTGCTTTACAAATGATACGCTCAAAGGATGTGCGAAGATTAGAATTTTTCTTGCGATAACGGGTAATCAAATACTCCGTTCCCGCCGCCGCATGATCAAATGCTTCCTGCAGGTGCGGCAATAGTTCAGGGTAGATCGGCATAATACGCATATCCTTGCCTTGGTGATGTTCTGTCTTGGGGCTATGGACAACCATTCTGGAACGCGCCCAATCAATATCTGCCCATCTGATACCCAAAACTTCTGAAGGGCAGCGCAGACCACCGTATCTGCACAACGCGAATATTAACCGCCACTGCTGATCGGGACAAGCCTCCAATACCTTTTCTGATTCCTGTGTCGTTATAAAATACATTCTGGCTCGGTTAGGCTGCACTGCCACTTTTACACCTTCAAACGGATTCTTTTCGATAATATCCTTACGAATGGCGGCACGAAAAAACTGTTTTGCAACGCCGCATCGCCTTCTCACCGTATTATCGGCCAGGCTCATGCTTATCAGCCTGAGCCGCCATCCATCAACGTCACCAGCCGTTATATCTCGCAGAATCTTATTTTCCCCGAAATATTCTATCAGATTATTGCGGACATGCACATAGGACATGCGAGTGCCGGGCTTGACATCGATTCGAGAGTGCATATAGCCCTCGATGAAGTTTTTTAGTGTAACAACTTGCCTTTTGGGAATCAATCCAACCGCTGCGAGCTTACCGAGCATTACATCACCCAGTGATGCCACCCAGCGTGATATCTCCGGATCAGGTGAACAGCCCAAAAGAGCGCTGCTAAGCAATGACTCAATCCTAATTTTTGTAAATTCTGCCATCCTTTGCGATGCATGTCCCAGACGGATTGTTCTGCGTTTGCCGTCAGCGCAAACAAATTGTATACTTCGCCTGTTGTCGGACGAAGAGCGTGAAATACTGGCCATAATTTTTCAATCCTGCAAAAAATATACTTGCAATTTCAAATCTGATAATTCGAGAACTTTTTTTGCTGCTCGATATATGCGACCAAATCCTGCGGATCGTAGCGGACAAGCCGATTAATCCGAATGGATCTAATTTTGCCGTCCTTTGATAGCTGCCACATTGTCCGGGCAGATATGCAAAGTGCCTTGGCGGCCTCATTAACCGTTAAGAGCAGTGGTTTTGATTCTGGAATCATTTTTCTATCTCCTTAAAAAAGTTAATTAATACGATTACTCACATTGTTCTTTCAAAAAATTTACACAAATTTGTTCCATTGCCATTATATTAAAATTCAATCCCGCCCATAGCCTCTACAATGTCATAAATCCATTCTGTTGGGGCTTCAACCTCTACTAATACGCCGATTTTAGTTAAATTCTCTGTTGGCGAGGCCGAATCCTTTGCCCTTGCTCCGAATTTATAGAGATGCTCATCTTCGCCTGCCCAATCAGTCGCCGTATAAAGTTTTGTCAGGTTGTGAAACGCCGTTGGAACGCCAGAATAATAATCACCGGTGTTTGTGATTTCTATATAATCCTCGCCTACTTGGCTTACCGTGGAAATCGGATTACTAAGTTCACCGCCTTCCAATTGAACCTTATCGCCAATCGCCGTATCACCGGGTTCGCACCCAATAGAAAACACTCCACCGCCAATAGGAACAAAAGACACGATTTCTATCGGCTCAAGCGGAATATCTTTTAGCCAAACTGAAGTTTCTCTGCTTGTCAGCCATTCGCTCGTAAGCCCGGCATCATCATCACAGACAGTTTGATATTTAACAGGGTCATTTCCTTCGTGGTCTTCACACAGGCAAATTGTTGATGCAATTCTCAATTCAAACTTCGGCGGTGTTTCACCATTCTTGGGGATGTAAACAAAATCTGCATGTGGGTTAATATCAAACACAGGCGGGTCTGGACGCGGTGGGGTTGTATCGGCAACGGGAGTTGCAGGAACATCTTTATGGCCGATGAAATCTCTTTGCCACACAGATTCAGGAACATCTTCCCAATCAATGACAATTGTTATAGTTCCATCTTTAAGCGATACACCACGGAGTCCCAAAAACTGCTGCCCACCAACCGTAGTATCGCCTTCGTAAACGTCCCATTTCAAATCATTGTTCAAATTATTTGGTTTTATCAGATACCATACACCAAGGGCAACGCCGCCTACATATTTATAACGCATCACTGCTGTTTGGCCAAAGTCGATTATATAATTACTAAGTCCAGAACCGCTTTGAGAACCCTTATAATCCATGCACTGGGTTGATATATCATCATTTGGGTCAAATTGAACTTGTTCCGCCTGCGCTATTCTAATTATAACCGTTTTTGGTAACGAAGTTAGAGCTTCCGGCCAATTAGCAACTTGAAAGGCACATTTATAATAGTAAGATTCAGCGCCGGCAAAATGAACACCACCAACAACAGCTTCCCAAGCTGCTGAGAATCCATCGTCAAATTTTGTACCAGCGTCCCACATTCCGCTTTGCATCTGAACAGAACGCCAACCGAGTTCTTGAGAGATATGGTCTTCAGGCAAAATTCCGCTATGTAATTCGTTTTCCCAATTATCAGGGTCATCGCTTGCCTGCGTTGGCATATATGCGGCTGCACCTTTAGCCAGAGCCAATACGCTGCTGCCATTCATATCAAACAAACCAACTTTTATTCCCTTTGTAGTTACGCCGGTAGATATATCCCTGTAAATGTTTAAATCTAAAAGTTCTTTCATCTCAAGCATCAATTCAGCGGTTGGATAATAATGGATTGTATAACTCATAACGCCGCCAGTTATCTCCCAGGAAGCATTTATGCCATCGTGCCGCTGACTGATTTCCTTGTTCCAGCAAATAAGAGAATAGCCGGTACAATCCTCTGAGCATATTACGGTTGTTTTATTAACATCAGAATCGTACTTTACCGACAGCGCATAGGCCGGTAAAACATCTCCAAGTGCCGCAGTCGTTGAATTGCATAGGTGTATCATCCAGCCTATTTTAAGATTGCTTATAATATCGCCGGCAACTGTAAAAGTATAATTGTCGTTTTTTGTTATTGCCGCATTCTTATTATCGAAGTAATTCAATGTTGGTAATCCTGATGCGACATTTGTTCTTGCCCCAAACCAGCAATCATCACTGCCGTAACCGGATACTGGCGGGGTAACATCTGCGTTCCAGGCATCTTTTCTGTGTGCAGGCTCACCCATTTCCATAGACCGCATAAATGGTGATATTCGCCCAAGCGAGTTATGCCACGTCCTTCGCCACGTTCCTAATAAAGAGGCAGAATCGCATTGCCAAATCGTTTTACACTCATCTGCGGTTGTAAGGGGAATATAATTATGCTCATCCCACTCTATTGCCCTGCGCGGAAACGATGATGGTGACCATGGATAAGCAGTATCAAAGTACCAATCATAATAGCCACGTTTCTTTAAAAATAACTCGAAGCCAGATTCGTTCTCACCCCATTTATCATCATTTACTGGTGGGTAGTCGTCCCAGGCATCGCTTTTATCTTCCTGGCCCGCTGACACACCGTAAAAAGTCCTGAAATTGGCGATATAAGTTGAATCTGCAGGGAGCCTAAAACCGCCACAACTCAAAATTATTTCAATCTTGGGCTGTAACGCACCGCATATTTTAGGATTATACGACCAGCCGGATGTTTCTGTAAGTATGGATATTGAATTGTCCTGCGGTGAAAACATCGTATGGGCGTATTGATTTCCTGTCCATTCCAATTTACCACCATTAATAAGTTTCCCCTGTTTAGCGGTCTCGGATATTTCATCCCATATCCATCTATCCCATACATCAAATACAGCGCCAAGAGCCGACGCAACTGTGATACATTCGTGGTCGAAAGCGACCTTTGCGCCAAAGTCAAAATCCTTCTGCTGAGTATCATTATAAATCAAAGGTACAGTTTGTTCTTTAGGGTCAGTCTGCGCTGGATAATAAAGCGCCGGTGAAAAGTATCTCTCATCACGTCCTCGCTCGCTTGGTGTGTAGTACACAATCGAATTAAAATGAACCTTGCCCAGAAAATTCTCGTCCCAATCGTAATAGTAATTGGGTGATGGTGCAAGTTCCCAATTTGCGTTTGATGTTATCCATTCAGATACGCTCTCCCACTCGTCAGGATTCTCAGGAGGTGGGACGGCAGTATTTACTATATTATTTTTCGCTTTCCAGCCACCCATATAGCTTACACAGTCATCTTCATTGTACGCACCGGAAGCCCAAGTTGGATAGTGGATTACTGTTGGCGGGCCAATAAATGGCGGGTCTTTTGTTGCATAAACATCATTGTTATACAAATCCCTTATATTTTTCCAGCGCACCCACCGCTTGACTCCGTGAACATCAACCTCTGTCGATACCTCCCATAGCCCGGCATATCTCCAAATTGGATTTTGATTATTATAAGCAGGCAGCACAGAAACATTCCACTCCAAAGCCGAATCATCATACTTACCGGCGTGAAGATGTTCGAGCAGCCAGATGATTTTTCGCAGGTCTTCATAGTACAAATGGTCAATAACAATACCGGCAGGATACAAAGACTTATTCGCTGCATAAGCTTTGAGCAAAGCCCATTCTGCCAACTGCCAGTAAAATTGATTCTTCGTTGCCATATTTGAAGCTTAAAATTCTAAATTCTAATATCGAAATCCTAAACAAATCCAAATTACCAAAACTCAAATGACCAAACCTGCAAATCGGCGTTTTGAGCCTTCCCGCCGTGCAGCACCCGTCGCGGCAGGTGAAAATTCGAGTTTTGAATTTGTTTCGGATTTAGAGTTTAGTGCTTCGGATTTCATTTAAACACCGCCTGCATAATTTTAGCATCTGGATTATATCGAAGCGTTGCAAGTTCCCTTGTTCCTGCATAATTCAAATTCTGCCTGAAATAGTATTCTGTGTTTTCATTGACGACGCGGCTAACAACTTCAGCTATTTCGCCAACTTCAATCCAGGTTGCACAATCTCGAATATCGAAGTTCGCAACATTCCTGTAATCAAGAGCGTATTGAATTTTAATTTCTTCAGATTGTTCCCAATAAGTCGGGCTCGATACGGGGTCGTGACCAATGTTGCCGGCAGATTTTGAAACATATTTTAAGTTATCACTCCCAATACATTCTGCAAATTCCGCGTAAGTTGTGGCCGGGTTATAAGTTTCTGTGCCATCGCCAACAAATCGACAGGTATAATAAGATCTGCCAGTAACACCACCGATTGTATAAACCGGCATTTCGATAACCTTGACCCATACAATCGAATCCCCGCCTCCGCCCGATGAACCAAACCTTACAACTGCCCACTTTGTTCCTGTGCCTGATTCTTTCCAAAGTATTGAAACTGCGCCGCTTGCCGCGCTGTCTAAAAGGGCGTGGTCGCTGTCTTTGACATCCGCAAACTTATGAGTATCATCAGTAACGTTTATCTGAACCTGACAGACTCCGTGAGCAAAGGCACTGCCGATTGAGCCATTGGCAATAGGTTCCTGGCAAATAACAAAGCGGCCGCCCGCATGGTCAACGGAGGTGGGAATCACGCCTGTCAATACAACTTTGTTTTTGAACTGCGGCAGGGCATCGGAATCTGCCGGACTGAAAACAACATCCGAAATCCCAAGAACATCAAACCTTGCAGCATCCGAGCCGGATGAGTTTTTGATATATACACTGCTGGAATAGCCACCCTGGCCAGTACCATCGCCGCCACTGGTTTTGTTCCGCTGATAGGCTTCCGCCGTTTCGAGCATCGCATTATACGCTCTTGCCGGTATAGCAAGCCTTTGACCGGCCTGAACTCTTTTGAATCCATCACCCATTTTTAAATCCCAAGCCCACCAAAATTGCCATATTCGTAAACCTGTTCAATATAGACGGCAACAGGCTTTTTAATCAAAACCTTCGCGTTTGTGTCAGTATCATTGTCATATCTGACCCACAGATATTCCCATCCCTTTTTCGCAATGCCAGTAATTGAGCCAATTGTTTTGTTCGTGATGTTCGGGCTTGCTGAAAATTTAAATGTCATTTCCCAATCGCCGCGATTGCCGCGCTTTGAGCCGGATGCCCCCATAAACAAAACCTCTCCTGCACTATACCCACCCCATGATGCATTATTAACCTTGCCGGTGAGTGCAAAAAGAGTCTGCTTATAGGTTGGCGTTACTTGTGCGGATGTGAAGATGTACGTATCCGACCATGTGAACACAGGCACTGTAATATCGCAGCCATTTACACTGTTATTATCAACGCAAATAGCGCCATCATAAACCGGAGCGACTTTACCTGATGGCGCGTACCTGCTAATCGTTGACAGACTTTGTGTAATATGTTGAGTGCCACCGCCAGTTTCAAAAGAAAAATTCGACTCGCTTTGCTGCTGATTGCCCTGAAAACCATATTTGGCGACACCTTCCCAAATCGTCTGTGCAATTTGAGAAACTTCGCACGAAACTCTCGGTAAATTGTTCCAGGTAGAAGGAGCTGTCGATTCGAGTATCGAAACAGCCGCACCATCGCTATCTGTATTCTGGATAATGTATTCAACCTGTGCGCTCCCGCTAAGCGAACTGACAACCTGCCTGCCAAGATATTTTTCTTCGCAAGTTACTGGCATTATTCAAACTCCTGCCCGCCATCTGCTGTGTTATCCGCTATCTCTGCGGTATTATCGGCAGTCTCCTGAGAAGCCGCCGCAATCTTTTGCATTACACCGCCAGCGCCAAGCCCAGATAGTCCTGATGCTGAAAACGTGCCAACTGCTGTAGCGCCACCGGCTGAAACCATATCACTAAACTTCGGAGGTACTTTCGGCAGAGCAGGGGCCTTTCCAGCTGCCGGTTCCGCGGCTTTTGCGAGTGATGATTGCCACTGGCTTTTTGCTTTGTCAAGTTCCGCACCAACAGCCGCCAGTCTATCTGCCGCTTCCTTGTCATTTGCGGCCAAATCATTCGCATAAGCCTGAGCGGTTGTGTCCACATTACTTTGATAAACACCCTTTGCCGCTGCGCGAGAATCGGTTCGACTCTTTTCGATTTCAGAATAGGCTTTGTTGTTTTCAGCTTCCCTGTCGGCCTTGTCCTGTGCAAGTTGGTCATCAACATAGCCTTTTGCAAACGTATCATCAAATTTAGGGTTAAGTAACTTCTGCCACCAGATATAAATGCCCATCAATTTTTTGACACACCAATCAGAGACATTTGCAAAAACAGATTTGAAACCTATCCATGCCGTTTTCAAAAAAGCAACCGTTTCAATCCAGGCAATCTTGATGCCATAGACGGTGGTGTCCCAAACAAGAATCATCGAATAACCAATTCCGTTCCAGTATTCCAAAAACTTGTTTTTAAATGAAAGCCATATCTCCAATAGAACCTGCTTACCTTTTAAAAACTCCATCTTCAAGGTCAGCCACAGTATTTTTGCAGCAAGGGCAACGTCGCCTTTGGCAAGCGCCTGACTGATGCCATTAAAAGCCTTTGTTGCATCCTGCTTCAATTCAATGAATCTATCACCAAGCCACGAAAGAAGTTTCGCACCATATCCGCTGAAATACAGAAACGCCCCAACGCCCGCGGTCAGTGCGGTGACAATCATTCCGAGCGGCGAGAGTATGAACAGCAGCACCGATTTTAGGATACTAAACGCGCCGAGAACAACGGAGAGGATTTTTGCCGAGAATGTCATAGCAAGTCCGAGTGCATAGAACGCCGCACCAACTGCCGTAATACCGGCCCCGATATACAACGCCATTACGACAACTCCCTTGTTAATTTTAATCCACTCAGTTACCTTGGCCACGACCGCAACTATTTTATCGGCCATATCAGTCAATATGGGAATAAGAGCGGCCCCGACACGAAACAACCCCATTTTCATAACAGCGGTAAGTTTTTTTAATTCATCGTGAAATATCGATGCCGCCTCGGCATCTTCGGTACTCATAATCAGGCCGAGCCGTTTAGCTTCCTCGATTAGTGCGTTTATGCCGCCTTTACCTTTAGCAAACATCGGCAGCAGCTCTGTTCCAGCTTTTCCGAATATCTTCATCGCCAGCGCAGCCCTGTCTGTCGGATTTTTGAGCGAGCCGATACGGTCGGCCAATTCAATGAATTGCCGGTCAGGCGACATTGAGTTTAATTCTTTCGCCGTAAGACCAAGTTGGCCAAGCGCTTCAGCGGCCGTTTTTGTTCCTTTGCCCGCCTCAAAGATACTCCTCTGCATGAACCGGATACCTTTAGCGACATCTTCAATGCTGCCCTCCGTTTGACTTGCGACATAGCTAAGTCCGCTAAGAGCCTCTACGCTCATTCCCGTTTTTGTTGCCATATCAGAAAGGGTATCGCCCATCGCCGCCGCCTTAACAGAAGCGCCCGCCAGAGCGCCAACGATTGAAGCGCCGGCCAGCATAGTACGACGTCCCATTGAAGATACGGTTGCGCCCCATGAACGAAGCGATTTCTCGGCAGAGCGAAGACCGCGAATAAGCGGATTCTTATCGACGAATATCTCGACATACGCCCGACCAGCTTTTATTGCACCAGTATTTGCCATTTTTATTTCGCAATTCCATTAAACGCTTCACGAAGTATTCCAATATTCTCTCGCGTCACTAAAACAGAATCCTTTTTGACAGCGTAGTAAGGATTAAAGTCAGTCGGCCTGAATACCTTACTCTTCTTCGGGTCCCGGTTTATGTTTGCCAGTAACGCCATAAGATTAGAAGCCCTCGACCAGGCATCACGGCCCGCGCCCTCCGACATCCACAAAAGCTCTCGCAGGGTAAGACCGCCAGGGTCAACGCCTATCGCACCAGCTAACTGGTAGATGAGCTCCCAAGTATCTTGGCCAGTTCCGCTTGCGGGTTCATTGCATCGAGCTTCATTCTTACACTCTCTATCGCCATCTCTATCATTGTCTTCTGCGCGGCTACAGCTTTGGCTCTGTCCGGCCTGCCGCGCTTTTGGAAAAAATCGACAAGTTCCTCATAGAGAGCTGTTTGAGCGGCAAGGATAGCATCGCCACCAAGCGCACGTCCGAAATCGACATCAGTAACGCCGAGTGCATCGGCCTGCGGTTTGATTAAACAGTACACAACATCGCAGAGCAGAATCTCATCGGTGCCAAGACGTGTCAGGAGAGGCGGCTCTCCAGCCTCCGGCTCAACAAGATTGACACCAAGTAAATCTCGCACGCGTTTTACGCTGTCGATTGTCATTGCAACCGACCAGGTCTTACCGGCATTATCAGTAAATGCTTTCATTCTATTCCATCCTGTCTTTTAGAAACTCTAAAACAAAAAGAAGTTTTGTATCTCGTCGTTCGTGAAGCGTGAAGCGAAAAACAACGAGATACGCTTCACGAGATACGCTTCACGGGACACGCCTGACTATACACCATCAATTGCCCACGCCTTGTACGTCGTCAGCTTGGCGGTGACATTGTACTTGATAGCCTCAGTGAGCGTTTCGTCCCGGCTGAACTCTGTAATAGACCAATCGCCAACGGGACCTTCCACTCCGGTAGTTGCCTTTGCTCCGGTCAGTACGGCAAGTCCAATTGCGCTGTTGGCAAGCCATGCAGTCCTAAGCGCTATCAGTCCGGCATCACCGGCCTTTGCAACTAAGCCAAATGATACTTCAGCCTCCTTGAGCGTTGGCGCTATCGCTTTCCAGCCAGAGTTTGCGCGGGTAGTAATATCCGCATCACTGGTGCTAATTTTTAGAGATACATCCTGAACGCGGTCTAAAGTAAGCGTAAACGTCGTTAACGCCGCACCTAACGTCGCGTTGTAATACAGTTTCGCATCGATACCGAGCATGAAATCAGGTGTTGTTGCCATTGTTTTTTACTCCTTATAAAATTACTTTTTAATGCTATCTGCCCACATCGCGGGCAGTTTTGGTAAATTCTTATCGAGCGATGGCTTCATATACGGCCGTGCAGCAATGTACGCAGTCTTTGGGCTATTGCTGAAAGCTGACAGCTGATGGCTGATAGCTGCTTTCCCGCCGTATTCAAGAGTATGCGGCGCATCCTTGCCCTTGACACCGCCGAGCTTTGCAGGGCCAACGACAACCGACTGTGTTGATGTATCGTAGCCAAAGAAAATAAATCGTTTCAGTAATCCGGTCTGACTTCTTGGCGGCTGGCCGGGTAAGCTGGTCTTATGTTTCCTGCCGCCTGGTTTAATACTGCTCTTTGCTTCTCTGCGAATAAATGCACCAATTTTACTCAGCACAGAACGAGCCGCCTTGTCCGTAGCAGAAATCACTTCCTTGCTGTCGAAGAACATCTTCTTAAATTGGATTATGCTTTTTGCCATCACCAAATCCATCCGCCACCTGAACCACCGCCACCGGAAACTAATGTTCCCGTTATATCTCCGTGAACAACGCCTTTTTTGACATTAGAGGCGGCAAGTTGCAGCGGGAATTTGTATGTTCCAAACTGGAAGTAGTTACTCTGCTGGGCTGCCAGAATGGTGATTGGCTTGTTGCTGTTGGATGCCTGGCACAAGGCCGTGTTAATCACAGTGGCGTTCTCCAAAGTCACAAGATGCGATGCACCAGGCGAATAAATCCCGTAAGTGTTGGCTCCGTTTCCTGGAGACAAAATGCCTCCGGAAATCTTTACTGTCGGAGTTCCGCTGTAGCACCAGATTCCGTACGGAGCATACCCACCACCTGCAACGCCTCCGGTCACATTGGTTGCTGTGACAATAGCAGCGCCGCTGGTCAGCCAGATAGCGGATTCAGTGCTTCCGATTACATTGGTAACGTTGAGAACGGCAGCTGCACTGAGCTTGATGGCCGCACTGTCCATGCCGTTGCTGCCGTAGGCGTTCACTACCGTGAGCGTGGCTGCAGCGGTGCAGGAAATTCCAATACATGAAGGTCCAGCGGTATTCGTGCCCGCATAGACGTTAGTTGCTTGAATAGAACAGACCACAGCACTGTAAAAACCGTTTGCATCCATGCCGGTTCCGGCCTTGACTGTGGTGAAGATGAACGAAGCGCCAACTCCGGTGTTCTTCACACCATGACAACTCATTCCAGAGTTCCCACCACCTCGGATTTCAGTAATGCTCACCGTTCCAGCGGCTGTATTCAAAAGCCCGAATGCTTCCATGCCGGCTGTGCTTCCAATAAGCACACCGTTGATTATAAAGGCTCCCGTTCCGGAGAATGTAATCAACGTGGCAGTTCCGGCCAACAGCGTTGTAGCAGTTATAGAAAGGCCATTAACGGAACAAGTGATGTTTCCAGTGCCAGTGCTGCTTGCCGCAACGCCAGCGTAAATAGCCGTAAGAGCGGCTGTTGAAACATCCAGGGCGACCGTCTTGCTATTCAAGAAAACTGTATCACCGGCCTCTGGAGCTATACCGAGCGGACTGCCGCCGCTGGCCGCTGCAAACCAGTTACCATCGTTCCATGTGCCGTTTGCTTGTCTATATCTGTCAGCCATTAGATTACCTGTCGAATTTTGTTGATTTCGGCAACAATCGCAACGAGATTTGAATACACCGCGCCAAACTCTTTGCTAATATGCGCGATGTCTGAATCTAATTCAGCTATATTGCCCAGGAAGATTGTTTCCGCATTGCCGCTTTGTTTCCAGATTCCATTGTCATCGACATTGGCCGAAGCAATCACTATCTGAGCCGATGAACGCAATTGTCCATTTATAATCCCTGTCTGAATTATGACTTGCGGAATGAATACCGAGTTCGGAACAACAGGCGCTTTCTGAGTAGGGATGGGAGCGGATACGATTTTTCCATCAATGATGTCTTTTGCTAAGAATACATCCGCTGATTTTGAATCCGATATAATGATGTCTTTTATTTCTTCTGGCATAAAAATTACCTTTCTATATTAAAATTCACATTTTGCGACTACTTACAGCCGCCACATCACTCTTACTTTTGCATCGGCATCCGTTGAATAGAAAAAGAGCTGATTGAGATTCCTCATTATCGGGAGGGCTAAATCTACTGATGGGAGCGGATAGCCAGCTGCATCCGTAACAGCGCTCGACGCACCTATATAGACCGTTGCGGTATTTGCTGTATCCGGTATGACCAGGCATGACTTGCAGGGTATATTCGGCCCCTGGCCTGTGCCGGCTGTAAGCGAAACAAGCGCCGTTCCAAATAAAGTCCCGGTTATCGAGTTGTCATATAGTTCACTTCTCATATTATGATTTTCCTCTTAAAAGATTGTCAACTTCGGCCTGCGTATATAGTTTTTCTGTTTCGTTTTTAACTGCTTTGTCAACTGCGACTTGAACTTCTGAATCTGTGCTTAATGTTTGTACTGCGTGAATTCGAGTTGCTATACCGCCGAGTAACGCCGACACAATAATTGTAGCGACACCCATTTCACCGAAAATTTTATCTGACAACACCTGTGCCTCTTTGTAATTTGTTTCAGCTTCGTTGTTAGCAAGATTAAATGACTTGTCGTCTTTATCGGTCAAATACGCATATTGAGCCTGATTCAACGCATGAACATACTTTATAGCGGCAAGATTCTGCTTAGCACCGGCAAGATTATTGTATCCTAAAGAATTCCTGCCTTTGTTTATCGAAGTCGAAAGACAAGGGTCGTTGTCGAAAATATAACGGTCTGCCAAAATACTTTTATCAGCCGGCATAAATTGGTCTGACAGACAGCCCGCGATAAGTGTCAATGTCGTTATAAAAAACAACACAACTAAAATCACATAATTTTTCACGCCGCGTTCCTTAAAATAATGTCCTTATCTTCAATTACCGGCTCTAAATCGTTCTTAACCGGATACGTTGCTTTTTCACCGAACCATCGGAGTCCCTGCCAGTAGATACCGGCGATAGTTTTATTGCCACCGCGATCGATACAGATATCCCTGAAAAGATTATCTGCCGCAAGTCGATGCTGTGTCCTGCTTAGTAAGCCCTCTCTCATCAACTGATAAAGGGCATCATGAAAAAGCGATGCAGTTCGAGTAATCTTTGTTGTGGGGATTCCGCTCGCACCGTCCCATGCATAACCAGCGAAAACAGTCAAGATACCATCAGGAGTAAGTCTTATAAAACCAGCAATACCAACCGTACAGCCGTAGATGTGTGACTGAACAGAGAGCGTCTCTGCCAGTTCAATCTTCCAATTACGCTTCCGTTTTGATATTTCTCTGTATTTCATAACTATCCAACCATCCGGTACGTAACGGTAATCACGCTTGTAAAAACATTGTCACCGGCGATATGCTCTCGCGAATAAATCGGGTCAATTTTCGTATTAATCCACATAGCGACCCTTGTCGTCATTGTTAAATGTTTGAGTTTCAGAAAATCTTTTATTTCCGTAACAAAAGAAATCAACGCCTCTATTTCAGCTTCAAAGTTATCGGTGAGTTTCTTCTGAACGCCAATGTCAATAACGTAGTCATCCTGTTCGCTTACTCTGGTGACAATAGATGAATCAACCGACCTCGGAACGATGGTAACCTTTAGCGCGGCCAGTTCTTTTAATTCAAAATTTGGAAAGACCGTGCGCACCGGAGTAAATGACTGGCTGAATGTCCCGGTAATCAACTTTGCCGCCAGCGCATCTGCTATTTGAATAATATCCATCACATTACCTTTGAGCCGATTAAGAATGCTATTACGGCAATTACACCATATTTCAGAACTTCACCGACAAGTCCGACCAGCATTTCTTTCCAGTCCCTTGCATTTTGGCTTGCGGCCATAAGATGGGCATCGACGATGATTTTCAGCGCATCAAAGTACTGGCACGGCCGCTTTGGGAATTGGGGCATCATTTCCATCTTCGTTTTAATCTCCGCGACTGAAACAGCCAGAGTTGTCTGTCCATCTTTTACTTCGTCTAATTTTTCATAAATTCTATCTATGTCAGATTTGGTTATCTCTGCCATTACTGCCTCACGCTGATATTTCTTTTGTATGAATTCTCATTGTTATTTGATGCGGGTCGCTATACCGCCAGCAACCATCGCCCGATAAGAACACAACCTCAAACGTCTTGTCTTGGGCAATTATCCTGTCGCCTTTTTTCGGCTCTATAAGAATGCCGCCCAACACTAAATCTGCCGTCAGGATAATCCAATCTGCAATCTGACCGTAAACAGACATTCCAGATTCATCAGCCACCTCAAACTTAGTGACACCGCGGGTGCCGAGTACCTGAACGGTGATTACACCTCGTGAATAGGTAACGGTTTCCGATATGTGTTTGATTCGCATATCAGAAAGCCACTGGGCACCGGTTTTTAATATGTTGGCCATTTCACATCATCTCAATCAAATAGACTCTGGACTTTAGACCTTGGGCTTTGGGTTAGACTTCGGGTCAGAAAGTTTTTTTTACCTAAAGCCAAAAGCCCAGAGCCTAAAGCCTATTATGCTTCCTGAGCCCACGTTCCACGAATTGCGGCAATTCGATAGCCATCTGTGCCATCAGCAACGAATGCGATGAAGTCGCCTTTCTTGGCTGTCGCTTTGGTGTTCGAGAGCTTCTTGCCATCGCCACCAGCGGCAACACCAAGACCGCCGATATTCTTATCTGCCGCCTGGAAATCAACCTCAACGAGAGCAGCACCGTCAGCGGCCATATTACAGACTGTAAACTCCAAACCTGCCGCTGTTGCAGGCAGAGTGATTACAGCGGCGTCCGCTGTTACATCGTAGCAAACACCAGACTCCGTCACTCCTGCATTTGCACTTGCTGCCTTTGTGATACGAGCACCCTGAGCGAACGTCGGTATTCGCGGGTTAAACTTGTTGATTGCGACATAGACTTTTTCATCCGCTGCCGCAGCACCAATAACGGCCATACCAAGCAGGACATCTGCTGATGCCTGGGCATCGCCGCCAATCTGCGTAGCAGCGCCGGTGCCGGCAGTGCCGACTTTCGGATTGCCGTTGGCATCGAACCAGACGGGCAGACCGGCAACGAACGCCTCATCCTTTTTTGGAACTGCAAAAACACCCTCTACGGCTAATGTACCTTTTGCACCTGCCGCAATATCACACTTGACAACGCCAACCTGTCCGTTGAGTACTACAATGGTACCCGCTGTAACATCGCTGGCCGGTGTGTAATCGATTGATTTTCCATTTTGATAGAAACTAATCATTGTTTTTTACTCCTATAAAAAAATATCTGAAAACTGATAACTGAAAGCTGATAGCTAATATCACGCTTCACCTTTTATTTTCACCGCGCCCCGATAATCCTGCTCTTTGACCCCGAAGTCGATATAGCCTCTGAACTGGATACCGAGCGTATTAAAGTCGGCATCGGTTTTTTCAACGGTTGGCCTATCAATTCCATTGAGGAACGCAACCTCAATAGCAGGCAGACGGTTAGGGTCAGCAAACAGATACCACGCCTTTGAGCTGTATCCTGGAAAACTCGCATTACCCAGATACGAAGAACTCACAACAGAGTACTTGCCGGCATGCGGATTATCCTGGGGTTTGCCCTTATCGGCGGTCGTGGTCTCATTGAGTTTGAGAGAACTCATAAGAAGCTGAGCCTGAACCTTCAATGCGTTGGGTACCAGCAGAATACTCGGCGCGATACCTAAAGGCCGTTTGTTCGGCTTGGTCTGATCCAAAAACAGCAGCTCCGCAAGCGTAAGGCCATCGACGCTTAATACTGTTTCTGCACCGGCCAGATAATTCTTATTATCTGTACTGAAGAACGTGCCGGGATTCGATAAGAGCAATGACCATACAGCCTCGGCAATTGCCTCGGCAGCGCCCATACCGATTTGACGGGGCAGATCTGTAAATGCGCCCATATCATCGTTGATGATCATCTGACGGGTAAGAGCGAACATAATGCCGTGGGTATCGGCCTTTTGAGAGAATGCCTGCTCACCTATAGAGCCATGCTTTATCTCGCCATCGGGGCCAATAGCCTCGAATTTCAAGTTGCCGGTCATGCGATAGCGGGTATGCTGCTTGAAATCGTTGACCGATGCTACCTTGCAAATCTGCCGCCAGGCATCCTCGATATAGTTATAACCTTCCAACAGCATTTTATTGGCGATGTTAGACAATATCCCCGGTAGCGAGAGCGTACTGAACGCGGCCTGGAGCCAGCCGGCAGCATCACTGCGAAAACGAGGCAGCTGTTTTCCTACAGCCCGCTCGCAGAATTCCTGAATACCCATTCCGCGCATCTTATCTGCGGCGGTTAAAGTCTTGTCATCGTACATGGCCGCAAGCCGCTTTGCTGTTATTCCGGCAGTGATCATTGCCGATGCCTCAAGAACGGTGGGCGTTGTCTGGCCGGCATGCTCATGAATGGCAGGCGCTTTGGGTCTTGATGTTCTAAGAACTTCCAGCTCGGTTCGTTCCTTATCCCAGCCATCTTCGATTGCCTTTGCCTCAATGTCCGGGAATTTGCCTCCGCAGGTTTCCTGAATGGCCGCGATACGCTTGGTCTCAGCAGCAATCTTCTGACGCATCTGGGCAACAGGGTCAGCGATTACAGGCGCTGCCGCCGAGGCATTGATGGTTTCGGGAGTCGCCGGTGTGGGAGGTGTGGGTGTGGGTGTGGGTGTGGGTGTGGGTGCCTCTACCTTTGTCGGCTCTGTTGCCTTTTGAACTTCTGATTTAGTAACTTCTGTTGAACTTTGTGGTACTGTCTGCATTTGATTCTCCTTTGCTGCGATTTTAGCGCTGGTTTTTGTATCAGCGCCGTTATCGACAAAACTGATTTCTTTTAAAACTGATTGACGAACGATATGAACCGGACCATCAAACGTCCGGCCGTTGACTTGAATGTTCTGGCCATTGGGTACAAACTCCACCTTTATAACAGCAGCGCCGATTGATGCCTGCCATGGGAATCCATTACCTCCGCTTTTGGCGACATCGCGTGCCCAGCTGGTATCGCGACTGATGAGACCCTCGGCAAAAACTTGACCATTCTCAATAGTTACCCGCTGGGTATGTCCTACACCTTGGCGTGGATTATGGTCTAACCGAATGGGTATATCCTGTCTCTCAATAGACAGACCCTCAAGATCGACTACCACAGGATGTGGGAATCCCTCGATAGTCATCGGACCACCCGTATATGCAACCATTGCGAATTTAGGAACAGCCTTACTGTCTGCTGAAGCTGCAATTGAAAGCGGGCATGTAAATTCAAACGAATCAGGCAACTTGTTTTGCATTTGAGTTCTCCTTGGGTAACAGGCCGAGTTCGGCCATTAGTAGTTTTTCTTTTGAACGCTGGCGAAGTTCAACTTCCCAGTCTTTGCCCTGACGAGCGAATTCAGCGGCTAAGGTTGTTGTATTAGAGATAAGACGCTTCGACTGGGCATTGGCCTCTTTGGCAGGATCGACATGCTCGACACCATCAAAGAACCACTGCCTTGGCAAATATGGTTGTCTTCGCAGGAATGCAAACTCTGTTAAAAGCTGCGCTTCATATAACCACGCCTCAAAAATCCTATCTAATACCACCTCACCCATGTGTGCCTGCTCGACACGGATACTCTTATAATACGTCTGATGGTCGAGTCGACCGGAGGCATAGTTGTAGCCGCTGGAATTACATAGTGCGATATTGAGAGGCATATTCATACAGCGTGAGATCTCATTTAAGACCTCACGCTTGAATTCTGAATAGGTAGTTGTCGGCTGCTGAGCTTCAATCTGACCGAGTTTCCAGCCATCGGGCAATGTAGTTGCCATTCTCTTTTCAAGTCCGACAATATCCATCGGCTCTAAATTCGCCGCTTCTCCGTTGGCAGGACTATCCGTATAGAGTACAGCAGCAAAATCAGCTGCTGTCTCGGCAGCGCCAAGTACCGCTAAAGTATATCTTCGTAATTGCGCAAATAGCGGCAGAGCCGGTGTTATCTCCGGGACACCACGATGCTGGCCGGGCCGGTCTATGCGGAACCAGTGAATCATCGCAGCTGCGCTGATACGATCACAGTCCATTGAGAAATATCCACTGTCACCCGGATGCTGCCTGAGGACATAATAAATATTTGGATTACCGTAGGCATCAAATTCAATACCATCGACAGAATTATTTGCAATCAGCGTAAGCTGCGGGCTGGTAACTCTTTCAGCCTCTACCAGCTGAAGATCGAGTTTTACCGAGCATCGAAGCTGCATATTGGCAACCAGCATGCCGAACGCCTCACCGTCGCCGGCCTTGGCCATACGCATTGTGCGAAGTTTTTCTGCTAAATTGGTACTATCGGCCCAGCGACTAAACTCGGTCTCGATGCGACGGTTGATTTCGGGACTGTCGGTAAGAAGCTGCAATCGCGGCCCAGTTCCGATACAGTCATTGGCAATTGTAAGAATAATGCCCTTGGCATAAGAATTATTGGCAATCTCGTAGCGGCTCCGCTCACGAAGTTTGCTACGAACATCTGCGCTTGCTGCGGCATCGGCAGAGAGCGAGTCGGCATTTGCCCAGTGTCTGGCGTTGTCGGCGGTAGTTTGCGCGGCATCGAATCTCGCCCGCAGGATACGTCCTGCCGGATGGACAACTTTGCACCCTTTATTTTTGAACCACGAGAACATTTAATCTGCTCCTGGAGGAGATAATTTTGTGAATTTAATTCCGAGCCCCTTGCATTGACTGGCCGTCTTACTGGCCAGATACTTATCCGCTGCAATCTGCTCAGACAGAGGATGTTGCTCCACAGAGAATGAATCGCCTGATGCTTTTGCCGGCGACTTTGCATTTTCTAAAATCGTATTATTTAAATCATCTGCCATAATTGCGGGAGAAGGATTCGAACCTTCACGCTGCGGGTCATGAACCCGCTGAGCTGCCATTGCTCTATCCCGCCGTAACAACCATTTATGCGTACCAAAAGAAAAAGCCGTGCAGGGGATGCAGCCCTGCACGGCTTTATTACTTTTGGTTTTTGCCTGCCCGATAGCTAATCGTCAGGCGTATTAACTTGTCTGTCTTAATTTACACTTTCATTTTTGTAAGTCAATATGTCAAGGGGGATTTTAGGCGGTATTTTATAAGGCACTTTCTATTAGTAGAAATTTTTTTAATGTGCAGCCGATATCGATGGAGTTCTTGTTAAATTTGGTGTTTATGAACGGCCTGAAAAACAAACTGGAGTACAAATAAAATTGGCTGGCATTAACGCGGGACGAAACCCTTTGTATAGCCAGCCATCG
>Ga0209211_10004164_pt1 | contig 22840 bp, 19 predicted proteins | sample RifGroA2_FD_183992 | JGI IMG/M metagenome (GOLD analysis project Ga0209211, IMG submission 183992) | Groundwater microbial communities from Rifle, Colorado, USA - Groundwater A2 (SPAdes) (version 2) | ecosystem: Environmental > Aquatic > Deep subsurface > Groundwater | place: Rifle, Colorado...
GGTCAGCACGTTGCTGAGCAGATCGAGCTCCCAGTTGCCGAGGTGGGCGATGCGCTGGGCTTCGGCCAGACTCGCTTCGCTGTTGCGCAAGATGTCGTTGGCACGTTCGCGTTCGAGTTCGCGCCGACGGCTGCGCACGGCGACCAGGCCGATCGCCAGCAGACCGACAATCCAGCCGACGGCATGGCCGATCATCAGGTGGCGTTTGGCTTCGCCGGACGCCTGCCGGAATGGTTCAAGGGAAAGCGACACGGCGATGCCGCCGCGCACGTCGCCGACCTTGTAACCCTGCTGGCCGTGGCACTTCAGGCAACCCTGCTCGACCAGGAAGGGCTTCATCATGCGCAGATGGGGCACGCCATCGATGCGATCGACTGCCGACACTTCCCGCGCTCCGGCTTCGAAGCGCAGCAAGGCGACCCGCTCCCATTCGTCCGGCGCGTTGATCGGGTTGAGCGGACGCAGGCTGACGATGCGGCCCTTTTCGCCGAAAGGTCCGGAGAAATGCGTTTGCACTTCGCGCAGGACATAGGCCGGATTCATCAGGGTCAGCTTTTTGCCGGATGTAGTTTCCACGTCCCGGTCGGGAATTTCCGAGAGGTAGGGATTCGGCGGTGTCGTTTCGCTCGGCGCGACATAGACGCCGCCATGGGAGGTGGCCCAGGCGCGGAAGGCGATGTCCTTGCCGATATAGGCGGCCGCCTCGTGGCGGGCGATTTCGAGAATCTGACGGTCGCTATCGAGCAGGTACCAGAATACGGACCCAGCCGAAATGACCATCCAGGCGAATGCCGCGAACACGGCGTTGCGCAGGACCGCCGACGAGCGGAAAACATCCCACCGCTTGCTATTCATTGCCGCTTCAGTGATGCGAAGTGAATTGATGGTTGGACGATACTCCAAACCCGTCGGGCGGGGGCAGCGCCGGCGCCCGGCTTTGATCCAGCGCAAATCCGGCCGGAAAAGCCCTGCCAGCCGCTGCGATGCGGATGAAGCGTCGCGTGCTATGCTTTTGCCGACATCAATCCATCAGGACGATTCATGGCCGGCTCCTGGGGCTGTCCCCACGAAGCGAACGAGCGGTGCGCGAAGGTCAATAATCTGCCTTGCGATCCGGGTATGAAGGGCTGCGTGCTGCACGGCCGCTTCGTCTTCGCCAACGACGACAAGAACCAAAGACTCAGGCAGAAGCAGGCCCGTGAGGAGAATGCGGCTGGCTCCGCGGCGGTTCCTCCTGGAGAATCGTCCTGAGCTCAAGCATCCGCATGGCATCGACGGCGCATTCCCAGGCGCCCTCCTGGCAAAGCCCGGCGATCTGCGCGCGCTCGTAGCCGTCGAGCGCCGCGGCGACGCAGGCATTGCGCACGCGGTCGGCAAGTTGCATCGGGTCGGTCATGGCACGCAGTCCTTCCGGTTCGCGGTTCAATCCGACTGCAGTTCCCGCAGTTGGGGCAGGAAGAAGCCGCCCTCGGGATTCAGCAGCTCGTCGCGGTGCAGCTGGGCCATTTTCCCAACCATGCGCTCGCCCGCCGCGGTGAGATGCACTTCCACCTCGCGCCGATCCGTCCGGCCCTGCGCGCGACTTACCCAGCCGCGCACTTCGCAACGCGAAATCAGGGCCACGACGCCATGGTGCTGTGCTTGCAGCCGCTCCGCCAGCTCGCTTACGGTCGCCCAGTCGCGTCCGGGAAAGCCCTTGATGTGGAGCAGCAGCAGGTATTGCAGCGGCGTGATGCCATGGCGCCGCGTTGCCTGCTCGCTGAAGCGCAGGAAGCGTCGCAGCTGGTAGCGGAATTGCGAGAGGGTTTCGAATTCCCGCTTCTTGAGCGCTGCTTTGGTCATGGGACGGCACATCCATCGTCTTGAACAGCCAATAAAGTATCACATTGTGCTTCTATCACGATGTGATGTATTATTTCGCTGGCTGTGCATTTTCATGACTCGTGGAGGGATGCGATGGAAGTGACTAAGGAATTGCCGGCGACGGACGACGAGGGCTACCTGATCGATCCGGCGGATTGGAGCGAACAATTGGCGGAAGTCCTGGCCCAGCAGGAAAGCATTGCACTGACCGAGCCGCACTGGGACGCGATCCGCTTCATGCGCGAGTTCTACCAGGAGCATCAGGTCATTCCCGACGTTCGCTTTGTCGTCAGGCATCTGGCGGCGCGTTTCGGCGCCGCCTCGCGCAACATGATGTTCGAGCTGTTTCCCTATGGCTACGTCAAGCAGGCCTGCCGCATTGCCGGCATGAGGCGCCCGCGCGGCTGGAGCACCGGCTAATCCCGTCGGGGATATTTGTCGCTGATCGACGGTCACATGCGCAGCGGCACGCCTTTTGCGTGCAGCTCCTTTCATGCTGCGCATTCTCATCATCGACGAGTCCCGTACCCGCGCCGCCGAGCTGTGCGGCGGGCTGGCCACGGCCGGACACCAGGTGGCGGCCGTGCTGCCCTCGGCGCTCGACCTGACGGCGCAAATCGAGGCCATCAAGCCCGACGTGATCCTGATCGAAACCGACTCGCCGTCGCGCGACACGCTGGAGAATCTGGCGGTGATGGACCGCGACATGCCGCGGCCGGTGATCATCCTGACCCAGGAGCGCGATGCCGAGGTGATGCGCGCGGCGTTCAAGGCCGGCGTCTCCGCCTATGTGGTGGATAACCTCGATCTGGCGCGGCTGAAGCCGATCGTGGACGTCGCCATCGCGCGCTTCGAGGCGCACCAGAACCTCAAGCACGAGCTGGCCACTGCGACCAAGAAGCTTTCCGAACGCAAGATCATCGAGAAGGCCAAGGGCATCCTGATGAAGACCCGCGGCCTGGACGAGGACCAGGCCTACGCCGCCTTGCGCACGCTGGCGATGGAACAGGCCCAGCCGCTGGGCAAGGTCGCCGCCGATCTGGTGGCGATGGCCAAACTTCTGCTGTAGTTGGCGCCCCGTTCCGGTGCGCCGATGGGTGGCGGCGCGCTATCGCGGTGCAACAATCGGCGTCCTGCCAGTGCCGACTCCCAGCTCGAATCCCCTGTGTTGAAGCGCCCTTCGGGCGGTTAGAGGCGAGCTGGCACAGCGGTTGCTAAATAGAAACCGAGTGCCGGATCAAAGGCGGTTCGGTGCAAATGACAACGGTGTCTGTTGCGTCTCTTGGGACTTGTTCCCGGAGATGCGCAACGGGCACCGATTTTTTTTGGCCGCGGAGAGCGAACATGAAGGCAGATCAGGCGAGCGAGGAGACAGGACCGGTATCCGGCGATACCGCCGATACTGGTCGTCGCGACTTCCTGCGCCAGTCCGCCGGCCTCGCTACTGGCGCCACCCTGATCAGCGTGGCCCCTGTGGCGAGCGCAGGCTTCAGTCCAGGTTTCGGCGCGCATGTTGCGGGTAGCGACGCGCCGGAATTGAGCGAGGTGCGCGTCGGCTTCATGCCGCTTACCGACTGCGCTTCGGTAGTCGTCGCCGCCGCCGAAGGTTTCGACCGCAAGCATGGCATCCGCATCGTGCTCTCGCGCGAGACGTCCTGGGCCAGCGTGCGCGACAAACTGCTCAACAGCGAACTCGACGCCGCGCATGTCTTGTACGGACTGATTTATGGATTGCAGATGGGAATCGGTGGCCCGAAGCAGGACATGAACGTACTGATGACCCTCAACCATAATGGCCAGGGCATCTCCTTCGCCAGACAGATGGAAACGCTGGGCGCTGTCGATGGAGCATCGCTCGCGCGTCTGGTCGCCAGCCGTCCCGCCGGCAGCTTTACCTTCGCCCAGACTTTCCCCACCGGCACCCATGCCATGTGGCTCTATTACTGGTTGGCGGCCAATGGCATCCATCCCATGCGTGACGTCAAGAGCATCGTCGTGCCGCCGCCGCAGATGATCGCCGCCTGCCGCGCTGGCACCATGCACGGCTTCTGCGTCGGCGAGCCGTGGAACCAGCAGGGCATCGTGGATGGCGTCAGCTTTTCGGTGGCCTCCTCGCAGGACATCTGGAACGACCATCCGGAAAAGGTACTGGGCACCAGCGCGGCCTGGACCGAGGCCAATCCGCACGCGGCCCGTGCGCTGGTCGCTGCGGTGCTCGATGCCAGCCGCTGGATCGACGCTGCCGACGCCAACCGCAGGCGCGCCGCCGAACTCATGGCTGGCGCGGCCTTCGTCAATACCGCTTACGAGGTCATTGCCGGCCGCATGCTCGGCCACTACCAGGACGGCCGCGGCCGGAGCTGGACCGATTCCTTGCGCCTGAAGTTCTTTGACGACGGCGCCGTGAATTTTCCCTGGCTGTCCGACGGCATGTGGTTGCTGACCCAGTTCCGCCGCTGGGGCCTGCTCGGGCGCGACCCCGACTATCTGGCCCTGGCGCGCCAAGTGAATCGCACCGATATCTACGCTGACGCGGCGTCCGCAGTCGGCGTCGGTGTGCCGGCGGACGCACTGCGTTCGCATCGCCTGGCCGACGGCGCCGTGTGGGACGGTTCCGATCCTGCGCGCTATGCCGCCGGCTTTGCCATCCATGCCTGATTTTCTTTCCATCAACTCTTGCCCATCGAGGTGAAACCATGTCCACCAATTCAAACAACGCTTCCCGCGTGATCGGTCGTCGCGAATTTCTTGCCGGCGCGGGCGCGCTTGCCGGCGCCTCGTTGCTCGGACTGCCGGCCAGCGCGCAGGCCAAGCTCAAGCTGGAAAAGGAGTCGCTCAAGCTCGGCTTCATCAAGCTGACCGACTGCGCGCCGCTGATCATCGCCTACGAAAAGCGCTACTTCGAGGACGAAGGACTGTTCGTCACCCTGGAAGCCCAGGCCAACTGGAAGGTGTTGCTCGATCGCGTGATCGACGGTCAGTTGGACGGCGCCCACATGTTGGCCGGCCAGCCGCTCGGCGCCACACTGGGCATCGGCACCAAGGCTGACGTGGTGACCGCTTTCAGCATGGACCTGAACGGCAACGCGGTCACGGTTTCCAATGAAATCTGGGCAGCGATGAAGCCACACCTGCCGATGAAGGATGGCAAGCCCGTGCATCCGATCAAGGCTGATGTGCTGAAGAAGGTCGTCGATGCCATGAAGAAGGACGGCAAGGCCTTCAAGATGGGCATGGTCTTTCCGCTGTCCACCCACAACTACGAGCTGCGCTACTGGCTGGCCTCCGGCGGCATTCACCCGGGGCTTTACACCGCCAGCGACATCAACGGCAACACCGGTGCCGACGCCCTGATCTCCGTCACCCCGCCGCCGCAGATGCCGGCGACCATGGAAGCCGGCACCATCAACGGCTACTGCGTGGGCGAACCGTGGAACCAGCAGGCCGTGTTCAAGGGCATCGGCGTGCCGGTGATCACCGACGAACAGATCTGGCCCAACAATCCGGAGAAGGTATTCGGCGTTTCCAAGGCATGGTCGGAAAAGAACCCAAACACCCATATCGCCGTGGTCAAGGCCCTGATTCGCGCCTGCATGTGGCTGGACGCCAGCATGGCGAACCGCATCGAGGCCTCGAAGATCCTCTCGCAACCGAACTACGTCGGCGCCAACGAGGCGGTGATCGCCAACAGCATGACCGGCACCTTCGAGTTCGAGAAGGGCGACAAGCGGCCGATGCCCAACTTCAACATCTTCTTCAAGAACGACGCGACCTATCCCTTCTATAGCGACGCCATCTGGTACCTGACGCAGATGCGCCGCTGGGGACAGATCGATTCGAGCAAGCCGGATTCCTGGTACCTGGAAACCGCGAAGAAAGTTTACAGGCCCGACGTGTACAAGGCCGCGGCACTCGCCCTGGTCGCTGACGGCAAGGCGCGCGCGACCGATTTTCCGCTCAAGACCGACGGCTTCCGCGGCGTCCAGGGCGGCTTCATCGACGGCTTGCCGTATGACGGCAAAAAGCCGAACGCCTACCTCAAGCAGTTCAAGATCGGCAACAAGTAAATCGATGCAACCCGCCGGTGGCCAGCGCCGCCGGCGTCATGCAAAAGGAGCGAGCAATGGAAAAGACGATGAACGGAAGCAGCGTGGCGCAGGCGGCATTTGCCGAGTTTTTGCGCGCCGCGGTGCGGGCGGTGGTGGTGCCGGCGATCGCGATGGCGATTTTTCTCGCCCTCTGGTCCTTTGCCGCGGCGCGGGTGCAGACCAGCCTGGGCGCGGTGCCCGGACCGATGGCGGTGTTCAACCTGGCCGGCGGCCTGGTCACCGAGCATTTTGCCGAACGCGCCATGGAGCACGAATTCCATGTGCGCCAGGAAGAACGCAACCGCGCCAAGCTGGCCGAGGATCCGAATGCCGAAGTTCGCACCGTTGACTGGACCGGCAAGCCGACCTATATCGATCAAATCTTCACCAGCCTGAAGACGGTGTTCGTCGGCTTCCTGCTGGCGACCCTGATCGCGGTGCCGGTGGGAATCTTCTGCGGCCTGTCGAAGACGGTGCAGACCGCTCTCAATCCCCTGATCCAGATCTTCCGTCCGGTGTCGCCCCTGGCCTGGCTGCCCATCGTCACCCTGATCGTCAGCGCGGCTTACGTCACCACCGGCGAACCGATGTTCGAGAAATCCTTCCTCATCTCGGCAATCACCGTCACGCTCTGTTCGCTGTGGCCGACGCTGGTCAATACCGGCATCGGCGTCAGCTCGGTCGACCGTGACCTGCTCAATGTCTCGCGTGCGTTGCAACTGCCGGCCGGCATCAAGGTTCGCAAGATCATCGTGCCGTCGGCCCTGCCTTACATTTTCACGGGCATGCGCCTGTCGCTTTCGGTCGGCTGGATGGTACTGATCGCCGCCGAAATGCTGGCGCAGAACCCCGGACTGGGCAAGTTCGTCTGGGACGAATTCCAGAACGGCAGCTCGGATTCCCTCGGCCGCATCATGGTCGCGGTCTTTACCATCGGCTTCATCGGCTTTCTGCTCGATCGCCTGATGATGGCCCTGCAATCGCTGGCTACCCGCCGCTGAACGGAGATTCCTCATGAGCGCTAGCGCAACCCTCTTCAACGCCGCGGAGACGCTGGAAATCCCGCCCTTGTCGCGCCCGATCGCGCGGTCGGCCACTGCCGCCGTTGCGCCGGCGCCGACTTCCGCCGCGGCGACCGGCGGTGCGCTTCCGCCGGCACTCGAACTGCGCGGCGTCAGCAAGGGCTTCGGCCCCGCCGGCGCCCGCAGCGAGGTGCTGCACAATATTGACTTGAAGGTCGCGGAAGGCGAATTTCTGGCCATCGTCGGTTTTTCCGGCAGCGGCAAGACCACGCTGATCAATCTGCTGGCCGGCTTCGTCGCGCCCGACGTCGGCCACGCGCTGAAGCGGGGGCGGCCGATCACCGGTCCCGGCCCCGACCGCGGCATCGTGTTCCAGAATTACACGCTGATGCCCTGGCTGAATGTCGTCGACAACGTGCAACTGTCGGTCGACGCGGTATTCCCGCAGTTGTCGAAGGCGGAGCGGCGCGAGCGCACGCTGCATTACGTGCATATGGTCGGCCTCTCGCATGCGCTGGATCGTCGTCCGGCCGAACTGTCCGGCGGCATGCGGCAGCGAGTATCGGTGGCGCGCGCACTGGCTGCCAGCCCGGATGTGCTCCTGCTCGACGAACCGCTGTCGGCGCTGGACGCCCTGACCCGCGCCAAGCTCCAGGATGAAATCGTCCGCATCTGGAGCGAAGACAAGAAGACGGTGCTGCTCATCACCAACGACGTCGACGAAGCGCTGATGGTCGCCGACCGCATCATTCCCCTCGAAATCGGACCGCAAGCCTCGCTGGGCCCTTCCTTCAGCGTGGATATCCCGCGGCCGCGCGACCGCCGGGCAATGAACCACGACGCGACTTTCCGCCACCTGCGCCACGACATCACCGAATGGTTGATCGAAGCCGGACGTCAGCGTGTGGAAGGTGCCGAAGCCAACCAGGCGATCGAGGCGCCGACGCTAGTGCCGCGCGTTGAGCGCCACCGTCGTTCGCCGGCGTCGTTGTTGCGCATGCGCCACGCCGCCCAGATCGAGCGGATGGAAGCCGCCGCAGTGGCCGAATCGGCGCAACCGGTACGTCTGGACACGTCGGTTGAGCCACATCGCGGCGATGAGCGTTTTGTCGATTTCACGCAGCTTTCCAAGATCTACCCGACCAGGAACGGTCCGCTCAAGGTGGTCGATGGATTCGACCTGAAGCTGCGCCGCGGCGAATTCGTTTCCATCATCGGTCACTCCGGTTGTGGCAAATCAACCGTGCTGTCGATGGTGGCCGGCCTCACCGACATTTCCGAAGGCGGCATCATTCTCGACGGCCGCGAAGTGAATGCGGCCGGGCCGGATCGCGGCATCGTGTTCCAGGCGCCGAGCCTGGTGCCCTGGCTGACGGCCCATGAAAACGTCATGCTGGCGGTGAATCGCGTGTTTGCCCATGTGCCCGAGGCCGAGCGGCGCGAGATTGCCGGCTATTACCTGGCCCGGGTCGGCCTCGGCGACGCGATGGACAAGCAAGCCGGCGATCTGTCCAACGGCATGCGCCAGCGCGTCGGCATTGCCCGCGCCTTCTCGCTGGCGCCCAAGCTGCTGCTGCTCGACGAGCCCTTCGGCATGCTCGACTCGCTGACCCGCTGGGAATTGCAGGAAGTGCTGATGGAGGTCTGGGCCCGCAACCGGGTCACGGCCATCATGGTTACCCACGACGTCGACGAGGCGATCCTGCTCGCCGACCGCGTCGTGATGATGACCAACGGGCCCAACGCGCGGGTCGGCAAGATTCTCGACATTCCGCTCGAACGCCCGCGCACCCGCCGCGAACTGCTCGCGCATCCCATGTACTACGAACTGCGCGAGAGCCTCATCACCTTCCTCGAAGAATGCGATCAGCATTGACCGCCGGCCGTTCAACGGACGAGCAGCAGAAAGATGAGCAAGGCGTTCAGCACCAGCGAGGCGACCGCCAGCAGCTTCAGGCCCAGCATCGGGTCGCGGCGCAGCAGCGGGGTGCGGCGCGCCACACGCAGCGGGCGCTGGGCGCCGCGTTCGAGCGCCAGCAGGAATTCCTCGGCGGTCTCGAAGCGGTCGGCCGGTTCGCGTGCGACGGCCTTGAGCATCACCGATTCGAGCCAGTCGGGAATGTCCGGCCGATAGCGTGTCGGCGGCAGCGGGTCGCCGAAGCGCGGGGTCTGGAAGGGTTCGATTTCGCCGTAGGGATATTTACGCGTCAGCAGCTGATACAGCGTGACGCCAACAGCATAGAGGTCGCTGGACTCGTTGGCTGGCTTGCCGGCAAAGAGTTCGGGGGCCATGTAGGAAGGAGTGCCCGGATTATTGATTTCGTTGAAAACCTCGGCCGCGTCCTGGCCGTCGGAGGCGGCGACGCCGAGATCGAGCAGGCGCAGGCGACCGTCGGCGCCGAGATGCAGGTTGTCGGGCTTGATGTCGCGATGCACGATCGCCAGCCGGTGCAGTACCGCCAGGGCCTTCAGCGTGCGCGTGGTCAGGTCGGCGGCCTCGACCGCGGTAAAGCGGCGGCCCTGTTCGAGATGACGCGCCAGCGTGGCGCCTTCGTGCCAGCTCATCAGATAGTAGAGATAGCGGCGCGCGGGCCAGCTCACCACTTGCGGAAAGTCGGCGCTGGCGATACGGCGCGCCAGCCATTCCTCGTGCGCCAGCGCCGCCGTATCGGCCGCGTCGGCCCCCTCACCCAGCGGGCGCAGCGTCTTGAGTACGAAATCCTGGCCGCTGGCGACCGCGCGCACGCGGTAGAGCAGGGTGACGCGCGATTCGTGCAGCACCTCGGCGACTTCGAGGCCGTCGAGCACCTGCCCCGGTTTGAGGCGCGGCGGCGGCGGCAGGGCGCTGACCCGCGCCAAGGTGTCGCGCAGACCGTCGGGTGGCAGTTCGAGCACGCGCAGCACCAGCGCGGTGCAGTTGTCCTGGGCGCCGGCGTCGGTGGCGGCGTTGGCGATGCGCGCGGCGGCGACGTCGGCGCTCTCGTTCAAGTTCAGCAGCTTCGCCAGGCGGGGGGCGCCCAGCGTGCCCCAGACGCCGTCGCTGGCGAGCAGAAACACATCGTCCGGCGCCAGATCGCCATCGGCATAGTCGACGGCGAGGCCGGCGTCGAGTCCGACCGCGCGCGAGAGCACATTCTTGAGTTCCGGATGCTCCCAGACGTGATCGCTGGTGAGTTGCGTCAGCTCGCCGTCGCGCCAACGATAGACGCGCGTGTCGCCGACATGGCCGATGACGTAGCGGCGGCCGCGCAGCACCAGCGCCGAGAGCGTGGTGGCCATGCCGGCGGTGTCCGGCGCGCGCCGGCTGTGGGCGTAGAGCCAGCGGTTGAGGGCGACGATGACCTTGTCCAGCGCCTGCGGCACGCTCCAGGTGTCGGGCGTCGAATAGTAGTCGGCGAGCAGGCTGCGCACGCAGTATTCGGAGGCCTCGCGGCCGTCGGCGTGACCGCCGACGCCGTCGGCGACGGCGACCAGGATGCCCTTGTTTTCCAGCTCCAGACCTTCGGGCGTGGCGCCGGCGCAATAGTCCTCGTTGCGCGGGCGCGGGCCGCGCAACGAGGTATGACCGAGGTCGATGCGGAGCAGGGAAGGTTTGGGATTTTTCACCAAGGCAGCTTAGCGCGAAACGGGATGCAGATTTGGGGCGAGATGCTCCGTGGTTCTCTAGATTTTCGCGGCGGTCAGGTGCGAGGCGCCCCAGGTGGTGCGCCAGCGACGCTTGACTCCGGTGAGTCCGACCAGGGCCAGCACGGCCAGCGTGGCGAAGATCAGGAAGCCGGCCTGGTAGCTGCCCGTTACCTGTCTGGAATAGCCCAGGCTGGAGGCCAGGTAGAAGCCGCCGACGCCACCGGCCATGCCGACCAGGCCGGTCATGACGCCGATTTCCTTGCGGAAGCGCTGCGGCACCAACTGGAACACCGCGCCGTTGCCCATGCCGAGGCTCAGCATGGCGGCGACGAAGCCGGCCAGCGCGAGCCAGGCATTGGGCAGGCCGAAGCTGACGAGGGCGAGGAAGACCGCGGCACACAGGTACATCACGGACAGCGACTTGACACCGCCGATGCGGTCGGCGACGTTGCCGCCGATCGGGCGCACCAGCGAGCCGGCGAAAACGCAGGCGGCGGTGAAGAAGCCGGCCGTCTTGGCATCCAGTCCGTATTGCGTGTTGAAGTAGATGGTCAGCGAGGACGCCAGGCCGACGAAACCGCCGAAGGTCACCGAGTAGAAGAACATGAACCACCAGGCGTCCTTGTCCTTGAGTACCGCGAAGTACTCGGCGAGCGACTTCGGCGCCGGACATTCCGGGGCGTCCTTGGCCAGCGTCAGATAGACGATGAAGACGATGATCAGCGGGATCAGCGCGAGACCGAAAACGTTGGTCCAGCCGTAGGCCACCGCCAGGCTGGGAGCGATCAGGGCGGCCAGCGCGGTGCCCGAATTGCCGGCGCCGGCGATGCCCATCGCGGTGCCCTGATGTTCGGCCGGATACCAGCGCGAGGCCAGCGGCAGGGCGGCGGCGAACGAGGCGCCGGCGACGCCGAGGAACAGGCCGAGGATCAGCGTCTCCTCGTAGTTGTGGATGCCGTAGCGCCAGGCGACGAACAGCGCGGCGATGACAATGACCTGGCCGATGGCGCCGGCCAGCTTTGGCTTCAGGTGATCGACCAGCACGCCCATCACCAGGCGCAGCAGGGCGCCGGCCAGTACCGGGGTGGCCACCATGAGGCCTTTCTGCGCATGCGTCAGGTTGAGGTCGGCCGCGATCTGCACGCCGAGCGGGCCGAGGATGACCCACACCATGAAGGCGAGGTCGAAGTAGAGAAAGGCGGCGAACAGGGTCGGTGTGTGCCCGGCCTTGAGGAAATCGCTCTTCAGCATGGAATGCTCCATTTGTGGGAATGGCGGATGCTTTGCAATGCCTGTGCCACGTCATGGGGAATCCGTGCAAACGATTGCCAGGCGGGCATCGCTTGATGAATTGCACAGTTGCGGTGCCAGCCGAAAGTTATGCATACGCACACTCGCGGTGCGTTGCGCCGCATGAGTGAGTCGACCTGGTGCGCACGCACCAGGGTGGCGAACGGAATAGTGCCTGTTTGCACGGTTTTGGCGGTGGCACACGCCTTGCTGATAGTTTTTCGAAGCCCACTGATCTTCGCAAAGGATGGCAGATGATGAAGCGGAAACTGGTAGTCGTCGGCAACGGCATGGCGGGCATTCGCGCCGTGGAGGAGCTGCTCAAGCTCGCCCCGGAGCTCTACGACATCACCGTGTTCGGCGCCGAGCCGCACGGCAACTACAACCGGATCCTGCTCTCGCCGGTGCTGGCGGGCGAGATGACGCTGGCCGACATCGTGCTCAACGACCTCGGCTGGTATCAGGACAACGGCATTACCTTGCATGTCGGCAAAAAGGTAACCAAGATCGACCGCGTCAAGCGCAAGGTGATCGCCGATGATGGCAAGGGGAACCTGACTGAGGCGGCTTACGACCGTCTGCTGCTGGCCACCGGTTCGACGCCCTTCATCCTGCCCGTCGCCGGCAACGACCTGCCCGGCGTGATCGCCTACCGCGACATCGCCGACACCGAGGCGATGATCGCCGCTGCGGCGAACCACAAGCATGCGGTGGTGATCGGCGCCGGCCTGCTCGGCCTCGAAGCCGCCAACGGCTTGCGCCTGCGCGGCATGGACGTGACCGTGGTGCATGTGATGGACTGGATCATGGAGCGCCAACTGGATCAGGCCGGCGCCGACATGTTGCAGGCCTCGCTGGAGTCCAAGGGCCTGAAATTCCTGCTCGGCAAGCACACCGAAATGCTGAAGGCATCGCCCGAGGGCCGCGTCGGCGCGGTGCGCTTCAAGGATGGTTCGGAGATCCCGGCCGACCTGGTGGTGATGGCTGCCGGCATCCGTCCCAATACGGCGCTGGCCGAGTCGGCCGGCCTCCACTGCCATCGCGGCATCGTGGTCTCCGACACGCTGCAAACCTTCGATCCGAAAATTTACGCGGTCGGCGAATGCGCGGCGCACCGCGGCATCGCCTACGGCCTGGTCGCGCCGTTGTTCGAGCAGGCCAAGGTCTGCGCCAATCACCTGGCGCAGCACGGCATCGGCCGCTATCAGGGTTCGGTGACCTCGACCAAGCTCAAGGTCACCGGTGTCGACGTGTTTTCCGCCGGCAATTTCAGCGGCGGCGACGGCACCGAGGACATCGTGCTGCACGACAAGAGCGGCGGCGTGTACAAGCGCCTGGTGATCGAGAAGGACAAACTGATCGGCGCCGTGCTGTACGGCGACACCGCCGACGGCGGCTGGTATTTCCAGTTGCTCAAGGAAGGCCGCGACATCGGCGCGGTGCGCGATCGCCTGATGTTCGGCGATGCCTTCGCCAACAACCATGTCGGCGACGCCGGCCACGCCGGCGGCTCGAAGGCGGCGGCGATGGCCGACGAGGCCGAGGTCTGCGGCTGTAACGGGGTGTGCAAGGGCACCATCGTCAAGGCGATCCGCGAGCATGGTTTGTTCTCGCTCGAAGATGTCAGGAAACACACCAAGGCGTCGAGCTCCTGCGGTTCCTGTACTGGCCTGGTCGAGCAGATTCTCGCCTCCACCATCGGCGGCGCCTACCAGGCCGCCGATCGCAGCACCAAGCCGATGTGCGGCTGCACCGATTTCAATCACGGCGAAGTGCGCCAGGCGATCCGCTCGATGAAACTGCTGTCGATGGACGCCGCCTTCAAGGCGCTCGACTGGCGCACCCCGGACGGTTGCGCGAGCTGCCGCCCGGCGCTCAACTACTACCTGATCTCGACCTGGCCGCACGAGGCGCAGGACGATCCGCAGTCGCGCTTCATCAACGAGCGGGCGCACGCCAACATCCAGAAGGACGGCACCTACAGCGCCGTGCCGCGCATGTGGGGCGGGCTGACCACGCCCGACGAGCTGCGCCGCATCGCCGACGTGGCGGAGAAGTACCAGGTGCCGACACTCAAGGTCACCGGTGGCCAGCGTATCGACCTGCTCGGCATCAAGAAGGAAGACCTGCCCGGCGTCTGGAAGGATCTCGGCATGCCCTCGGGCCACGCCTACGGCAAGAGCATTCGCACGGTGAAGACCTGCGTCGGCGCCGAGCACTGCCGCTTCGGCACCCAGCGCTCGATGAGCATGGGCGTCGAGCTGGAGAAGATGCTGTTCGGCATGTGGTCGCCGCATAAAGTCAAACTCGCAGTGTCCGGCTGTCCGCGCAACTGCGCCGAGGCCGGCATCAAGGACGTCGGCGTGATCGGCGTGGATTCCGGCTGGGAGCTTTACGTCGCCGGCAATGGCGGGATCAAGACCGAGGTTGCCGAATTCTTCTGCAAGGTCGCCACGCGCGAGGAGGTGCTCGAATATTCGGCCGCCTTCCTCCAGCTCTACCGCGAGGAGGCCTGGTATCTCGAACGCACCGTGCACTGGGTGCAACGGGTCGGCCTCGACAGCATCAAGCAGCGCGTGGTCGACGACGCGGAGCAGCGCAAGGCGCTGCATCAGCGCCTGCTGTATGCCCTGCAGGGCATCGTCGATCCCTGGCTGGAGCGCACCGAGGGGGTCGAGGCGCACGAGTTCCAACCGGTGCGCGTGCCGGCCGACGCCGCCCACGCCTGAAGGAAAACATATGAGCGACTGGATCGAAATCCTCAAGCTCGACCACATTCCGCGCCAGGGTGCGCGGGTGGTCGAGCTTGGGCCAGCCGGCGAAGCCACGCGCGTCGCCATTTTCCGCACCGCCACCGACCAGGTCTATGCCGTGAAGGATCACTGCCCGCATCGCGGCGGCCCGCTGTCCCAGGGCATCGTGCACGGCGGCCAGGTGACCTGCCCGATGCACAACTGGAAGATCGACCTTGCCAGCGGCGCGGCGGTGCTGCCGGACAAGGGTTGCGCCCGCACCTATGACAGCAAGGTGGAAGACGGCCAGATCTTTCTGCGTCTGGCCTGAGGAGAACGAGTATGTTGTTTGGACGTGGCAGGAAGAACCCGATCAAGCTCGCCGACAAGGGCGTCGTCGAGTGGAAATACGCCGCCTGCGGCTACTGCTCCACCGGCTGTTCGATCGAGGTCGGGCTCAACGCCGAGGGCACGCCGGTGTCCTCGCGCGGCGTCGCCGATGCCGACGTGAACCGCGGCAAGCTGTGCCTGAAGGGCATCTTCGAGCATGAACTGTTCGCCTCCGCCGGGCGCGGCACGCGACCACTGCTGCGCGAGCGCTGGCACGAGGAATGGCGGCCGGCGAGCTGGGACACGGCGCTGGACAAGCTGCACGACGAAATCCGGCGCATCCAGGCCAGGCACGGCCCGGATTCCTTCGCCATCATCTCCACCGGCCAGTTGCTGACCGAGGAGTTCTACACCCTGGGCAAGCTCACGCGCGGCCTGATCGGCAGCAACAACTACGACGGCAACACCACGCTGTGCATGGCCTCCGCCGTGTCAGGCTACAAGCGTTCTTTCGGTTCCGACGGCCCGCCCGGCAGCTACGAGGACTTCGAGCACACCGGCTGCCTGATCGCCTGGGGTTCCAACCTGCCCGAGCAGCATCCGATCATCTACTGGCGCATGAAGGAGGCCCAGGAAAAGACCGGCTTCCCGCTGATCGTGGTGGACCCGCGGGTCACCATGCTGGCGCAGAACGCCAACATGCACCTGGCGATCACGCCGGGCACCGACGTGGTGTTGATGAACGCGCTGATGCACGTGATCTTCAAAGAGAACCTGCACGACCAGCGCTACATCGACGCCAATACCAACGGCATCGAGGCGCTGAGGGCCGAAGTCGAGAAGTACGATCCGGTCAGCGCCGCGAAGATCTGCGGCATCGACGAGGACACCATCCGCGTCGTCGCCCGCACCTTCGCACGCGCACCCGCCGCGATGCAGATCTGGACCATGGGCATCAACCAGTCCACCCACGGCTCCGACGGCGTGGTCGGCATCAACAACCTGGCGTTGATCACCGGCAACATCGGCAAGCCCGGCGGCACCTCGCTGTCGATCACCGGCCAGTGCAACGCCATGGGCACGCGCGAATGGTCGTCCTGTTCCGGCCTGCCCAACTACCGCTACCTGGAAGTGCCCGAGCACCGCGCGGAAATCGCCCAGGCCTGGAACGTCGATCCGGAGTTCTTCCCGAAGAAGCGCGGCATGACCCAGACCGACATCTACCAGGCCATGGAGGCCGGGCAGATCAAGGGCCTGTGGTTGATCGCCACCAACCCGATGTCATCCTTGCCGAATACCGCGCGCATCCGCCGCGCCATGGAGCAACTGGAATTCTGCTGCGTGCAGGACTGCTACCAGGACACCGAGAGCGCCCAGTATGCGCATGTCTTTCTGCCGGCCGGGACCTGGGCGGAGAAGGACGGCGTGATGACCAACACCGAGCGCCGCATCAGCCGTGTCAAGCCGGTGACCCTGCCGCCGGGCGAGGCCAAGCCCGACCTGTGGGTGTTCAACCGCGTCGCGGAGCGCTTCAACAAGGACGGCAAGGTGACGTTTCCCGAGACGGCCGGCGAGATCTTCCTCGAAATGGGCCGCCTCTCCAGGGGCCGCCTGGCCGACATCTCCGGCATGACCCACGAGCTGATCGAACAGAAGCGCGGCATCCAGTGGCCCTACACCGCCGCGCAGGCCGCGCGCGGCGAGGCGCCGCCCAGGGGCGGCAAGCGCCTCTACACGGCGGACACCACCTTCAGCCACGCCGACGGCCGCGCCAAGCTGATTCCGTTGCCCTTTATCGACAACAACGAAGTGCCGGACGAGAAGTTCCCGATCTGGCTCAACACCGGGCGGCTCATCGAGCATTGGCACGGGCGCACCAAGACCGGCAAGATCGGCAACAACAACAAGTTCAGTCCCATCCCCTTCATCGAGATCAACCCCGCGCTGGCGGCGGAACTGGGCATCCAGCGCGGCGAATACGTGCGCATGGTGTCGCGTCGCGGCGACGCGGTGGCGATGGCGCAGCCGACGCAGCGGGTGCCGAAGAACATGGTCTTCCTGCCCTTCCACTTCCACGATTGTGCCAACCGCCTGACCCTCGGCCTGCTCGATCCGCATTCGCGCCAGCCGGCCTACAAGCAGTCCGCCATCCGCATCGAAAAGATCGCCGACCAGAAGGCAGCGGCAATGCTGTCCATGGAAATGCGCAAGTTCTGACGAGGTCGCCATGTTCCCCATCCGCCCCAACGAACCCGATTACGCGCTACTCAACGATCCCGCCTGCCAGAGCCTCAACCGTTACGGCCTGTCGATCGAGACCGTGCCCGAAGGCAACCCGCTGCGCGGCGCGAGCCTCAACATCAACGGTGACGCCGCCATCGGCGCCAACCCCAACCGCTACAAGCAGCACGGCTTCTTCTTCAACGCCGACAACTGCATCGCCTGCCACGCCTGCGAGTCGGCCTGTTCGGAAAAGAACGACGTGCCGCCGCACCTGGCCTTCCGCTCGGTCGGTTTCGTCGAGGGCGGCAGCTACCCGAACACCCAGCGCCTCAACATCTCGATGGCCTGCAATCACTGCGACGACCCGGTCTGCCTCAAGGGCTGCCCGACGCGGGCCTACACCAAGTTCGCCGAATATGGCGCCGTGCTGCAAGACCCGGAGATCTGCTTCGGCTGCGGCTACTGCACCTGGGTCTGCCCCTACAACGCGCCGCAGCTCGACCCGGTCAAGGGCCAGGTATCCAAATGCAATATGTGCGTGGATCGCCTGGAAGTGGGCCTGAAACCGGCCTGCGTCTCGGCCTGCCTGGGCAAGGCGCTCGACTTCGGCGTCATCGAGAACATCCCCGAAGGCCGCAGCCAGGCCAAGACCGAGATCCCCGGCTTTCCGCGCACCGACATCACCCATCCCAACATCCGCTTCCAGCAGACCCGCGTCACCCAGCGCGAGATGCGGCGGCTGGACAGCACGCCGCTGAAGTATCACCGCGACGACAGCACCGGCCGCTTCGCGCCGGAGCTGGACCCCAAGCACGGCTTCCAGCGCCAGTGGAATCTCAGGAAGCTGCTCGGCTCGCACGAGAACGCGCACATCGCCTTCACCCTCAGCGTGCAGGCGGTAATGGGCGCCTTCCTGGTGCTGGTGCTGGGCGGCTGGCTGGGCCTGGCGGCGGTCGCCGAGTACGCCGCGAGCGGTGCCTGGCTGCCGACTCTGGGCACGATGCTGGCGCTGGCCAGCTTCGGCCTGTTCCGCCTCAACATGCACCTGGGCAAGCCGCTGCGCTTTTATCGCGGCTTCAACAACTGGCGGCTGTCGCCGGTGAGCCGCGAAATCGCCGGGGTCTCGCTGTTCTTCGGGGGCCTGGCCGGCTTTGGCTTCTGCAACCTGTTTCCGGGCTTCCCGTTCGCCGCGCTGCTCAAGCCGGCCAGCGCGGCGGCGGGGTTGCTCGGCCTGGGTTTCGGCAGCTATTACATGATCAAGCTCTACCGCATCGAGGCGCGGCCGTTCTGGAACCACTGGCATACCAACGCCGCCTTCGTCGGCACCGCCTTCAGCCTCGGCGGCTTGCTGCTGGCCCTGCTGGCGCTCGGCTTCGGCGTGCTCAGTGCGGAACTGGCGCGCCTCCTGGCGCTGTCGGTCAGCCTCGGCCTGGCGCTGGAGGGCATCGGCCTCGTGGCCCACGCCCGCGCCCTGACCGCCGCGCGCAGCGAAGGAGTGGCCTCGTTCTACGAGCAGACGACCACCTACGGCTACCCCTACTGGCTGCGCAACGGCTTGCTTGGCGCCGGCTTGCTGCTGGCGGTGACCATCGCGCTGGGCGGCAATCCCGCGCTCTTCGTCCCGCTGGCGCTCGCCGCCGTCGCCGCCGCGATCCTCGGCCGCGCGCTGTTCTACGTGCTGGTGATCCCCACCACCATGCCCGGCGCCTTCTTCTGGCGCAACAAGGGTTTCGTCGAGCATGCCCGCGAGACCGGCCTGGCTAACATGCCCCAGCTCGGCGTGGTACCGGATGGGCATTAGGCCGGCGAGCGACGGCGGGGGCGGGCGGCAAGGGTTTTGCCGCTCCCCGATACTTGCGTACAATCAGTCAGGTAGCCGCAGCGCCTGCGCGAGTGTCACAGCCCCTCCGGAGTAAGAGTCCATGTTGAGCCAGCAAGCCATCGAAGAAGTCGTCCGACGTACGGTTGCGGCGGCGCATGCGCCGTCGCGCGTCATCGTCTTTGGCTCCTACGCGCGCGGCGATGCGGATGAGGGGTCCGATCTCGACCTCATGGTCATCGAGCGCGACGTTCCGAGCAAGGGTGAGGAAATGTTGCGCCTGAATCGCGCCATCGGCTGGGTGGGCAAGGGCGTGGACGTGCTGGTCTATTCCGAGCAGGAGTTCGAACGGCGCAGCGCGGTACCGGGGACGACGCCCTACTGGGCGCGGCGGGAAGGCAAGGTGCTGTTTGACGCCGCGGCTTGAGGAAGCGCGGCGGTTGTTGAGTTTGGCGACAGCGGATCGCGATGCGTTTGCCTGGCTGTAGCAGGGACCGGGGCTGCGGCCGGCGGCGGCGTACTTTTTTGTCCAGCAGGCTGCGGAAAAGGCGCTGAAAGCCGTAATGACGGCGCGTGGCCTGGTGCCGGGCCGCACCCACAATCTGCTGGCTCTCGCCGCCGAACTCAACGCGGCGGGCGTGTCCACGTCTCACTCTCCGGACGAGTTGGCGGTGCTGAATCCCTACGCGGTAACGCTGCGTTACGATGACGAGGACTTGAGCCTGATTGGTCCGCAGCAGGCGCGGCAATTGATCGACTCCGTGCTCGACTGGGCCGGGCGGGAGATCTCTGCGTCATAGAGATGCGTCCGGCGTCGTGCCGGACTTGTCGCCAGCCCGACCTTGGCTGCGTGCCACCCTGCTTGCCGTGTCGCCAGCGCCGACTTCTGGTGCGACTCGCTGCTGGACGTGCGGAATGCAATTGCGACGTTTGACCGTCACCGAATGTGAGGGCAGTCACGGCTTACCCGCCGGAGGAAGTTCCATTTGAGGACTCAAGGCGATTTGTCCAGTAATCGGGCGACCGGCGGCGATGCGCGAGCGCGATGACATAGACGTGGTCGGATTCCACCGAATACAGCAATCAGAAACTGCCGAAGATATCTTCGGCAGGAATGCCCTTGACCTTGCCTGCTCGATAGGCGGCAAGTCGACGTTCCGCCTCCTCAAGCCAGAGTCGATCGATTTCCGGATCGGCTTGCTCTACGCTGCGCAACAGCTCTTCGGCCACCTCGAATCGCTCCGCGAGTTCCAGTTGCATTGCCAACTCTATGATCTCGCGACGTCCCATGGCCATCTCCATTAGCGACGACCAGTGCATTTCACACCAATGTCCGCAAAGGATATCACTGAGGCGATTGAACTTTGCCCGGGCACGGCGATCTGTTTAAGATGTAGCCGGCGACGCATTCGTGCCGCTGCCGGTATCGGCCGCTATCAAGGGAAAACCACATGTCCATCTGGGCCAAAGTCTGCCGCCTCGACGAGATCCCGCGACGCGGCAGTTGCGTGGTATCGCATCAGGACAGCCGCATAGCGGTATTCCGCGCCGCCGACGATCAGGTATTTGCGCTGCACGATGTTTGTCCGCACAAGGGCGGCCCGCTGTCGCAGGGCATCGTTCATGGCCATCGCGTGACTTGTCCGCTGCACGGCCGGATCCTCGATCTCGCCAGCGGCGAGGTCTGCGCGCCCGACCATGGCTGCGCCCGGCGCTACGAGACGCGGGTGGAGGACGGCGAGGTTTTCCTCGCCCTCTGATGAGTCCGGAAACGGCGGTTGACGCCGCCGATCCCCCGCGGCGCGAGACGCGCTCAACCTGCCCTTATTGCGGCACGGGCTGCGGCCCGCATATTGCGCGCGGGCCGCGTGCGGCAAGAATGGGCACCCCCCTTTCGTCCCCCCGCCGGGCGGGGGGTTCCGCCGTCGCTTGTTGCGAAGCACGGTATCCATCGTGAGCGCAACGCGGAGCACCTGTCCCTATTGCGGCACGGGCTGCGGTGTGATCATCGAAACAGTCGGCGCTGGCAAGACGGCGAAAATCGTCGATGTGCGCGGCGACCCGGACCATCCGGCCAATTTCGGCCGCCTGTGCAGCAAGGGCGCCAGCCTGCATCTGACCACCGGGCTTACGGGCCGTGCCCTGGTGCCCGAGTACCGCGCCGCACGCGGCGCGCCGCGTCAACGAGTGAGCTGGGATGCCGCGCTCGATGCGGCGGCGGAGCGCTTCGCCGCGATCATCCGCGAACATGGGCCGGATGCGGTCGCCTTCTACGTTTCCGGGCAGTTGCTGACCGAGGATTACTACGTCTTCAACAAGCTGGCGCGCGCCCTGGTCGGCACCAACAACATCGACTCGAATTCGCGGCTGTGCATGTCCTCGGCGGTGGCCGGCTACAAGGCGACCCTGGGCGCCGACGCGGTGCCCGGCTGCTATGAGGACATCGCCCTGGCCGATCTGTTCCTGCTGGCCGGCAGCAACACGGCCTGGGCGCATCCGGTGCTGTTTCGCCGCATCGAGGACGCCAAGGCGAAGAATCCCGAGCTGAAAATCATCGTCGTCGATCCGCGCCGCACCGACACCGCGGCGATGGCCGACCTGCACCTGGCGATCACGCCGGGCAGCGACACCATCCTCTACAGCGCGATGCTGCATGTGCTGCTGTGGGAGGGCCTGGTCGACGATGCCTTCATCGCCGCGCACACCAGCGGCTTCGCGGCCTTGCGGGCGCAAGTGCGGGAACTCACTCCTGCCGCAGCGGCCGCCAGTTGCGGGATCTCCGCCGACGACATTGTCACCGCGGCGCGCTGGTTCGGCGCCGCCAAGGCGCCGCTGTCGATGTGGTGCCAGGGCCTCAACCAGTCCGCGCACGGCACGGCCAACAATGCCGCGCTGATCCATCTGCACCTGGCCACCGGCACCATCGGCCGGCCCGGCATGGGGCCGTTCTCGCTGACCGGCCAGCCCAATGCCATGGGCGGGCGCGAGGTGGGCGCGGCGGCCAATCTGCTGCCCGGACATCGCCGCCTCGACGATGCGGACGACCGCGCGGAACTGGCCCGCTTGTGGGGCGTGCCGTCGCTTCCGGCGGCACCCGGCAAGACCGCGATCGAACTGTTCGACGCCTTGCGCGAGGGCACGATCAAGGCGGTGTGGATCGTCTGCACCAACCCGGCGCATTCGCTGCCCGACCAGACCCGCGTGCGCGAGGCCTTGCGACAGGCCGAATTCGTCGTGGTGCAGGACGCCTACGCCGACATCGAAACAGCCGCCTACGCCGACCTCTTCCTGCCGGCCGCGAGCTGGGGCGAGAAGGAGGGCACGGTAACCAATTCCGAGCGCCGAATTTCACGGGTACGCGCGGCAGTGGCGGCGCCCGGCCAGGCCCGGCCGGACTGGGCAATTGCCGCGGATTTCGCGCGGCGGCTGGGTCCGAAAGTTATGCGTAGCGGTATCCACGCGGACGGCGCTGGCGACGCCCTGAAAGAAGTCCCCTTGGGGGATACGGCGCGGCTGTTCGAGTTCACCGATGCGGCCCAGGTATTCGCCGAACACGTCGCCACCACGCGCGGCCGCGACCTGGATATCGGCGGCTTGAGTCACGCCCTGCTGGAACGCGACGGCCCGCAGCAGTGGCCCTATCCGGCAGGCGCCACGGCGGGGCAGGCGCGCCTCTACGGCGATCGGCGCTTCGCCACCGCCGACGGCCGCGCCTGTTTCGTTCCGCTGACTTTCAATCTCACCGCCGAAGCGCCCGATGCGCGTTTTCCGCTGCGCCTGACCACCGGCCGCCTGCGCGACCAGTGGCACGGCATGAGCCGCACCGGTCGTGCGGCGCGGCTGTGC